>FUFK010063151.1_pt1 | contig 10012 bp, 10 predicted proteins | sample 1021851 | NCBI WGS metagenome assembly FUFK01 (sample SAMEA51879418, study PRJEB19060) | metagenome | reverse complement strand
GACGAATGTATAAAAACCTAGTAAATTGTTATACACTCGCCTTTTTACAAGCTTTGCGAACTTGCTTCAATATTGACAATATAAAGAGAAACGTATGGGATTTTTAAAAAAAGTATTCAAACCAGTTGCAAAAGTATTAGACAAAATAATACCTAATGAAATTAAACCAGCATTACCATATCTAGCTGCATTTGCTCCAGTATTCGGACCAACAGCTGGTATGTTTGGTAGTACAATTGGTAAAAGAATGTTGTTATCAGGTGGTGCAAATATTTTAGGACAACTTGCACAAGAAGGTAATGAAGGTGATATTAATTTATTATCAGCGGGACTCGGAGCGTTGACAGGTGCAATGACTACACCAGGTGCAGCTGAAACATTTCAAGGTATGAAAACTCCCACAGGTACATTTAAAGATGTAGCTACTGACACTGTAATAAGAAGACCTGAACTTTCATTTTTAGATAAAGCAAAAAATGTTGGTTTAGAGGGTTTAGCTAAAGGATCTGAATTATTAAGACCTGGTGGAGAAATTCCAAGTCTATTTAGTAAAGAAGGTTTAAAAGCAGCAACACTACCAGCATCAACAGCAACGGGTGATGTAATGGCTGCAGAAGCTAGAAGATTAGAAAAACAAGCAGCTATAGACGAGGCATTAGCAGCAGCAGAATTAATAGAGGACAGTGGAGCTAGAGCTGAAGCAATTAGAAACGCAATGTTATCTTACGGATTTTTTACTGACGACGAAATTGAAGACACAATTTTTTCAGCAGGATACAAAGCTGGCGGTAGAGTAGGATTAGAATCAGGCGGTGGATTAGGTGCATTAGCAAGAGGAACACAAGGACGTGAAGGTGAAAAAACAGATATGTCAAACGTATTGACAATTGGAGATGGAATTAAAGTTTTTATAAAAGATTTTGAAGATCAACCTGAAATACTAGGTCAGGGTATGCAAGGAGATGGTGAAGGTGGAATGGAAGAAATATTTGTTCTTGATGATGGTTCAAGAATTACAGTAACGGATTATATTAATAAATATGGTATGCCAAAAAATTATAAAAAAGGNGGTAGAGTAGGATNTAGATTTGGTGGNATCGATGCAGCGATAGATAAAGTAGAAGATGANTCTATNAAAGANTCAGTTAAGATGATAGCAGATATGCCTGATATGGATTTAATGGATCTTATAGAAGAATTTGAAATTACATTTAAAAGAAAACCAATGAATATGGAAGAGTTAAAACAATTCTATAGAGAGAATTACGAGATGGAAAGTCCAGTTCGAATGAGAGAAAAAATTAAAGAAAAAGTTACAGTAAAAGCTAAAGATGGTGGACTGATGGATCTTGGTGGTAAAGAAATGGATTTAAGAAAAGGTGGCTTCGTGCCAATAGGTAAAAAAGAAAGAGCAGATGATGTACCTGCAAGACTTTCTAAAAACGAATTTGTAATGACTGCAGATGCAGTTAGAGCAGCAGGTGGTGGCAGTGTTAACAAAGGTGCAAAGAGAATGTATGAATTAATGAATAACTTGGAGGCAAGAGTTTAATGTCAGAAACAGTAACAATAACAAAACCAGCACCTATTATAGAAGGTTCGCTTACAGCCTTTTTAAAATCTATAGATAAATTAGGAGCAGGTGCAGTACCTTCTACATTTACAGGTATTGATACATCTACATATGCACCAAAAGTTGCTGATCAAACACAAATGCAAAAAGATGCGGCAGCAGCTGCAGCACAATTAGGAACTTTAGTTGGACCCGACGCATACAAACCTTTTATGTCTCCGTATCAACAAGAAGTTATTGATACAACATTAGCAGAATTTGACAGACAACAGGCTATCGCAGATACAGCATTAAGAGATAGAGCTATACAAGCTGGAGCGTATGGTGGTGGACGAGAAGGTGTTATGGCAGCAGAAGCAGCAAGAGGAGCTGCAACGAATAGAGCAAACTTACAAGCACAATTATTAGCACAAGGATTTCAACAAGCTCAAGCAGCGGCAGCACAAGACTTAGCTGCAAGACAAGGACTTGGTGGATATCAAAGTCAATTAGGTCAACAGCAACAAGCTGTAGAGCAAGCAAGACTAGATGCAGCGCAGATCGCTGCTAGAGAAGCAGAGTTCCAACCATTCACACAATTAGGATTGATTGGTCAACAACTTGCACAAATTCAACCAGGCGCGTTCCCTACACAAACTGTAGGTTATGCACCACCAGCAGCACCGGCAAGTCCGATGGCACAATTCCTAGGAGGCGCAGCAGGTATTGGTGGTATCGCTGGTAAATTAGGATTATTCGGATAATGAGCAGAATATTAAGACGACCTATGTTTAGAGGCGGGCAGGTAATCGATAGCCGTGGAACGGGGATTACATCAGGATTGTACGCCGCAGGTGGAGCAGTAGAAACTCCAAAAAGAGGTATGGTAGATGGACCTGGTTCTTATTCATATAGAAATTTAAATTTTACAACTGGAGGTGAATTATTAAATTTAAATAATGCTATTGGTCAAGGTGAACAATTTGATATTTTTAATATGAAAGACACAATAGGAACAAACCGAAACATTCTTGATCAAAGAAAAAATGTGGAGGTTGGGTCTGAGGGTGATGTTATTCAAAAAACTGTAGAAGATATTTTTATAGAAAATAAAGCTAAAAAAGAAGCTGATGAAGCCAAAGCAAAAGAAATGGGCGTTGATGTTGATACAATGAAAGCTATTGAAAAAGAAAATTTAAGTCCTCAATCTCTTAAAGATCAAGAAAAAGAAAAAATGATTATGGATATTAATAAAAATATTAACAATAAGACTAATCTACCATCAAATGTTGAGATAAGTGCACAAGATTTAATTAAAGAGAATGCAGAATTATTTAAAGAATTATTAAATGAAGGACAAAAAGACAAAATTAAAAGTGCAAGAATAAGTGATGCATCTGATTATTTATTAAAATTCTTTGAAGGAACACAAAAAGAAGGTGCAACAGTTGGATCAGCAGCAGCTGATGTAGCTGGCTTTGCAACATCAAGAGATAGTAAAACAGAAAAAGCTAAAGCGGCTGCTGATAAAGTAGATCAAACAGCAACAGTATTAGCAATCAATGATTACATCGCAGGTAAGAGATCTAAAGAAGCAACAGATCAACTTATAGCTAAATTAAAACTAAGTGCTAAATTAAAAGAAGGTTCAATAGCTGATCAAATTTTAGAAGTATCAGCAAGACAAACTTTAACTGGTGGTAAGATTAAAGAAATTTTAGGAGCTGCTGTGGGTGATAATAAAGCAAAAGGAATTAGAACTATACCTACAGGACAAGAAAATGATTACAAACCAGGACCAGAGGATGAAGGTTTCTTTATCTTTGAAGAAGGAACTAAAAATGTATTTTTATTTGAAGACGGAGTTTTAAAACCTATCTTTAGACCTAGTTAGGAGGTTAAATGGTAACCTTTACAAATCAACCAAAAGATTTAGAAACAACTGATAGTCCAAACTGGGCGCTGTCTATGGCAGCAGCCATACCATCAGGTATCATAAAAACATTTGAAGGAGCTGCAACGTTCGGTGCAGCGTTATTAGATTTAGGTGTAGACAAAGATAGAGTCGAGGCAGTTGAAGCATATTTTGATAAGATTAATCCATTCGATGAGGCAGCAGCCTCAACAGGTATTGGTAAGATTACAGAACTCATAGTTAATATTGGTGTGCCTGGTGGTCTTGCATTTAAAGCAGCAAGTGGTTTAGGTAAAGCAACCATCGCTGCAAAACAAGCTGGCAGATATTTAAGCACAGGAGAGAAAACTAGAAGATTTGCACAGGGATCATTAGGTGCGGGTCTTGCAGAAGGTATTACAATTGCTGATCCAAAAGAAGCTGGAACTTTTGGTGATTTTATGGGTGGGCCTACAGAAATAAATAGAGATAGTGACAGCGCTGCCAATGAATTATTAAACAGATTAAAATTTGGTATAGAAGGTGCCGCGTTTACTGGTGCATTTGGTGCAGCTGGTAAATTAGTTGGTAAGATGAGAGAGGTGCGTGGATCGAATAAAGTGAAGCGTGGCTTTGATAAAAGTGTAGATAAACTAGATAGTTGGTTCAGAGCAAATGGTTTATTAACTCAAGAAGGTTTTGATGTAAGAAATACAATGCGAGGTAGAATAGCTAAAGACACCAACGTTGGTGATGTAGCTATGAGACAGATTGATAAACTTACTGACAAGTTAGCTAGGAATTACAGAAAAGTTGCAGTGGACAAGGTGCCTTTTTTAGAAGCTAAAAAAGGTATTGGTAAAGAACTAAATGATGTTTTGATGTCTGGCACAGCAAAGAATGGTAAACTAAAACCTATTTTTCAATCAGTAGATGAGATTGCATTAGATGCAACAGGTAAAGAATTTAAAACAGGTAAACAATTATACGATGTACAAATAGAATCTATTCCCGCAGCTAAGAAAGAAGCATTAAGAAAACTTTTAAAAAGTAAATACAAAGCTGATGATAAAGACATTACAGAATTATTTGATCAGTTTGATGGTATTAGAGACACGTGGAGTGAGTTATTTACTATAATGGGTAGAAGACTTACACCTGAGTCTTTAAAATCTTTTGAAGATATGATTCCTAAATACATTAATGATGTATTAGACAGAGGTTATGAATATGTAAAAGCAACAGGACGTAATCCAATACAACTTGCTAATAATAACAGACCTTCAGCAACATTAATTAAAGANGCTATTAAAGAATTTCAAGATATTGCTGCNCAAAANGGTTTAANNCTNAATGANGATCTAGCAAAAGATATGGTNGATGANGTATGGAAAGGTGCNTATTTACCTGGNGGNATTANAATNGGTAAANNTANANNTACCAGGTCNAGTAAGATTNNNNGGTGCNGTNCCTGCTTTTATGAAAGACTCNCTTGCTNNAACNTTNGANAATNANNCTATTTTAGATCCTAAATATAATAGATTATNTNANACTAATATTTCTGAANTAAGTGGTGTNTCTNAAGANGCAATANAAAAATTATTAGGTAAAGCACGAAANCCTATGTCTACTATNGTAGANGGCACAGCTAATTTATCTAGTGTAGTTAGAAGTNANCANTTTTTTGATGANTTAATTTTAAAAAANAACGAACTTAAAAANAATTANGATGANTGGNTNGCNGGNGGTAGAGTAGGACCAGANCCAAGAATACCTTTTTTATANAANANNACANNTGATGCAATNANATATGCNGGNGGNACCGTCTGATGANTTTGNNGNAATNACNTCTGCNAAAGGNGATGCNGCAAGAGAAATAGANAGATGGTTNGATNNNGCNGCTACAATAAAAAGTATAGANGCAGANGANNTNGTTAGAANAANNGCTAAAGGTGANATNNTANATTTANTAAATCCNTTACAAGGNAAANTTGCATTAAAAGATTANGCANANTCTTTTAAAAGCACACAAGANNNAGCNAAAAGTTTNCCAAGACANNTTTANAATNGTTTAATNTTATATCCTAAAGGTTTNTCNCAAATGTCTAAAACAATTCTTGCACCATTTACACACGCAAGAAACTTTATCAGTGCTACAGCTTTTGCTGCAGCTAATGGTCATTTACCTTTTGGTAATATAAAAGATGTTAAAGCAGCGTTTAATGCGTTACAGGCTAAAGGATTTAGAAGAGACAATCCTTTCTATCAAGAACTTTTAGAGCTTGGTGTTGTAAACTCTAACGTACAAATGAAACAGATAGCTGATCTTTTAGAGGATGTAGACTTTGGTAAGACACTTAACAAANTAGATAGTGACTATGGTTTAGGTAGATTCTTAAAAGGACTTAGAAAAATAAAAAGAGGTGCAGAAGATTACTANACAGCAGAGGATGACTTCTGGAAAATATTNACNTANTTNGGTGAAAAATCTAAACTNGCNAAAGCATANNATNANGCNGGTNTNAAATTAGGNCAAGANTTTANTGATATGAANGGTGCTAAACAAATATTAAATGANCANTATTTAAAAAGAGCAGCAGCNGATTTAGTTAAAAANAANGTNCCNAACTANGCNTTTGTATCAGACTTTATTAAAGGTTTAAGACAANNACCTGTTGGAAACTTNGTAGCTTTNCCNNCAGANATTATTAGAACAAGTNCNAANATTGTNGANACNGCATTAAAAGAAATNAATTATNNNACNGTTNTNAATGGTAAGACTGTNAATCCATTNAGNNNNAGAGGACTTCAAAGATTAACNGGTATGGCTTTNACTACNGCCGCNTTACCACTTGGCACAGTTGCAGCAGCNCAAGCANNNTANAANNTNGCAGATGATGAGATTGATGCNATGAGAAGATATGTTGCTGATTGGTCTAAAAACTCTGTGCTGATACCATTTAAAGATGAAGATGGTAAATTATCTTANATAGATTTTTCACACTTAAANGCATANGANACAGTTACAAGACCCATACANACTGTATTAAATAAAGTTAATGCAGGTAGAGCAGATGAAGATGGAATCGTTGATGANTTTCTTTTGGGTACATTAGAATCTACAAAAGAACTTGCTTTACCTTTTATATCTGAATCTATTTGGACAGAGGGACTTGCAGATATATTTGTAAGAAGAGGTAGAACACAAGACAACAGACAANTATGGAATGAAGAAGCNCCNCTTGGAGACAAAGTTGCAAAATCAATTAGTCANTTAGTAGAAACGCAAACACCATTAAACTGGAAACAANTAACNAGATTAGGTTTATCTATTAGACCTATAGATGATTTAGGCAGATTTGATGAACGTGGTAATCAATATGAATTTGGTAATGAGTTAGCGGGTATCGCAGGATTACGAAGAGTAGAAATAAATCCAGAAAAATCTTTTAACTACAAAATTACAGATTACAAAAAAGGTATTAGAAATTCTAGAAATTTATTTACAGCTGCTACATTAAAAGGTGGTGTAGTTACACCCGAACAAATTGTAGATGCATATATAAATGCAAACAAAGCTTTGTACAGAGTTAATAGAGAACTTTATCAAGACATAGAAGCAGCTAAAATTTTAGGGATGAGTGAAGATGACATAGCTGTAAATATGGAGGGTAGAGGAGAAAATAGAGCATTTGGATTTTTAAATGAAGGATTGTTTAGACCTCTTCGTATTTCAAATGATGTTCAAGGTTTGTTTGAAATTAAAGCACAAGAACTTGGAATAGCAAATCCTTTTGAAAAAGCAGCAGATGTCTTAGGTAGAATAGAAGAAATATTATCTGAAGTAAGTTTATCAGGAGATTTATTCCCTGATATACAAAATCCTTTGAGAGCATCGTTATTACCTGATACGGTAGCTCAAGCTAATCAAATGATTAATAATAACCCAGCAAATNTGGCTATGGCTGCNGCNCCTGNNAATACAGGGTTNATTGGACAGGGNAATGTAAACATAGATCCAGTGACTAGACTTACTGCTGCAGAAGAGGTATTGTTAGATCCTCTGGAAAAAAGATATGTAAAGAATCAGAGAACAACAACAAGATTAACATAATGGCAATAGAACCTAAAAACACAAGAGAACACATTTTATCTTTGTATGGACACATTTCAGGTGTCAAGAAAAACTTAAAACACGTGCACGAAGACGTAGAAAAGTTGGGCGGTAAGATAGATCAAATCTATTGGGTTCTTTTGACTGTAGCGGGAACTGCAGTTGTCTTTGTGTTGGAAAGGATGTTTGGATGAATCTTAGTCGTAACTTCAGCCTTCAAGAGCTGATCAAATCAGATACTGCAATCAGAAAGGGGATTGATAACAACCCCAATGCAGATCAAATAGAAAAATTAAAGGCATTATGTGAAAATATTTTGCAACCGGTACGTGACCATTTTGGCAGAGTCAAGGTGACGAGCGGGTTCCGTAGCGTAGAATTATGTACAGCTATTGGTAGCTCTGCAAATTCGCAGCACGCCAAGGCCGAGGCCGCAGACTTCGAAGTAATGGGCACAGACAACGCTGAATTATTTGATTGGATNAAAGATAACCTCGAGCCAGACCAGCTNATCCTCGAGTTCTACACTCCGGGTGAACCTAANAGCGGATGGATNCACTGCAGCTGGATACCTGAAGGNAGACGTGCATCTTNTTTNCANGCTTATANGTCTGAAGGNAAAACNAANTACAAACCNATNNTNGGCAAAGCTAAAGATTTAGTGTAGATAGCCGGGATGAAAAATAGTTTATTAGTACATAAACATTTAATCATCCGAGCAGAAGCTGACAGGCCACCCACAGATGAAGATCAGTTAAAATCTTGGATGTTAGATTTTATTGCATCTATAAATATGAAAGTATTTATGGGTCCATATGTAAAATATTGTAATATGCCAGGCAACAGAGGCATCACTGCTGTTGCAATTATAGAAACTTCACACATCGCGATGCATATATGGGACGAACCTAAACCTGCATTAATGCAGTTTGATGTTTATTCTTGTGGTGAGTTTGATGTAAAAGAAATTTGCGATAAGATAAAAGAAGAGTTTAATGTGAAGAAGATAGAATATAAATACTTGAATCGCGAAACGGGGTTAGTCGATATTTAACGACACATACAACCAATAAAAGCACCACTACCATCATTCATTATATGTAAGTTTATGGTATCTGCGTAACCAGTTAGTTTTTCTCTAAGAATATCACACAGATCAAAACAATCTATTTCAGTAAATAGTTTTATATCTCCAAGTATTTCTTTTGTAACAGGGATTAATTGATACAGACCATCATTTAAAATTATTAGATCCATTCTCTTAACTCCTCACCCATTATTTCTGTTGCAATATTAATCTTCTTACGCAATGCTTTTCTAATCTTTTCATCTACAGTTTTTGGTGCTATAAGATCNACATATGTTACAGCCTTCTTTTGTCCTATTCTGTGGGCTCTGTCTTCTGACTGTAGTCTTTTTTCTAAATCATATCCATTAGAATAATAAATTACATTGTTAGCTGCAGTAAGTGTAATACCATAACCACCGGTTTGTGGATTACCNACAAANAATCTTACAGGTGAATTTGGNTCCTGGAATTTTTCTATATTCTTTTGTCTGTGTTCTGCTGNTATAGCTCCATAGTATTGNACGATNGAGTCTTCNCCATACTTTTTACTAATAGCTTTTACNATTTGATTAATNTCATANACATAGTTAGCCCAGATAATTGCTTTACCTTCTGTCTCTTCNAATACTTCTAACAGAGAATCAANACGATTGTTTTTGATNTCAGTAATTGTTTCATCGTCGTTCTTCAGNTGCCCACACGTGATCTGATGCAAACGCATCAATTGTGTNANNACGTGNGGCGCGGTNGCCATCTTACCTTTTAGAGAAGCGAGGGCCGCGGATTTCATAGTNNCGTATGTTTTCTTTTGTTCATCTGTTAGTTCTACTTGTCTCTCTATGTATGTTTTTTCTGGTAGGTCCAGGCAGTTTTCTTTTAACACCCGATCAGAAAAAGGTTTAAGTAGTTTAGCTAATTCATCGAGTCTTTGATAACCAGCAATAAGTTGCACTCTACGACCACCAAANTTTGCTTGTCTCATTACTGCATATCTATTTCTAAATGTATANTAAGAANNAAANCCNAGTAAGTTTTCATTTAAAAAANCACANTGNGTNTANAAATCTAGTGGTGATTTGGTTACGGGTGAACCAGTTANNATTCTNNTNTANTTTGCAAGACCACCTAATGCAAGAATAGCTTTTGTTCTTTTAGCCGTAGGAGTTTTGATAGTAGTAGATTCATCAATGGCCATTATTGTTTTGTGGCAATTGAGAAACTTTGTGGCAAACTCAAGGCCTTTTTTAGTCGAGAATGCTTCTACATTCATTATAAGGATGTGAAGGTCTAGGTCTACTTTAAACAATTGTTGATACTCTTTATCCTTTGCTTTGGATGTAGTCGCAGTCCATAATACCGTTTTGTGATCTATGTGACTAGCTA
>FUFK010063005.1_pt1 | contig 10012 bp, 8 predicted proteins | sample 1021851 | NCBI WGS metagenome assembly FUFK01 (sample SAMEA51879418, study PRJEB19060) | metagenome | reverse complement strand
GCGATCACCACGCCGATCACGCCGTCCTCAGCGAGATGGTCGACGAGTGACTCGAACAGGTCGCGCTGGAGATAGTTCGCNACGGTGATGACGTCCCAGCGCCCGGCGGGGAGCGGATCGGTTTCGAGATCGATCTCGATGGTCGAGATCCTGATGTCGTCGGCGAGGCAACGTTGCGTTGCCTGGATCAGCCCGACATCGCTCACGTCGGCGACGGTGACGTCGAGACCGAGCCGTGCGAAGTGCAGCGAGTCGCTCGAGCCACCGCCCGCAATGTCGAGCAGGGATCCTGACGGGGGCAGCCATGGGCGCACGAGGTCGACGAGTGCCGAGCCGTGGGAGGTGCCCCGGCCGGCCTCGGCCCATTTGTCGTTCCAGCGTTCGCGATCGCCGGCCGCCATGGTCAGGCCGCTTCTTCCGGCTCGAGTTCGACGGCGACGCTGAGCGTGGCGCCCTCGCCGTGAGGGTTGACGGCGTGGATCACGCCGGCGGCCTTGACGTCGTCGATCACCTGATCGAGCAGGGCGAGCTCGCCCTCCGGCCCGGAGAAGGTCGCTTCGAGGACCGCAGTGCGGAGCTTGCGCTTCGCCTCGCTCTTCTCCCGGCGGACGATCACGAGGGCGTTGGTGGCGACATCNCAGGCAGCGCTACCGGTACCAGCGGCTGGCTCGTGCAGCTCGGCAGCGGTGGGCCATGCGGCGCGATGGATCGATCCGTCCTGCCACCAGCTCCAGACCTCTTCGGTGACGAAGGGCAGGAACGGGGCGAAGAGCCGATGCAGTGTCGACAGCGCCATGCGCAGCGCGTGATGAGCCGACGCCGCGCGCTCGTCGCCGTACTCGCCGTAGGCGCGGGCCTTGACCAGCTCCATGTAGTTGTCGGTGAACCACCAGAAAAAGGACTCNGTGCGTTCGAGTGACCGGGCGTAGTCGAAGCCATCGAACGCCGTGGTCGCCTCGTCGACGAGATCGCCAAGGCGGTCGAGCATCGACCGGTCGAGGGCGTCGGTGACCTTGCTCGGGTCGATGCCCTCATTCGTGTCGCCGAAGCCGAGGACGAACTTGCTGGCGTTGAGCAGTTTGATCGAGAGGCGTCGACCGATCTTCATCTGGCCTTCGTCGAACGCCGTGTCGGTGCCGGGGCGACCCGACGACGCCCAGTAGCGAACGGCGTCGGAGCCGTATTGCTCGAGTAGTTCGGTGGGGACGACGACGTTGCCCTTCGACTTCGACATCTTCTTGCGATCGGGATCGAGGATCCAGCCGCTGAGCGCGCAGTTCTTCCACGGGATGTTGTCAGCATCGAAGTGCGCCCGGACAACGGTCGAGAACAGCCAGGTCCGGATGATGTCGTGCGCCTGTGGACGGACGTCCATCGGGAAGGTGCGGGCGTAGAGGTCCTCGTCGGTTCGCCAGCCGGTCGCGATCTGCGGCGTGAGCGACGACGTCGCCCAGGTGTCCATGATGTCGGGTTCGCCCATGAAGCCGCCGGCCTGGCCGCGCTGCGCCTCGTCGTATCCGGCGGGGACGTCGGTCGACGGGTCGATCGGGAGCTGATCCTCGGACGGGATCATCGGCTGGTCCCAGACCGGCTCGCCCGCTGCGTCGAGCGGGTACCAGAGCGGGATCGGGACGCCGAAGAAGCGCTGACGGCTGATCAGCCAGTCACCGTTGAGGCCTTCGATCCAGGAGGTGTAGCGGGTCTGCATATAGCTCGGGACCCAGTTCATCTCGTCGCCACGATCGATGAGTGCCTGACGCAGGTCGTCGTCGCGGCCGCCGTTTCGGATGTACCACTGGCGAGAGCTGACGATCTCGAGCGGCTTGTCTCCCTTTTCGAAGAACTTGACGGGGTGGGTGATCGGGCGAGGGTCGCCGTCCATCTCGCCTGCTTCGGCGAGCATCGTGGCGATCTCGTCCTGGGCGTTTTTCGAGCGAAGACCGGCGAGGCGCTGGTAGGCCTCGGTGGCGGCGCCTTCCGGAATCCAGTCGGGCGTTTCGGCCGCGAACTTGCCATCGCGCTGGATGACCGTGCGGACCGGTAGGTCGAGTTCGCGCCACCAGGTGACGTCGGTGGTGTCGCCGAAGGTGCAGATCATGGCGATGCCGGTGCCCTTGTCGGGCTGCGCCAGCTCGTGCGCGACGACAGGAACCTCAACGCCGAACAGCGGGGACGAGACGGTGCCGCCGAAGTAGGGCTGGTAGCGCTCGTCGTCAGGATGGGCGACGAGGGCGACACACGCCGGGACGAGTTCGGGGCGGGTGGTGTCGATCCAGATGTCGGGGGTGTCGTCGACACCGGCGAAGCGGAGCTTGTGGTAGGCGCCCGGCATCTCCTTGTCCTCGAGCTCGGCCTGGGCGACGGCGGTCTGGAAGGTGACGTCCCACAGCGACGGCGCCTCGATCTGGTATGCCTGACCGGCGTTCAGGTTGTCGAGGAACGCTAGCTGGCTGACGCGCCGGCAGTGGTCGTTGATCGTCTCGTAGGTGCGGGTCCAGTCGACCGACAGCCCGAGGCGACGGAAGAGCCCCTCGAAGGCCTTCTCATCCTCGACCGTGAGCTGGACGCACAGTTCGATGAAGTTGGGTCGGCTGACGGCGATCGTCGGACGCTTGCCGACGGCTTTCGGGTCGCCGGCATCGTCGGGGGCGGTGAANTCNGGGTCGTAGGGCAGCGATGGGTCGCAGCGGACACCGAAGTAGTTCTGGACACGACGTTCGGTGGGTAGGCCGTTGTCGTCCCACCCCATCGGGTAGAAGACTTCGCTGCCGGCCATGCGTTGATATCGGGCGATGGTGTCGGTGTGGGTGTAGCTGAAGACGTGGCCGACGTGGAGTGAGCCTGAGACCGTGGGCGGCGGGGTGTCGATCGAGAAGACCTCGTCACGCGTCTTCGTTGCGTCGAAGTGGTAGATGCCCGTGTCGTCCCATACGGCGTCCCACTTGTCCTCGAGGCCGGCGAGGTCGGGCTTGTCGGGGATCCGGGAGTCGCTCATGATCGCCGAGGATACCGGTGCGGTGGCATCCCGAAGGTGTGATCTGCACTGAGTCGGGCGAGAGCCCCGGCCTGACCAGTTGCAAGACAAGTACGATACAAGTCGTGTCTGAGGTCGAACTCCTCATCCTGCTGATCGTGGCGGTCGTGACGTCGGCGATCACTGCCGTGGTCGGTGCGGGTGGCGGGCTGATCTTGCTGATCGTCATCCTCCAGTTCGTCGACCCGCTGGTGGCGGTGCCTGTCCACGCCGTGATCCAGTTGTTCGCCAATTCGACCCGGGCCGTGACGCTGCGCAGCGAGGCCGACTGGGAGGTGTTGCGTCCCTACCTTGCACCCGTGCTTCCCGTGACGGTCGCCGGGTACCTGCTCGCCGACGGAGTCCCGGAGGATGGCGGCAGGGCTGTGATCGGCGTGTTCGCACTCGTGGCGGTGTGGTGGCCGGCGGCGACAAACTGGCTGGCGCCGTCGCCTGGGCGCGGTCATCGCTTCGCCCTCGTCGGCGCCCTGAACGGCCTTCTGCAGCCGACGATCGGGGCGACGGGCCCACTGTTGTCACCGGCGTTCAAGGCCGCGACCCGTGACCATCCCGCCTTCGTCGCCACCTTCGCCTTCGCCCAGGTGTTCAATCATTCGGCGAAGATCGTCGTCTTTGGTCTTGCCGGCCTTGCCTGGTCAGAGCACACCGGGATGATGATCGTCGGCATCATCGGCGTGGTCGTCGGAACCCGCATCGGGTCGCAGTGGATGCGTCGAGTCGACGCTCGGCTCCTCGGCGGTCTCTTTGCGGCTGCGGTTACCGCCGGAGCGCTCCGGCTGCTGCTTGGTTGGGTTCTGTAGCCCAGGAGCGATCTGATAGGGCCGTGCGGGCAGCGCCAGCAGCGAGTCAGAACAGCATCGAAGATCGAGAGGTCCCGACCCGTCGGGTTGGCCTCGTCGTGGCCGACGGGTACGGTGCAGAGGTTACCGATCAGTAACCCCCGGCCGAACTGCACAGAGGAGCCTCCGATGTCCGATTTCTCCCTTGCGCTGAACGAAGACCAACTCACGCTGCAGAAGTGGCTGCACGAGTTCGCGGTCGATGTCATGCGTCCCAATGCCGAAGAGTGGGACGAACGAGAAGAGTTCCCGTGGCCGATCGTCGAGCAGGCTGCCGAGATCGGGCTCTACAGCTGGGAGTTCATGGCCGAGATGATGATGAACGACCCCACCGGCATCTCCATGGTCATGGCGATCGAGGAGATCTTCTGGGGTGACGCCGGTATCGGCATGGCGATCATGGGCTCCGGTCTCGCCGCCGCCGGCATCGCCGCTTCCGGCACCCCAGAGCAGGTCATGGAGTGGGTGCCGCAGTGCTACAGCGACGGCTCCAAGATCAACACGGGTGCGTTCGCCGCCTCTGAGCCAGACGCCGGGTCCGACGTCAACGGCTACCGGCTCTCCGCCAAGTACGACGAAGCCAAGGACGAATGGGTCCTCAACGGCACGAAAGCCTGGATCACCAACGGTGGCATGGCCGATATCCACGTCGTCGTCGCCGTGGTCGACCCCGAGCTCGGNTCGAAGGGTCACGCCAGCTTCATCGTCCCGCCCGGCACCGCTGGTCTCACCCAGGGGCAGAAGTACAAGAAGCACGGCATCAAGGCCAGCCACACCGCCGAGGTCGTCCTCGACGATGTGCGCGTACCCGGCCACTGCCTCCTCGGCGGCAAGGAGAAGCTCGACGAGCGTCTCGCCCGCGTGCGTCGGGGTGAGTCGGGTAATGCGCAGGCCGCGATGCAGACCTTCGAGGCGACCCGACCGGCCGTCGGCGCGCAGGCGCTCGGTATCGCCCGTGCCGCCACGGAGTACGCAACCGAGTACGCAAAGGAACGGCACGCGTTCGGTCGCCCGATCATCAAGAACCAGGGCATTGCCTTCATGCTCGCTGACATGGCCACCGAAGTGGAGGCCACCCGCGCCCTCATCTGGAAGGCGGCGTGGCTCGGAAAGCAGCGTGCGTTCAAGAACGCCGAAGGTTCGATGGCCAAGCTGAAGGCCGGCCGTGTCGCCACCTGGACCACGGAGCGGGCGATCCAAGTTCTCGGTGGCTACGGCTACACCCGGGAGTACCCAGTTGAGCGCTGGCACCGCGACGCCAAGATCCACGACATCTTCGAGGGCACCGAGCAGATCCAGCAGCTGGTGATCAGCCGGGCCATCTCGGGGATGCGGATCGAGTAGTTCCCTCGGCCGATACTGGTCTGGTGGGCGCCATCGGGTGCCCGAGTACGAACAGCGGACGCCAGCAGATCAGACTGCGGCTGTGCGCCTTCGCCTTGCCATTGCCACTGTCGCTGTGATCGCCGCCGCCTGCGGCGGCAGCACGGCGACGACGTCTGAGCGCGCCGTCGAGTCGGCGGGCACCCCGTCAACGACGACGCCCCCCACCACCTTGCCGTCCACCACGGCGACTCCTGCGACAACCGCACCGCCATCTTCGACCACCAGCGAGTCACCGACCACGACGGTCTCGGACGGTTGTGTGCGGGTCACCGACTTCGACGAACCGAACTGGTTCATCGTCAACGACGGCGTCATGGGCGGCCGATCCGATGCCAGAGGCATGATCGACTCGAGCCGCCTCGAGTGGAGCGGCACGATCGTCACTCTTGGCGGCGGATTTTCGTCGATCCGCGGCCTGGTCGACGGCTCGCTGGCCGGGGCGACACAACTCGAACTTCGAATCCGCACCGACGGCCGGGCCTACGAACTCCTCGCCGACGACGACGCCTCGACCCGTGTCACGCACTACCACCCGATCCCCGCCGTCGGTGGTGACTGGGAAGTGGTCGNCGTACCACTCACCGGCATGGAGTCCCGTGTCTTCGGCAACCTCGTNACGTCGGAACCGTTCGATCCCGATCAGGCGACGCAGATCGGGGTGNTACTCGCCGACGGGATCGATGGCGAGTTCATGTTCGAGATCGATTGGATCGACGCCTGCGCCTGAGCCCCGTCCTCGGGACGTCGCGCCTGATCCGCACTACGGTCGCGCCATGGGGGAGACACGAAGGGGGCCGCTCGACGGCTATCGGGTCCTGGAGCTGACGACGACGGTCTCCGGCCCGATGGCGGCGATGAGCCTGGCCGATCAAGGCGCCGAGGTCCTCAAGATCGAGCCGCCGTTCATCGGTGATACCGCGCGGTTCCTCGGACCAGCCCGGAACGGCATGGCAGCGATGTTCGCCACGGTCAACCGCAACAAGAAATCGGTGTGTCTCGATCTGAAGGTCGACGAGGAGCGAGCGATCTTCCTCGATCTCGTTCGAACCGCCGACGCGCTCATCGAGAACTACCGCCCTGGTGTCCTCGATCGCATGGGACTCGGCTATGACGCTCTGTCCGCGATCCGGCCAGAACTCGTCTATGCCTCAATCACCGGGTACGGCACCGGGCCGTACGAGAACCGACGGGTGTTCGACCCACTCATTCAGGCGACTGCCGGCACGGCCGCAGCACAGGGTGGCGACGATCCGGAGAACGTCCGCATGATCATCTTCGACAAGGTGACCGCCCTCACGACCGCGCAAGCGGTCACCGCNGCNCTGTTGGAACGAGCCCGCACGGGACGCGGTCAGTACCTGCCGATCACCATGCTCGAATCGGCGTTGAGCTACCAGTGGCCCGATGTGATGTGGTCACGCACCTATGTCGGCGACAACGTGAGCAGTGGTCCCGGTGAACTGGCCGACTGGTTCCCCACGTTTCAGGCTGCCGATGGCCCGGTGTCAATCATTCTCGTGAGCGATGGCGCGCTCGAACTGTTCTCGATCTGGCGGGAAGCGTCGCTTCACACCGACCCGCGTTTTGCGACACCCGCCCTCCGCGAAGCCAACATCGACGAACTCGTGGCCGAAGTGAACGCCCTGATCGCCGACGTTCCCGTCGCCGAGGTGTGTGCCACGCTCGACGCGTTCGGTGTCCCCGTGGCTCGGGTCAACACCCTCGACGAGGTGTTCGACGATGAGCAGGTCCGTCATCTCGGGGCGATCATTGAGACCGAGCATCCCGATGGCGGGCCGATGCGGATCGCCCGCCCACCGGTCCCGTTCGGCGGCGTGCGGGAAACCGCCGAGACCTTTCCGGCGAAGCACGCACCGCGGCTCGGCGAGGATTCTGCCGCCGTCCTTGGGGAACTCGGAGTCGATGGCGAAACGATCGCTCGCCTGCTCGCTCGTGACGCCCAGAACGCGGCGGCCGTGCACGCCATGCTCGAGGCTCGTGCGGCAGCGGAGGCTGCCTCAACCGACGACTGATGCAGCCGGGGTCGAAAATGTCGGCCAGCGTGGGTCCTTCAGTGCGGTGAGGGTCTGACTCGTCACCCGGGAGGTGGTGCGACCGTGAGGTCGACTGCGACACCCCAGTGATCGGAGGCGATGACATCGTCGACCGGGTCGAGTCCGAAGCGNTGTGCTGCCATCGGGTTGCCGTTGGGTCGCCGGCGAGGCCACGAGACCATCACATAGTCGAGGCGTCGTTCGGGCCAGGCCGAGTTCGTGACGTACGGATTGGAGGCCGAGTACGTGGCGCCATCGCCGGTGCCGACGTGTTCCCAGCAGTCGCTCAACACGAGGCCTGGCACCGCCGGCGCCGACCGGCCGGTGAGGCGACGGATCTCGTCGCTGTCCGGCACGGCGTTGAGATCGCCGACGAGGACGGGCGGAAGGAGCGCACCGTCGGTGGCTCGTCGCCGCTCGTCGATCCATGCGGCGATCTCGTCGAGCTGACGCGAACGCAGGGCACTCTGATCGAAGCCGTGCGAAAGGTGGGTGGTGAAGACATCCCAGGGACCGACGGGCGTGTCGACCTGTGCCCACAGAACGGTTCGGTGCTTCGGCATGTCCCCGACATCGAGCCACCGCCAGTCCGACTCGATGATCGGCCAGCGTGACGCAATCGCGTTCACGATCGTGTGTTGATCGTCGGCGCCGTCGGGGGACGCAACGACATTGATGCCGAGTTCGTCACGAAGCCACGCAGGCTGGTCGGGCTCGCGGGAACAGACTTCCTGGAGCCCGATGACGTCTGCGTCGAGGTGTCGTAAGGTCGAGAGGATCGCGGGCTCGCGAGCGGGAAGTTCGCCGTGGCGCCACCACAGGTTCCATGAGGCGAGGCGGATCGAGTCCACGTTCAGCCCCGAGAGGTGGACATCTTGGCGGCGGAGCGTTTTTTCGGTGTTGCTTTCGCCTCGAGGGCGATCTGCTTCTTGGTTGCTGCCCACGAGCAGATGTCGCACGTCGCGAGGTCGTGATTGCGCGCCGGACAGTACTCACGCCCGAAGAAGATGATCTGGAGGTGACGGCGGTTCCAGGTGTCCTCCGGAAACACTGCTTTGAGATCGCGCTCGGTGCGCTCGACCGTCGTGCCGTCGGACAACCCCCAGCGCTGGGCGAGTCGGTGGATGTGGGTGTCGACTGGAAACGACGGCACGCCGAACGATTGGGCCATGACGACGCCGGCCGTCTTGTGGCCGACGCCGGCGAGTGACTCCAGAAAATCCCAGTCGGGGATGATCTCGCCGCCGGCGTCGAGGATCTGGTGGGCCATCGTCGAGAGGTTCTTGGCTTTGGTCGGTGCCAGGCCGACCTGCTTGATGTACCCCAGGATCTCCTCGGGGGAGAGTTCGGCCATCTTCTCGGGGGTGTTCGCCCGGGCGAACAGGGCCGGCGTGACCTCGTTGACCTTCTTGTCGGTGGTTTGCGCCGAGAGCGCAACGGCGACGGTCAGGGTGTACGGGTCGGTGTGGTCGAGCGGGATCGGCGGCTTCGGGTAGAGGTCGTCGAGGATCTCCCCGATCCGATCGGCTTTCTCGGCACGACGCATGCGGCGACCCTACCGTTCGAGGTCTGGGCCCGTCACCGCCGCCGAGGGGCAGGTGACGGTTTCGCTTGAAGCACCTCAGCCACGGCCCCGGCGAGCGCGATGTCTGTCGTCGTCACGATCCCTGACGCCGCTCGGGTGAGCCGGTCGTCGATCGCTCGACCGATACCGGCGGCGCCGGTGAGTTCGATGACGATCAGGTCATGGGCGGCGGCGTCGAGACGCCGGAGGTTCGCGTAGAGGTCGCGGGCGACGAGTTCGAGGTCGGATCGGTCGCCGAGGGAGAAAAAGCTCCATCCACCGGGAAGGGGAATCGCACGGTCTTCGTACGCGACATAGACGATGTCGCCCTCCGTCGCATCGCCGGGAGTCGTCGTCGTGGCGATCGCCGGTGTTCGCGGGGAGTAGTGCCGAAGGTCATGGCCGGGCGCCGCAGCTCGGGCTTCGGCGTCGGCCTCTTCCACCTCGCGTACAGCGACATGGTCGGCGAGGGCCTCGGCGGTGAGTGCTCCATGGCGGAGGATGACAGCCTCGTCGCCTTCGAATGTGACCACGGTGGATTCGACGCCGTGATCGGCTGAGCCGGCGTCAACGATCAGGTCGATCCGGTCACCGAGCTCCTCGACGACGTGTGCCGCCGTGGTCGGGCTGATACGCCCGAACCGGTTGGCGCTCGGCGCAGCGACGGGCACGCCGGATGCCGTGATCAGGGCTCGGGCGACCGGGTGCGCCGGACACCGGACGCCCACGGTCGGTCCGCCGCTGGTGATCGCATCCGGCACGATCTCGGTCTTGGGCAGCACCATCGTCAGGGGCCCGGGCCAGAACGCGGTCGCGAGCCGGGTGGCGACGGCGGGAAGCCCGCCTTCGATGAGTGTGTCGGCCATGGCGACACCATCGACGTGGACGATCAGTGGATCAGATGCCGGTCGGCCCTTGGCCTCGAACACACCGGCGATCGCGTCGGGATCGAGTGCGTTGCAGCCGAGGCCGTAGACCGTCTCGGTCGGGATTGCGACAAGGCTTCCCGTCTGCGAGCGCGGCGCCCGCCTCAGCGACGAGTGCGTTATCGATCGACGTCGGGTTGATCGTGATGAGGCGGGCGGACTCGGACATCAGGGTGTCGAGTCTACGAAGGGTCGGCGGCGTGCCCTTC
>FUFK010074890.1_pt1 | contig 10013 bp, 11 predicted proteins | sample 1021851 | NCBI WGS metagenome assembly FUFK01 (sample SAMEA51879418, study PRJEB19060) | metagenome | reverse complement strand
GGAACATCAGGACCCTTTAGAGTCTTAAGTCAAAATGATTCTACTGTATGGTCTGTCGGATCTGAGCAAACCATATCATGGGATGTAGCAAATACTAATGATCCAGACAGTGTAAACTGCCAGGCGGTTGATATATATCTTTCACTCGATGGAGGCCCAGGCTTTGATTTCCTGCTTGCTAGCTCGATTCCAAATAATGGATCTTATACGTTTACGACTCCGTCTTTACCTCCATCTAATTCAGCGAGGCTTATGATTCGTGCAGTTGATAATGTGTTTTTTGATATCAATAATGGTACTATTACCATTCTAAATAATAATATCCCTCAGGTAAGCCTATCTCAGAATCAGTTTGAGATAGATATGGAGCAGGATACACTGGAAAATCGTTCTCTTGAAATCATAAATGATGGAGAAGAGGGATCTGTACTCAATTATAGATCCAGAGTAGGCATGGAATTCGTGTTTCATGAAATGTTTGAAGATGGTGACCTTCCCTCAGGCTGGTACGATACAACTAACGCTACGGGATGTGAAAATCCTGGCTGGTTTATATCAGAAGATGCATCAAGCTCATATTTTGATATTCCACCTGGGGATGGTCTCTATATTGCTACCAATGATGATGCATGTAACAGTGATGGATCTAATGATATTCTTTACACTGGTCAAATCTCATTACCGGATGGAATGGTAGAGCTATCGTTTGATAGATTCTTTAGAACAGGTTTCGGACACACCTTTCACCTTCTTATTAGCTCAGATTCATGGCAAACCTCAACCGAAATATTTGAACTGGGATATTTAGATGGAAATGAATCGTGGGTCAGAGAAACAGTGAATCTAGGGGACTATGCAGGACAGACTGTAGAGCTAGGAATGAAATCTGATGACAACGGTCAATGGGCCTCGGGTGTAGCACTAGATAATATTTCACTAGGAGTTACACCTTCTTGGATTTCTTCCAATGCTTCTGGCTATCTGAATTATATGGACAGTGAGAATCTCAACTTCTCAATTAATACATCAGGTCTGGAACTAGGAACCTATCAGGGTTCAGTTGTTATTGAGAATATTCAGACAGTGGAGGAAGATACCATACACATACATCTTACCGTAAGTGAGTCAACGGTTGGAATAAGCCAAGAGATTGTGCCAAATGATTTTGAGCTATATCAAAACCACCCAAACCCATTCAATCCAGAGACAAGCATACGTTTTAGTCTTCCTATTCAGCAGGATGTTACCTTAGCAATATATGACATGATGGGTAGAAAGGTGAGAATGACGACTGTGAAGAGTGCTGAGCCTGGGCATCATGTAATCAGGTGGAACGGNAAAAANCAAAANGGTACNGTTGCAAGTGCAGGTGTCTATTTTTATCAACTCTANACACCATCATTTTCTATGACCAAGAAAATGATACTTTTGAAATAATCAGGAAAGGTTTCTCCTGTTTTTCACATATCTTAAACATGCAGCTAGTGGACATTGTCCGAGCTGTGGAGAGGATGAGCTGTTCTCCTCATGGTCTCGCATGAAAGATAAGTGTTCGAACTGCAATATATGGTTTNTAGAGCAAAATGGTGATAATTNGTTCTTTCTACTGTTTATCGATAGGGGTTTGTTTATTTTTCCAATTATTGTTGGATATTATTTTAACATGAGGCCTGAAGGTTTGATCGCCTTATGCCTACTTCTAATGGTTACGTTTATAATTGCCACACCATTTCGACTTAGTTTGTGTCTTGCNNTNGAACTNTTCCTAAGACAAAAGTTTCAAAAAGATTCTCAATTAATTCATAAATAATNCNCATTCCATTATTAAAATCACGCCCTAAAATTTTTAANTAATATAANNAAAGGAGACATNATGTCTAAAACAAGNAAACTATATGANCAGATCAAAGGTCATCTTGATACATTTGAAGCAGAACACGCAAANAACATGGCTGGAAATAAAGCTGCTGGTTCTCGCGCTCGTAAAGCAATCGGCGAAGTTAAAAAACTTGTCACTGATTATCGTAAAGCATCGGTTGCTGGAGAGTAATCTATCCATAATTAAAAACCCCGCTTTCTTGCGGGGTTTTTTTTTGGAAAATAATTGAGGAATTTAAATGAGAAAAGAATCCATCAGAAATATTGCCATTATCGCACACGTTGATCATGGGAAAACCACTCTCGTCGACGGACTATTAAAACAGAGCGGGACGTTCAAGGCTCATCAGGATATTGAAGATCGTGTTATGGACTCGATGGATCTAGAAAAAGAAAGAGGTATCACAATTACTGCGAAGAATACTGCAGTTTTTTATGAGGATATAAAGATCAATATATTGGATACCCCTGGTCACGCAGACTTCGGCGGTGAGGTAGAGAGGAGCTTAAATCTTGTTGATGGTGCTTTGCTTCTTGTTGATGCGAGCGAGGGTCCTCTTCCTCAAACAAGGTTTGTACTCAAGAAAGCATTGGAGAAGGAACTACCAATTATATTAGTTATCAATAAGATTGATCGTTCTGATGCTAGAATTACTGAGGTGGTTAATGAGGTTTATGATCTTTTTATCGATCTTGATGCATCCGAAGATCAAATAGAATTTCCTATTATTTATACAAATGCAAAGCTTGGTGTTGCTCATATANAACTTGAAAGNGATTCATCGGATCTTACTCCNTTATTTAANACAATACTAAGTACTGTTNNNGGNCCAAAGGCTGATGATNACCACGTANCACAGTTTCTCATAACCAGTCTAGACTATGACTCTTACGTTGGGCAGATTGCGGTGGGTAGATTAAATAATGGTAAATTAAATATGAACGGGTCTTATTCACTNTGCAAGGTAGATGAGGTCAGGCCTAATCAAAAATTTTCTGCGCTATATACCTTTCAAGGATTAAAAAAGGTTCCTGTAGATGAGGTAGAGTCTGGAGATATTATTGCATTTGCTGGCGTTGATGATATTTCAATAGGAGATACTATGTCGGACAATGAATCTCCAGATCCATTGCCACGAATTCAGGTTGATGAGCCAACAGTATCCATGCTATTTTACGTAAACGATAGTCCTTTTGCTGGACAGGATGGAAAGTTTCTAACTACAAGGCATATCTCAGAGAGATTAAATAGAGAAACACTAAGCAATGTATCTCTGCAGGTNACTGCTACGGANAGACCAAATGTATTTGAGGTCAGAGGTAGAGGAGAGTTACAGATGGCCATTCTCATAGAAACAATGAGAAGAGAAGGGTACGAGTTCATGGTATCTAAGCCTCAAGTCATTACAAAAAGCGAAAATGATAAAGTTCTCGAGCCCATGGAAAAGGTATTTTTAGATGTCCCTGAAGATAAAGTAGGAATTATTACCGAGAAATTATCAGGNCGTAAAGGAAAAATGACAAACCTTCAGAATCATGGTACAGGAAGAGTNAATCTAGAATTTTCGATNCCCTCAAGAGGCCTNATTGGTTTCAGATCNCAGTTTATGACCGATACCCAGGGAGCTGGTATTATGAACAAACTATTTGATGGTTATCAACCCTGGTTTGGTCCAATCCCGCAAAGAAATTCCGGAGCGCTTGTTGCAGATAGAAATGGTAAGGTCACTACCTATGCCTGCATTGGAATGGTTGACNGAGGAGAACTATTTGTTAGCGTAGGTACTGATGTCTATGACGGAATGATTATTGGTGAAAGAAACCGGGATGGAGATTTGAATCTGAATATTACTAGAGAAAAAAAGTTAACCAACATGCGTGCATCAGGTTCAGATAATACTGTCACGCTCAGACCCCCTAGACAATTATCTTTAGATCAGTTTATTGAATTCATAGCAGAGGATGAACTTGTCGAGGTAACTCCAGAAAATTTAAGATTAAGAAAAATGGAACTCGATCAGAACAAACGTGCATCTCAAAAGAAAAAAGAAAAATACGCCAATCAGTAGAGATTAAATAATGGATCGAACAAATATTACCCAATTAGGACTACCACTCAAAAACTTGGTTCATTTAGCTGAAAATGACTATAAGGAGAAGCCTAGTATCTTTCTGTTACATGGATTTGGAAGTAATATGAAAGACCTATTTGGATTAGCACCCTTTTTTGGTAAAGGTTGGAACTGTATCAGTCTTCAAGCAAGCATACAGATTCAGTATGATGGGTGGGGCTGGGCAGAGCTTGACCCTATGAACATTAGGAGATTGCCCAAACCAGAACAAATAGCACTACACTTTGATATGATCTCTAAGTCNATAGAGCAAACTATTGATGAATTGGAATTAGATAAAGAAAAAATCAATCTGCTCGGGTTTAGTCAAGGGGCATCGCTAAGTATCTATTGTGGACTGAAAANCTCTGAAACATTTAAAACAGTTGTAGCNTTATGTGGGTACGTACCAGAAGATAATATTAGACAGGGTATTGATAATACCAAAGAAAGAGATATTGAATTTTTTATGGGTAATGGTACATTAGATCAGATCGTAACCTTGCCAATAGCTCAGGCTTCCCGGGATTATCTTAATTCAATTGGCATAAACCTTCATTATAATGAATATGAATCGGGTCATACAATACCAAATGATTGTCTATACGATATTTTACAATGGCTCAATCATCACAATGATTTTGATGTAACTAGAGATCATAATAAGTCGCAACAACATGACCCAAATACAGATAACTACCCACCCATAAATAAAAAACCCCGTTAGAAACGGGGTCGGCTATTCAATTGGAATCGACGATTACCAGTCGTCGTCACCCCAATCATCACCGTCATCGCCCCAGTCGTCACCATCTTCCTCTTCAAGGTACGAAGCCTGNTCATCTANCCATGCCTGATAGTNATCCTCTTCATGAATAGTAACGTATCCCTTCATCCTGTAATGACCTAGTCCGCANAATTGTGCGCAGGCAATCTCTAATCCTTTNCCTTCNCTNTTTGTNCCNACNGNAGTTTTNAAAAATTCTTCAGAGGTACTTGTNGCTGTNAAATGNACTGGTATNACCATTCCCGGTATTGCATCTTGAGATACTCTAAGCTCTGGAAGTTTAAAATTGTGTATCACATCTTTCGAACTAAGATCAACTCTAATTTTTCTATTAACGGGGATATGAAGCTGATTTATGGTGGTAAAATCATCTTCAGCAAACTCGCTACTTCTGTCTAGTCCAATTGGGTTGTCTTGTTCATCAACAAGATCGATCCTAGTTGCTCCAAATCTACCATCTGGTCCAGGATAGTGTATGTTCCAGGCATACTGTTGCGCGATGACTCTTACAGTTTCAGCGTCTCTTGTGTCTGGTACATCATTAACACGCTCAGCCCATATAGGAAATGCAAATCCAAATAAAATTACGATCTCAATTACGGCAACTGTCGCTTCTAGTACAGAAGAGTAGTGCGATTCAACCCCTTTGTAATTCGCCTTCTTGTTTTTTGAGGACCGAAATTTTACCAGACTTACAATAAAAAATATGCCCCATCCAATGAAAAGAACAAGCATCAGGTAATGCACAATGACAATAATCTCGTCTATTCGTCCGCTAACGGAAGANATCCCAACAGGGAGCCCAANATATCTTAAGAGCTCAATCATATTATTTTATTTGGTTCATTTTCTTTGATTTNAGACCGATAGATACAATTCCAACTAGAATTGCAAATAACAATGGACCNATTACTCCTAACAGTGTAAAAATTGCCATGTCCATTCCTTTACCAGCATTGCTATTTGGGTCACCATAGCAAGTAGAACATGCACTGAGATAGTCAAAAACAAACATCAGAGCAAATGCAAAAAAATACTGAAATCTTTTCATGAATTATATCACTCGAAACTTTTTTATTATTGAAACTAAGTAAATAATTAGGGCAATCGATAGAGCAGCGCTTAGTAGAGAGAAGNCNAGAGCATATTCTATGCTGCTATTTGACATTGCAAAAGAGAAATAGGCAGTCAAAAGAATTGACAAAATTATGANGACTGAGTGGGTAACTTTTAAACTCATATTATCACCACGCGTTAGCCTGATCTGTAAGCGAAATCAATGGTATAAACATCAATATCAAAAATGTAACCATGGTTGTTACAAGTATCCAAATGACTGCAGGCTTTTCTTCAAGGAGATGCATAAAATAGCTTAACACAAGACTGCCCTTGATAGTTGCAACAGTTATTGCAATGAAAAATGCTTCTATGAATGAGACATCAAGGAAACTTACNGCAACTGTAACAACGGTTAAAATCGCAAGGGCGATAAACACATTTATATAAACTTTTACATGGTGCTGAATGTCTTCCATATGATCGCTTTTGTTTTCCTTAACAGAACTCATAATTCACTACAGTAGATATAGAATTGGGAAAAGAAATATCCAAACAAGGTCAACGAAATGCCAATACAATCCAGTTATTTCTATCCTATTAGCTAGTAAGTCTTGATTTTGTTCCCACATTTTATCAGCCTGCTTAGTGAAGAAAAATACAAGAGCAAAAAGACCTCCTATAATGTGCAACACATGAAGGCCTGTAAGCGTGAAATAAATACCCATATACGTGCTAGATGATGGATAGATACCATGATGAAACTTTCCAGTGTATTCAAAGTATTTAACTACAAGAAACCCTAGACCACAGAGAATAGTTATTCCAAGATACATCTTGTATTTATCAAACTGCTGCATTTTTAAGGATGCCCAGCACATTACCATGGTAACACTCGAAGTGATAAGCAGAAGAGTGTTAAAGGTTGCCATTGGAACACTTAGTTTTGATCCCCAATAATCAAAATCACCCTCAGGAGCTGCGATCCTCAAGAATACGTAAGCAGAAAACAAACCACCAAATAACATTATTTCAGAAGCAATGAATATCCAGATTCCTAGCTTACTGTTATTCATCCCAGTATCTGGGCGCTCTTCTANNATNTANGGTATGCTACTCATTGACTAGTTTGTGGGCTAAAATCTTCTTNTTTTCCAGGAACAGAATACTCATATGGACCATGGTATACCTCAATNTCAGAATCAAAGTTCACATGNGGNAGNGGNGGNGANGGAGCAGACCATTCAATCGTNGTGGAGTCCCAAGGATTTCTTTCACCTGTTAACTTACCTGACAAAGAAATAATAATATTCAAAACAAATGGTATTTGAGCAAGACCTAAACAAAATGCAGAAATAGTCATAAACTCATTCCACTGAAGGATGTCTGAGGCATGTGCATAAGACTGACCACCATCATACATTCTTCTTGAGAGACCAGCAAGGCCTTGAATAAACATGGGCATGAAAATACCATTCATAAAAATGAGTGATGGCCAAAAGTGTAGNTTCCCAAGCGACTCGCTCATTCTCTTTCCNGTAATCTTTGGAAACCAATAATAAATACCNGCAAACAGNGCAAAAAGTGTTCCNGGNGCNACTACATAGTGNAAATGTCCTATNACNTAATAGGTNTCATGTAGAAAAATATCAGAAGCNGCAACNCCAAGTGGAAGACCTGTCAANCCTCCAATACCAAACATCGGAAGAAAAGATANAGCAAACAACATTGGNGTGTTAAAGCGNATAGATCCNCCCCAAAGTGANAAAAAGAANGCAGTNAAAACAACTACTGANGGTATTGAAATGATCATNGTNGTNAGCTGNAAGAAAGCACTCATTGACTGNCCCATCCCNGTTAAAAACATATGGTGTGCCCAAACGATAAACGACATGAAACCAAGAAACGAGATTGCATATACAAGAGATTTATAACCCCAAAGAGGTTTTCTTGTATTATTTGCAATAATTTCTCCTACTATTCCAATAGCAGGTAAAATGAGAACATACACCTCAGGATGTGCAAGAAACCAGAATAAATGTTGCCATAATAATGGAGATCCAGATCCGTAGGCCTCTACTGCACTTCCTGCATAAACAAGACCACTAGGTAAGAAGAAACTTGTCCCCGCTAATCTATCCATAAGCTGGAGAATAGCAGCAGATTCCAGTGGTGGAAAAGCAAGGACCAGTAAAAATGAGGTGACTAGCTGCGCCCAAATGAAAAAGGGAAGCCTGAACCAAGTTAAGCCCGGTGCTCTCAATTGAACAATAGTCACTATGATGTTCATTGATCCAAGGAGTGAGGAAGTNATTANAAAGATCATACTCANCAACCACATGGTTTGACCTGACTCAAATATNGAAAGTGGNGGATANGAGGTCCATCCAGAACGAGCTGCGCCCTCAGGAGTGAAAAAACTAGAAATCATAATCACACCACCAACGAAGTAGGACCAATAACTTGCTGCATTCAACTTTGGGAACGCCATGTCAGGGGCACCAATNTGNAANGGAACTANATAGTTNCCAAANGCACCAACAGCTANTGGAACAACACCAAGAAAAATCATNATNGTACCGTGCATCGCGCCNAGCGTGTTATAATTCTCAGGTAACATTACTCCACCACTTTCACTGAAAAACCATTCTCCAATGTAAGGGATGACTGTTTCTGGGTATGCTAGTTGATATCGCATAACTGCCATTAACAAGAACCCGAATAATAAGAAAAGTAAAGAGGTTACTCCATATTGCAGACCTATGACTTTGTGATCTACAGAAAAAACATACTTTTGTATAAAATTCTCTTCGTGGTGGTGACTATCACTCAATTGATATACTCCAAATTTCAGTAGTCAAATGTTAACTAATTTTAATCTATTTCAAGACTATAGTTATCTTCAAATGTTTCTGTTCCAAGCATTCTTATAGCATCCCATGTCATTTTCGTACAAACTCTTGCGCACACTTGACAGCCAGTACACTCATTAAAACGCACTTGTACTGGAGGAATAATCGGGAATTCATATTTATCACTAGCTACAGGCTCTATGCAGTCAACGGGACAAAATGGAACACAAGCNTGGCAACCGGTACAGTTGTCNTCATCAACAACTGCTATGAGCTTTGGTCGCTTNGTTTTTTCTCTAGCGTAGTCNGGGAGTTCTGGNATCCCNTTNAAATAATTATATGCTGCCATANTNTGTTTTTTTNTAGGGCGAAATTTAGTTAATTAATTGTTAATAATTTATAAGATTTTATTGAAGAATATACTTTTCTATAATCCATCCTGCTCCAAAACAAATGATTGCTCCAAGGAGCAATTTGGGATCCATGAGTTTAGGAAATTTTACGATGAAACCAACAGCGATCATGCACATTCCAAGTAACTCTAAACCTTTTGCAGCGTAATACATTATGCGTTCACCATTTCTGGTTCCAGCTCATCAATAATTGACAGCTGCTTTTTAAAACAATCATTTTTGATCTTCAAGGACCACAGGTGATGAATATATGCTATTACAAAGATAAGATTATGAACCCAAATGGGTGATATATTATTTTCAACAGCCCCAATATGAATAAACCAACCACCAACCAGAGTTATTGTAAGCATTAATTGGGGAAAGAGTTGCATCTTTAACTTTCGTTCACTTAACCACAGATCTTTACTTCCCAAGCCTGACTCAATTGCACTTTTAATTGCTTTTCCAGTTGTAATGAAAAAGTACATTACAATGGTCTCCGTTATCGTAAAGATAAGAATCATAAATAGAGCGAATCGAGTGTGACTTGCTCCAAAAATATCAAAATTAAAATACCCACTTGTTCCTGTTAAAGTGAGATTGACTACATTCACAAGCATAAGAACGTAGCANGATAGCATAAAAACATACATTATGATTATTAATATAAAATTGTAATGATTATTAAAGAAAGTTAAAGATAATGACCACTTAAATCATAAAATATCAGTGATTATTTTTCGTTTTAAAAGATTCATGAAATAATGGTAACATTAGGCATTAATAATTAATGATTTTTAAAGGATTATTCATGAAAAATATTAAGTCATTGTCGATTATGATATCGATAGGTCTACTGGTGGCATCAATTGATGCAGGAACTTTAAAGGGCCATGTTAAATACGATGGCAAGGCACCTAAGAAGAAAAAGTTA
>FUFK010064597.1_pt1 | contig 10013 bp, 11 predicted proteins | sample 1021851 | NCBI WGS metagenome assembly FUFK01 (sample SAMEA51879418, study PRJEB19060) | metagenome | reverse complement strand
TTGTTAAAAAAGTATCTTATAGACCTAACAACAATTAATATAGGACTAGAAAGAACATCAAACGCAATCAAACCTATATCAACAAATAAATCAATCCAATGATCTACGGTTGACCATTCTTTAAACTTTTGCCATTTCTTTCTAGTCCATTGTATCATTTAATATTGTATTGGTCCTACGCAAAGTGCCATTAATAATAGCATGGCAAATAATATGCCTGTAAAGTAGTAATTCATAAACTACCTCCTCTTTAATAAGAGTTTTAATTTTTCATACCAATAGATACCACTATCTCGTAGTTTCTCATTGGCCTCCCTTAAATGCTCTAATTTCTTAACAACATCTTTTAGTTGCTTTTTATTTAGAGTTTTCTTTTTTGCTACTATCTTCTCTAATTGGGATATAACATTGTCTATTTTTATGCAAGTCAAAGGCGGAACTTTAGGCGCCTTTTTCTTTAGAGAGGATATAGTTTCTTTTTTCTTCATCTATACCTCGTTTTAATCTACAATGTTCGGGAAAAAAATATAAAATTATCTGCTATTATTTATATTGTTTAGGATAATGTGTGCTATTTTATCATGGCCTGATTGATTAGGATGATCATCATTTCTATATTCAGTTTTAGTTGTTAGATCAGATACAAAATCTTTTTGTTGATCTAATTGATCATACATACAGCCTATGTAATGTTTTTTATCAATTAAATTATAAAGTTGAAAATTATTTAATTCTTCTTTTAATTGTTTGTAGTAAATATCTTGTGCTTCTTTGGCACTATGTAGCGATCTTTGTGATGAACCAAATATCATACCTAAATTATAATCTGAACCTGTGACCGATAATTTACCTAATGGTAAAGATTGAACAAATTTATATGATATGTTATTTGATTTTAAATACTCTTGTAAAGCAAACATATACCTAACACTTTGTTTTGCTCTATAAAACATATCGCCTCTTAAAGGGTCGGTATATAATATACTATCCCAAGCATAATCTTTATTGTATCGTTTAGGATCCTTATCTCTAAAAATGTTTTTTACATAATAATCGTAATCATTTTGTTTATATTCAAAGTCTGTGCGTTTAGCTTCACTCCAAGCAGCGATAACTAAACCAATTTCATTTTTATCTATACCACAAATATTGTCAATTAAAGAAGAAAAGATATATTGATTACCTGCAGCTCTCTTGCCATAGTTTATTAATTCCATATCTAACTTGTTAGCAATAATTTCAAACCATTTCTTATAACCTTTTACAATATCATTTGATACTCTCGGATCTTCAGAGCATTGAAATGAGTCTGCCCAGCTACAACCACTTACTATTAACTTCTTTTTCATACTTTTATTTATCGAATAAATATAGATATGAAAATTAGAAAGCATGTCATAGAATTTGAAAGTGAAATACCTAACAAAGAATTAATAAACTCACTTTTACAAAAAACATGGAAGGTAACGCCATCAAAGAATAACTTTATGGCATATACGATACATATTATCACGGATCAAGCCACAAAGAAATTAATTTACAATAGATGTATTTCACATGAAGAATATCTTAATACAAATAAAGACACACCTATAAATGAAAATTTACTTTGTATATTAACTGCACCTTATGTTTTAATATTTGCAAATAGATTTGAAGACAAACCTAATAAAAGACAACAAGAATTAATATCTAAAGGTGTTTATTATGAAGCAACTGATCCTAAAAACTTTGAAATATTATATTCTACAAATGCTATTGAGGTAGGAATGTTTGCAAATAAACTATCAGAATTATGTTTAGAAAATAATTTAGATGTTTCATATACTAAATGTTTTTCATCTAAATCTAAAGACTGGATAGAAACATTGCCTTTTGTAAATACAATGCCAATAATGATTATGTCTATTGGTAAAGGTAAGATATATAGAGATACTAATTCAAACGACTTGCGACCAGACTTTGAAAGAATTATTAAATGGATAAAACGGTAATATTATTAATTGACTTTAAAGGACATGATATACTTGCTGGTGAGTATGTTAAAAATTTAAGATACAGCACACTTCAAAGTATATTACAAGAACCACATGACAAAGATAAAAATATTGTTGTATCTATTGGCAGTAGTTGTTGGGATCCTAAATTAAAAGAAATGAAAACTATGGCTACACATGATAAGTGGAAATGGCTTGAAATAGTCAACCATAAAGTAGATGTTGAAACCATAGAAAAACAAGTCAAGGAAAAACTCAATTTTCATATGAATAATACCGACACTAGAATATTGATAGGAGGTTGCAATACCTCAGGATGTGTGTTAAAATCTAAATTAAGTAGTGCAAAGTATTTTTCAAAAAAATATAATACAACAATACTATTGCCTATGTGTGCTGAATATCAAGCACATGGTATAAATGATATAGAAAAAAACATGAGAGCATTTGCTAGAATTTTTAAATATGCAAAAAAGGAAAAGTTAGACATCAATGTAGCAGAATTTGATGATTTGATGACTTACTAAATATTGTTATGAGTGACTTAAATAATAAGCCTGTGAAAAATATTGATGATATGCATGACAAGCAAGTTGAAGACATGCTTACAAAAGGTGGCCCAGGTGATAAATCAAAACCTGGTGATGTCAATACTGAAGAATGGTGGAAGTGGGATAATCTATCAGAGCAAACTAAACTTAAAGCGGGTAAAACAATACTAGGGCAACCACCTGAAGACAAATCTATTTTACAACAAGCAAAAGATAAAGACATATGGTTTTGCACAATACCATTTACACAAGTCTATAATGAAATTAATGGTAAGTATTGTGCTTGTTGTTTTGGTAAAGAATCTACGAAACATACAATAGAAAATACTACACTAAAAGAATGGATGATTGATAGTGAATACATGAATAGTATTCGGAAAGAGATGTTAGATCCTAATACTGATTTTAAAGCAGTAAATGAAATATGCCGAAGATGTAGAAGTGATGAAGAAAAGTATGGAAGAAGTAGAAGAACAAATTGCTTAAAAATTCATACTAACGATAAAGAGTTTTGGGATAACATACAAAGAAATGTTGAGATGTATAAGGCAAGTGGTCAGTATGCCTTTGATGAAAGAATATTAGAAATACAATTAAAAGTATTTGGTTCAGAATGTAATTTAGATTGTTTTATGTGTATGCATGCCAATTCAACAACAAGACAAAAAGTTGCTGACGCAGGTGTATGGAATGATAAAGTCTATGGCAAACCAGGAAAAGAAAGAGATGAATATATTAGACTTGTTATGAGAGATAAAACAAAAGGTGTAAATGCACAAGTGCTTGAATTAGCACCTTACATAAGAAGTATTAAGATTATAGGTGGCGAACCTTTAGTTATGAAAAAACATTATGAGTTATTAGAAAAGATTATTGAAAGTGGCCATGCAAAACATATCTATTTAAAATATCAAACTAATTTAACAAAAACTAAAAAAGGCAGACACAATATATTTACATATATTCCTCATTTTAAAAATGTATCTATGGTTGCTTCAGTAGATGGTATAGGTAAGACTATTGAATATATGAGAAGAAGAACAGAATGGAATGAAGTTGTTGAAAATATTAATAAGTGTAATGAGTTTGATAATGTTGTAGTTGACTTTAATGGCCTTGTCACAAATTTAAGTGTATTAAGATTTTATGAAATCATAGATTGGGTAAAAGAGAATCCTGTAATTGATCAATTGAATTGGGCAATGATTGATAAACCTACACACTTTAGACCTAACAATTTACCTGAAGAAATAAAACAGAAACTAATACCAAAGTATGAGAAATGGCCTGATATAGTAGCAGCGTTAAAACGACCTGCTGATCCTGATTTTGATATACAAAATCTATTTGATTATATGTTAAAGGCAGATAGATTTTATGAAGGCACAAAATGGAATCTTAAATTATTTGATGTATTTCCAGAATTAGAAAAGTATTATGATCCTGCTAAACATAGAGATCACAATCTACAAGCAAATCTGTTCCCTAATTGGGATAAGAAAGTAAGAGAGGCTCGTGACGCACAAGAATTTGGTTTATAATGAGTAAGTATAATTTAAAAGATATTGATCCTAAGGATATAAGAATTAAGCCTCGTTGTTTAACCTACGAGCCAAAGAACTATCATAAACCTGCAGCCTATACAGCAGATGGTTTTATGTTACCTTGTTGTTGGTTAGATGATCCTAAAAACGATCATGGTGTAGAGGAGAGGTTTCATTTAAAAGATGAAGAACTTGCATTAAAAAATAATGATAAGTTAGAAGACATCTATGGGTCAAAACAATGGGAACACTTTTTTGATACACTAATAAATAATCCTAGTTGTGCTTTGAAACAATGCCAATACAAGTGTGGTAATTTAGAAAAAGATAATTATAAAATATGAGTGAACTAACAGACTTCTATATTCGCAATCAGCGTTTTTCATCACCTAATATGGATCTATCGCATAGATGTATATTGCGTTGCCCACAATGTTTAAGACAAAAGGTTGAAGGCCTACCTAGAATTAAAAGATCATTTGATATTAACCAAAACGAATTTAGAAAAATATTATCTTTCTATGAAAATCAAATAACCTTTTGTGGTCAAATATCTGACCCAATCTATCATCCTGAATTTTTAACATTTTTAGAAATGATGGATGGTTTAGGTAAAGGTTTAAGAATTGCTACAAATGGCACTAACACCGTAGGCATGGACGAGAAGTGGTGGGAAAAAGCATATAGTTATGGCCTAGGAGAAAACTGCTGGTATTTTGGTGTAGATGGTTTAGATGAAAAATCAGAATTGTATCGTATTGGTTCTAACTTTAAACAAGTATGGGAAACTATGAAAATGGGAGTGCAGGCAGGTCACCCGATAGTTTGGCAATATATAATATTTGGGTATAACGAACATGAGATCGAAACAGCAAAAGAGATTGCACATAAAGAAGGTATAACATTATTGTTAATTAAAACAAATAGAGGTTTTGATCCAAGAAGTAGAAACCTAAGGAAGAATGTGCAAAAGGCATACAATGAGTTTAAAGTGCCAAGTGATAAAAATAGAGTAAAGAAAATAAAAGCAGAGGAATATTTTAATATAACACCAGAACTAAAACATTGGAGAAAGGTAAGAGAAGGACAATTGAAATGAACATAACATATAATAATATTACTATACCATTTTACGGAAAACATATATTAGATTTAATTGAAAAATCACCATACAAAGAAAGATGTAATAAAGAATTAAAACTTGATAAAGATGGTATACCTAAAACCATAGTTGTTTCATTATCAGGTGGTTGTGATTCTGCGTCTGCGTTATATCTAACTGCAAGACATTTTCCTAATATAGAAATTTATCCTATTACATTCCAAGATGTAAGATGTGAATGGGATGCTTTGGCTGCTGAACAAATAGTTAAGTTTATACAAAAACGATTTCCTAATGCAAAACTAAATGACATCTTTATAGACAAGTATGATGATTTAGATCAGGCCACTTATCCTAAAGCACAAGATATGATTGACAATGATCCTAGATACAAAACTTGTAATCTAACTCAAATGTCAAAAATTAATCAGTTAGACGAAGGTAACGAAAGGTTTATGAAACAATGGCCAGGTTGTATAAGACTTGATGGTATGACTGCTAATCCACCTAAAGAAGTAAGATTAAAGTTTGCTGATCATATGAAGAAAGCACATCCTAATTTAAACTTTAGAGAAAGAGAAATATTAAGAGTGCAAGGTGAATTAAGACGAGATAATCCTAACAAACCTGAATTGACTTATAATGTCTATCAACCTTTTGTCAATGTCAATAAAAAGTTTGTTGCTGATATATTTAAACAAGAAGGATTATTAGAAGAATTATATCCTATTACAAGAAGTTGTGTCGGTGGTGCAAATCAAACAAACAATTTTAAAGAGTGGTGTTGGCAATGTTTTTGGTGCTTTGAAAAAGCATGGGCATTTGATCAACCTTTACCTAATGGGTAACCATAATAAACAAACTCTTTTTGCATATATTCAGCAAATTGTTTTTTCATAAAATCGTTTGCTTCTTTGCTAAAATAATTTTCAAACTTTAACTTACTATTACCTAGATTGTTTTGTAATGGACTAGGACAATCAAACTTTAATTGCAAACTTTCAATTGATAAGTCTTCTAACCATAATATCTCTTTTGCTTTAAAATACNTTGCAGTTGGTGTGCCTTTTAAACCAATAATTTCTTCATGTAAAAATCTTAGGTTTCCTAAAAACAATTTCCATATTTCTTTATCGTAATAGAACTTTATTTTATATTCATTGATATAGGCTTTAATTAAATCAACATTCCAAACGCTTCGTGTATTTAAAACAAAATCTGTAAAATCGACTGGCTTNNNTAATTTTTCATTTAGTTTAGGTATTAGATTCGTAAAGAACAAAAAACGAATCCAATGACTCCATAGATCCTTATTTAACAACACATAAAACATTGTTGAATTTTGCCTATGAAAGTTTTTAAACCATTCTTTAACATTGCCAACTAAATTTGTTGTTTCAACATTATAACACACATCTAAACCTATTCTTTTAGACATTTCAATCCATCTNATTTTAGATTGTATTAATGGTTCTTTTATTTCNTTTGAGNTATCCCAAAAGTTGTCTCCGCTGATCTTATATGAATCATCTAAAAAATTATCACAAGCAAAATCACTTTGTTCTTCTTTCCAATCNGGTTGCATNGCACCTCTTGGTGTAAAGGTATATTTGTATCCCGTTAATGTTTGACTTTTAAATTGAGGTAATAAAATAGTNGTATTAGATAAATGATAGCGATGATGGGTCTTTAACACCTGATAGACCCATTGACTATTACTATAAGGTAAACTAATTAATAATTTCATAATAGACAAAACTCCGCAAGTTATCAGTAGAGCGAATAAAGAAAGCGAAAAATTTAAACGGCAAAGGACTCACCACAGCCACACGAAGATTTAGCATTAGGATTCGTAATCGTAAATTCAGACTTGAAAGCTCCTCGCACATAGTCTAAAGTAGTCCCTAATAGGAACAATTCATAATCCCTATTAACGACCAGTATATCTTTTAGAAGAACATCGCCACGCTCTTCATTGTCTGTTGTCGTCCATTCATATTCAAAACCTGCACATCCACCACCTTTAACTGCTAACCTGCAGTATTTCTTTCCGTGATCTTTTGCGATCTGCGAGAGTCGTTCTATTGCGTTATCTGTTAGCTTTAGCATTTCCTCTGGGACTCAACATCACTATGTATAAAAGTATAACTCCTCACACAGGTGTTCCTGTTCCTAAATTCCTATAAAATAAGTTAAGTATATCTATATGCTTATATAACTCGTTAATATCCATAGCCATTATTATATTGACCGTTAAGCATGTAATAACTAATGCTATGAGAATTATGACTAAAAGATGTTTTCGTAGATTTTTAAACATATGCTCTATTTAGTGCTTCGCACACGGCCGTGTTATAGAGAAAAAAATAGCACGAAAAAATTTCCCATATCTAAACCACAAAAGGCCGCTCCCTTATAGGCCTATGTTTCTTACTACTTTTATAGATTAGAAAGCCCAGCCAGTTTTGATAGTGTTAATTGTGGTCTATGATTGACCCAAATGTGTGATAACGGCCTTGTGCTGATCTTGTTGTTGTGCTATCGCTGTTTTCTACTATCTGGCCTGCTCTAACTGATAGGGTGCCTCCTACTCGTAGGTTCATGTCATTGTTAGCAAACATATTAATATTGCCATCTAAAGCGGACATATTGATATTGCCTGAATCTACTTGTATATTGACATTTGCATTGGGACCTACCTGTATATCATAGTTGTTGTTAGAAGCGCCATCTGTATTAATGAATATCTTATGACGGCCGTTTATAGTGGTATCTGAATTGCCTTTGATGTAATGACGGCTGTTCTTTTCTACTATACAATTATGGTCATCTTTAATTATCGTATTGGTTGTGCCCTGATCTGTTATCTCGGTCTCGGTGCCTGAATGGTGGTATAGGAGTATTCGTTCTTTGTCTGGTGTATCATCAAATTCTAGGATATGGCCGCTTTCTGACTCATATACATGATTAAAAGGATACTCGGCCGCATATGTATTTTCGGGTAGGGACCATAGGTCACCTGAGGATTGTGCAATACTGACCGTATCTTCAATCGGTAGTATATTACCTGTAGGTATATTTGTATAGGTATTTCTTAATGTCTTTCTGGCCTCAAGTGTAAGGGATNNNTTGTCTGTATCATTTCGNGCNAGGCGATTGACATCTGACTCTAATGCATAACGAGGGTAGGTCCCGTTAGGGTCGCTAAACCCAAGACCTTCGGCCGCATTNATGGCACCTGTCTGACTAGGTTTACCAGGCAATGAACCTAATATAACTGCGTCTTGTTTNGTNTCTGCATCCCGAAAGAAACCTATAACCCATGACCCTTCNACAAGGCCAAGAGGCGTCTGGCCAATGCCNGATACGCCAGATGAAGTAATAGGTAATAGTGGGTGGGCCCAAGGTAGATCGGCNGTNGGNANAACATTGCGGTCGTCTGTGTGATAACCCAATGCTCTTACTCTTACTCGGCCTAATTTGAGCGGGTCTGATCTGTCCTCTACGACACCTGCAAACCAGATGAAACCATCTCTGCCCATAAAATCTGTATTACTCATAAAAAATTCCCATAAATGACCGTATTTAAAGCGGTCGCTTGTATATATTTATCCGTATTTAAACAATCTGCGTAGGCGCCGCGGTGCGAAGCACTTATTAGAGGCCACCTTTGAGGTTCTTTCTGTTTCATTGATTTATTGTGTATATTATCTTTCATTGTTCTCAAATTGTCTTTGGTCTGTCTGATAGTCTGTAATCTATGTCTTTCTTACATTATCTGTATAGTTCATAGGTGTGGCCTCTCTTGTGGCCATGCTTATGTAAAAATTTTTTTCTAAACTCGAATAAACTTTGAGCATACTAGAAGAACCCCTTAAAGAAGGTCTTTGCCTTGCCTAGGTTTTGTTTAAAAGAGACCATACTAGACTGAACAAAGTTATTCACTCTACTTGCGATTCTATCTCGTGCCATAGGATTCATTGAGTTTAGACTTGATAATGATGATAGGTTTATGCCTCCTAGTGCTATCTTTGCCTTTTCTGCGATTTTCTCTACAACCGTCTTTCTTTCTAGTATTGCCTTGTTTATCTGCGCTAGTTGTTTATTTTGTATAACCCTATTAGAAGTGCTGTTTAAAACGGCGTTAATAGACTTATTAGCGGCATCCTTGACGGATAAGTCAGATGTATTCAGATCGACCCCTAGTGCCGTTGCTATGTCTTCTACGGTGCTTATCTGCGGACTAGGTATCTTGCCATCTAGTTTGTTTTTAAATGGGGTCAATGTTGATATATCTATACCCGATCCTATTACATCTATCGGTTGTGATCTAAAGTGTGCATTTGCCTTAAAACTATCTGCATTAGGCAGGTCTGAAGCAAACACATTTCTGACTACGGTCATGGCCGTTGTATGTTTCTGCTCTATCATGTTAATTTCATGGTGTAATTTAGACACTAGATAACGACCTGTTAATAACTGATCTACAACATCAAATCGTTCAACCTTGTTATCACTTGTTGCCTCGGCAGCGTTATAACTAGGCACTTCACACCATACAAGATCACCTATATTCAATGTAAAATTACCAGGCACATCAATATTCATACTAAAATAATCTCTACTTGCAATTGATAATTGTTGTTTAGCGGTCATTCTTTCATCAAGGCCTGTGCCTTCGCTGTTTCTTATGTGATTCGATTTTGTTGTTGGTTCTACAAACACACGACTAAAATAATCATCCATATACTTACGATTATCTGTGCTTGACGCTTTGGTTAATTTACTGGCATGTAATCTATTAATTTGATCTTTATTT
>FUFK010721098.1_pt1 | contig 10015 bp, 16 predicted proteins | sample 1021851 | NCBI WGS metagenome assembly FUFK01 (sample SAMEA51879418, study PRJEB19060) | metagenome | reverse complement strand
ACGATGAAGGAGGAGGTGTTATGTCACCTGTTTATCAAGGAACCTAATGAATCATTTATTTTTCACACTAATAATCGCTGCATACTTAGCAACTGATTTAAGTGCTATTGTTTATGCATAAGAAGATTTTTTACAGTCCATACTATCCTCTTATTGAGTTTGGATTCTTTGTCATTGTAGGCACAGTGGCAGGACTCTATGGTTTTTTAGAAGTATAATTTAATTAAAATTGCTATGAAAAATTGCAACGGTACGAATTAAGAAATTTACCATTTTTTCAAGAAGCAAGAGAGTCCTTAGAAAATAAATGTGACTGTCCTCATTGTAGAAATAAAGATAATCAAGCAAATAATGCTGGCAAATATTATGAAAATTTAAGCAAAAATTGCAAAAAATTCAAAAAAAGTCACGACCCCTGACAAAACTATAATAAATTTCAAAATTTTTTTAATCGTCGTGCTCATCCCAAGGATCGGTTAAGTTTTTGTTAGGTGGTCCAAAAGCCATGTATATTCCATAGCCTGTAACTAAAAACAATAGTATTAGGATGATAGCAATTATCTGACCTTCTGGTGGAAGTCCTGCATAATTTCCATGTTTAATTAAAGGTTGTTTCTCCCATGTGCCAGGGAGAGTATACACAGAAGGTTTAGACAGAAAGTAAAATATCTGCATCAAAGTTATATATCTATATTTACTCTATCTCTTTTAACTAAATATTCAACTAGATTTATCTGCTATAAGTTTAGCCTTCCAAGCAGCTTTTACATCAGTAGTCCATACCGCATTACATATTACAGATACTTCTGTTGGTTCTGCTGATAAATCAGTATCTACTAAATTATCTGAACCATCTAACGTGCCAGCATTTAATACATATCTTTCAAAAGATCTTGTAAGCTCTACACCATCTTTTTTGATGACTGTCGCCTTTCTTACTTGCACATGCTTATATATTCCTACGATCTCTATTTTGTCGTATTCAATTGATTCGCTCAATGCCATTAGGATTAATCTCCGATTAAAACAGTTTTAGGTATGTTCCTATTTTAAATTGACTAATCTCTTGAGCTGCTTTTAATCCTGCGGTCTATGCTACTGCGTAAGTAAGTTGAAAATCAAGTCTATCAGTTGATAAATCTGCATTTTTTTGTAATGTACCACCAAAATTATAGCCTGAAAAATGAGTAGTACTAGCGTTAACGTGTAAATTAAAAGCCGTGGTATGTGTTGTGTATCTTATATCTCCACCACCAGCAGTTCTTCCACTAGCAGTAGCTGTAAAAGGTAAACTTATTGCAAAACCAAACTGTCCTCCTGTACTGGGAAAAGTTACAGAACCTTGAACATGAACTAATCTACCAACTTTTGTATAAAGACCTTCAGCATTAGAAAAAGTTATACTTTGTCCTGAAGCGTCAGCAGGGGTATAAGTTCCCTCTTCATAGTCATCAAGTGCGTTGGCTGCTGCTGTGTCACTTCCAAATAATAGACCATCATTAGAAATTCTTACTCTAGTACCTAAACTTCCAGAACTTGCAGTTTCAAAAGTTATTGATCCGCTATTATTTGCAGATTTTCTTTCAAAATTTATTTGTGCGGTTCTAGCACTACCACCTGAGTTATAACCAACTAAAATTGCAAAAGCTCCATCAGATGTATTACTACCTTGTAACTCAAGAACAGAATATGGATTAGCTGATTTACCAATAGATACAGTTGGACCAGCAAAACCAGAGGCATTTGGACTAGTAGCTGCTAAACCTATATCACCATCACTTTGCACTGTTAATCTCTCACTACCAGCTGTCTCGACTGAAACTGTATCAGCAGCAGGGAATCTAATAGCTGTATTTGTATCTCCTGTATGAACAATCTTATCTGCAATACTTAAATCACCAGTTATAGAAGGAGCTGACATTGTAGGAGAAGCTCCATCTGCAAGTGATTGAATATCTACCTGCTGTCCTAAAACTAATCCAAAGAATGATAATCCACTAGCTGGAGCAGTTGTAAATGTAATAGTGCTCGCTGCAATGTTATAGTCAGTTCCTGGATTCTGTACNACACCACCAAGAGAAACAATTATNNNATTNGAACTTCCAGGAGAAACATTCTGACTATTTACCTGAAGAGTAAAAGCAGTTGTACTTCCATTAAAACTACTAGATATATCATCTACTTCCCTATTCTGTCCAGGATTAGGTTCTGGTCCAATGTATGCCATCTATTTCAAAATACTTTGTTATAAGTATTTTAAATTGCCTAATCTCTTAGTCTGCTGCTTCAGGTTCGTTGCCCTCTGCTTTCCAAGCAAGATATTCAAGATAGTCTATGTTTTGTTCGTCAAATGGAATAAAAGCACTATCGTCTAGTCGTTTGATAACTTCGTTTGTTGCTCCAGTTATTGGATTTTTTATTAATTTATAATTCATAATTACATTTCTGCATTAAATTTTACTTGGACATATATAGGATTAGAACAAGCAGCACCTAACTGTATATAGCCACCTCCTGATGCACCTACAGACTGATAACTACTAACTGATCTCGATGTACCTGAACTAAATTCTGTCAATGGATTTGCTCCTGTAACAGTTGGAGCTGCTCTTAATATTGGACTTAATTGAGGTATTGGAATTCGATCTGTGCTATTTTGCATAAAATTCACTATAGGAGCACCTGTAACCCCACTTTCATAACCAAATGAATTGTAATATCTTTTACAAAGCTCAAGCTCTTCACCAATTGATCTATGCTCAAAATCTGTAGCGGTAGTTCCTGCTTCTAATTGCATTCCAGTAATTTGAAATGTAGCTGCATTCGTAGCAAATAAATTTGTTTGATTAGCCGTTCCATGTGCTTCCATACCATTATATGTATCTGCTGTACCTTGTCTAGAAGAACCAACACCCATACACCACCGAATACTAAAACCTCTGTTTGCATCTGCTCCCCATGTCCCTGTAGTATCAGCTGGAAATGTTAATGTCTTTTTTTCCCAAGTATCCGCAGCATCTATAGTATATTCTTTCGGCATTGTCCTGTTATTAGATCCATTACCTAAACCAGCACAAAAAATTCCTGTAACTGAAGATTTAACAAAGAAAGATAAAGTTACACTTGTACCACCTGACGCACCAAAACCTAAGTGTGCAATATTACTTCCTTCAATAATATGTCTTAATGTATAATAATCGGTGGCAGCCAAACTTGTATCAGTTCCTGTAACAGTAACTTTTAAACTGTAATAAAAACCTGATGGAGAATCAGTTACCCTTTGGGCAGTACCAGTTCCACCGCCAGTAAAACCTTCAATATGAGTTCTATCTATTGCATAATCTGCTGTAACAGCAGAACCATTATTTCTTTGATCTATAGCACAAGCTCCATTAATTATGAAATTTTTACGGCCTGTCTGACCATTATTTATACTTGTAGTATTTATATTNTCTACAGTTAAATCTTGAGCAGTAGTTCCGCTTACTAATTGTGCCTTGGTTTGTGACATCTACGTCCAACTAATATATAATCTAATTTTAAGCTTTGTTTATCTACGAATTCTTACTGTTTCTATTGCTGGTTTTCCTAGCTCTTGTTCAAAATCTNNTTCAANTGANAGAGCAGGAATATCTGANCCCGATTGACTATACAAATTCTTACGTCTTATATAACCATCTACAAAACTTTTTCCACCATTTGCCATTACTGCTGGGAAGTCATTATCTCCCATATTAACCACCCATCTTCCTTAAAAAATTATCAACTCTATCTCCTACAGGAGTCTCTTGAGATGCAGCATTCATGGGATTAGTTTTTTCTGCAGCTTTCATATTAGCTTCAGCATAAGGTGCGGAAACCGCTTGACCCTGAGTAGCATATCCACCAGGAAGACCCATTTGCCTACGAGGATCTCCAAGATCTTTATCCATAGCTAATCCAGACTGATCAAACCCAGCTGACATCTGTCCTTGCTGTGGCATCATTGAATATCCTGGCATTTTATTTAATTTATACTGTTTCTTTATATTAACATTCACAAAACTACTAGGGTTAGGAAGTGATTGTATATTATTTTTTTTCAAAATGTACAACCAATTACCCACCCCTACCTCGACAATTTTTCGAATTAAAGTCCTTATATATAAAATAGTAGGTATGGTTAGTATANTTTTTNNNTATACTNTCTTTNAAANCTATTCTCTTGCAATNAGTTTACTATGAACACCCAAGTTCANAAAAAAAATGGGGGTTTTACTCGGCTANGTGTATGTTGAGGATAGGAAGAGAGTGTATATAAAATATTTAACAGTCACATACCTAACCTCACTTTCCCTAGAAGTAATTAAAATAGGCAAAAAAAATTGGGTTTTGGGTGTTCAACGATTGCCATTGCTATGAAAGGGTTCTATACTAAAAATCACCANACCCCCTACTTGCATGCAAACTGAAAATCCTTTTTTATACAATCTTTTGACNCCTTATGATCAAATAAAGTTCGTAAATGCCTTNAAAACAGNNTTAAAAATANTAGGAAAAGANAAATGCTGGTGTATGAANAANATAAAACACTCNGCTTTNGAAGGATTTAATACAAGTAAAAAGAATAANCTCCAATATCAAGGAAGAGATGCNAGAGAATTACTTCTNNATCTAACAGGCAGAGAACCAACTCCAGAAAAATCAATAATNGTAAGAAAAGGATATTGTCAGTCTCCTTATTGTCTCAATCCAGCTCATTATTATTGGGGGACTAGAAAAGATGTTGCTTATGAAAGTGCATCTATTAATGAAAATAGTATCGATACTTTCTTAATAAGTAAGTTAAGAAAGGAAAGTCAGAAGGGTATTAGNAGTAGAAAANTATCNATGACATANAGACTACCTTATCATTCTGTTCGAAGAATCTGTTCTTATGAGACTTATGAAGATGCTGAGAATAGAAATAATGATTACAATGAGAAAGAAATNTGGAATAATNTNTCAGAGATATGTGAAAAAATATCTCTGTCTTTTCCTGAAGAATCAAAAAAATACAAATTAAATTTTCTCGTGAATCAGCAATTAGAATGCCCTTGGCATATCAAGGATACAAAAACCCATATAGGTAACTTTGGAATAATGGGGGAGTGCCTAGATTGTATGAAACAAATAAAAAGCGGCAGATGTATTGTCGATGTTAGAGAATTTGAGTTCAGATGGTATTGGCAAGTAAAAAGATTCTGGGAACAGGTTGATGTTAAAGATGAAGATTCATGCTGGCCTTGGAAAGGAGCTACAAGAAAAAATAATTCAGAATCTACTGCTTATTTCCCTTCACCTTTTCATTCAGGCAAAACTCAATCAGCTCCAAGAGTAGCTTTTTGGTTGAGTAGAGGGTATACAGGTAAGTATCGAATATTCAGTAAATCAACGTGTGAATCATTTTGCTGCAATCCAAAACACCTCACTATTAAAGAATTAAAAGACTTCGAAGAACCAAAAAAAATTACCTCGATTAAACTAAGTCATGACAACATATTCGAGTATTACAAGAATAGACAAAAACCTAGCTGCCAAAAATGTCCAGATTCCTAACTACAATTCCAAGTAACACAGGCTTTGTTAACTTAGGACTCGTAGAGACCTATCCAACAGGTGGCGGTGGACCTACAGCTTATGGTCCAACATCTTATTATGGTTCAGATCCAAGACCTGCAGAACAGGGAGATAATTTAAATGACCCCATAGATTTGGGAGATTTTTCTTCTATATTTAAATCTTTTGAAATTAAAAATACTCATGGTGGATTAACGAGAAAACAAACAACTTTTTATAAAATTCATCTAACAACACCAAGATCTGTTCAATTTACTCAAAATTTTTCACAGTTCTCATACGAAGAAAATACTAATAGGAATACTCTTCTTGCCTTTTATAGGATGCATGAAGATGGTAGAAGAGAAGAATTACCAATAAATGATCAAGGTTATGTATATAAGGAGAGTTCTATTGATTATCTTGATGATGATACTGGGGCATTGATAACTGATTATCCGAAGACTTCCCTCGATAAAGGTAATTATTTATTTTTAATTACGAATGATATTAGATATTTAGAGACTAATTATTCAATTAATTTAAATGTATCAGTCTTAGATTGGAGATTTGTCACAGAACAAGTTGATGAGTCTATTAATTTTGGACTAACGACAGAAAGAGTTATATCTACGCTTGATTTCGGATCAATATCTTAGACAATATCCATCTTACCAGTGTCAGGATTATACTGTCTAGGTAACATTTCTTTAGCATCCTGTTTAGCCCAAGATGGATCTTTAGTTACAGTTGCTTTTGGTCTGCCCTTAGTCTTTGCAAGTTTAACCGCATCTAAATATTCTTTTTTAGCATTATCTAAATTCATTTTTGCTGCATCTTTGACTGCATCTAGTTGACTCTTAGGAGCTGTAGCTGGAGCAGAAGAAGTGCCTGTAGATGCTGGTATTGTTTGTCCTACTCTTTGTCCAAATGCATTTTTAGTTGCAGTGATATCAAAAGGTCTTGGAGTAGTTTGAAAACTTGTATCTGGAACATTCTTTGGTAAAGAAGATAAATAAGCAGCGGCAGCCAGCATATTCGTACCTTTCGCTCTAGCTCCAATTTCTGCAGGAGTTCCTACCTCGTCATATCTTTGATCTTGAATCTTACCAGTTTCTGTCTCTATCCTACCCATCTGCTGTGCTAAATCTTTAAAACTTTTTTCAGGTATTACTGATTGGAACTGCTGAGGTTTTGTCTGAGCAGGCATTATCACAGTTGGTGCTGATGGTTTAGGGCCACCCATTTTACTTTTTAAATCTAACTTCTATATAGATTCTATCCGTAACAAACTCATACAAATGACTACTCCCGATCCAAACCATAGGAGCAAGTACCAAAATTAAAATTAACTCAGCATAAGTAATTGGACGACGCATGATAAAAATATATCTTCTTCATTGATGTTAGCTAAGATTGGGAAGATTTTCAAAAGTGAGCTATGTTTTAAAAAGATACATGTAGTATGATCCTCAGATGCCAGTAGAAATAACAGAGGATTGGTTAGATATTCTAGACACTACTAATTATGCTCCTCTAAAAGATCCCGATAATACATATCAAAGTTATAGATTTAAACACTTAGACATCCCCTCTGTAACGACAAAAAATTTTAGAAAAAAATTATGTCCTTCTTTAGCAGAACAAGTAGAAATATTTATACCTCCATCAGGTAGTTTTTCAAATGCAGATTTAAGAAGATACTTGGATTTGATTTCAGGTTATGAAACTAGTACAACCGATCTAGTATTAGGACTGTCACTTGCAGATCAGATAAGAATCACATTCAGCGACATGAAGACAAGCACAATTTGTGATAGATATCCTGAAATTAATCTCGCAGAAAAGAGAAGATATAGATGTGTAGCTGAATATCTAATTAGGCAAGGTGAATTAACTAAATTGAGAGATGAAAATGGGAAATTAATAAAAAAAATCGGAAATATGCAAAAGGCAGTCGTTTTATACCGACCATTGCCAAAACTATTAGAGACACTGAGAAAATCAGGTTTAGCTAAATTTGTAAAAATTGACAAAAAATTGAAAGATAGTAAGAATGTAGAAGAGGCAAAAACTAAATGACTAATAGAAGAATAAAGCTATTGAACAAATTAATTGGCTCAGCCACAGGAGAAGACGAAGCGAAACTCTATAAACTAACAATAGAAAGGATTTGTATAGATATGTGTGATTATTATCAGAAGTTCTATCAGAATGAGGGTCCAGGAGCGATGGTTTATGTTCCTAATCATGAAGATCAGAAGAAGTCAATGTTTTATCTAACAGTTGATAACCTTATATGTGCCGTTGATGATCTTAATAAGAATGATATGGAAGGTGCAGCAGACGTTATGAAGCAGGCAATTGTAAGAGCAGAGAAACTTGACCCTGATAAAGAAGCACTATTTATCATTCAAGACGATAAAGAAATGTCTTTAGTACATTACAAAATTGATAGTGCAGGTGCAAGTTTTAAAATGATGTGAACAATAAGCCTTATCTATCTAAACAGATAAATGATTTAACTGATGATTGGCTTACTCCATGTAATTATCTACCTTATATAGATGCATTATTAGGTGATATTGACCTAGATCCATGTTCAACATATAGTGCAAATGTAGAATTTTTACGTGCAAAAAAGATATATACCCCTAAAGAAGATGGTTTAAATATAGATGATCCTTGGACTGGTACTGTTTATTTATTTCCTCCAACAGTTGGTAGATGTTCTTTTTCTCAAGAAAGAGGTACTTGGAGATGGAGTGTAAAAGCTGGAGTAGGAGCAAAAGCCCCAAGCGTAATATGGTTTAGAAGATTAGTGAAAGAATGGAGGCTAAGAAATATAAGAGAAGCATTATTTTTTTCTACCTATCCTGAAATGTTAAGAATATGTCCTGAAATGTGGGATTACCCTGTCTGTTTCCCAACAGATAGAGCAGATCTCATTCATGGAAAGGGGCTGTACGTCATATCTCCTCCTGTTCATTGGGGATATTTCATATATCTACCAAGAATAGAGTTTGGATTCAATCAAACAGATAGATTCGAGAATATATTTTCCAATATCGGAAAAGTTATATGTTAGTTATCTCTAGGAAATTCCTGATCTTTTATTGTAGCTGGTCTTGGAAACCCATTTTCGTTTAGATTATTTGCAAATCTCTTCAAAAAACTTTTACTAGTAGCATTATCTACGCCTGGCCTGACTCCACGTCGACCTTTACTGATATCCGTTTTAGGATTCAGTGACTTATAGAACCTATAACGATTGTCAACGTCGTAACTACTAGTAAACTTACTCATAGAGACATTCTACGAGGAATCAACATGACTATGTCAGAATCAGAAATAAAAATTAGNGGAGTCTGTGATGATATTAAAGAACTTTTAATTCATAAAAATAGAAAATATGGAAATTCTGCTTTAAAACCNTGTAGAGTTTTTAGTAAATCATCNCCTGTAGAACANTTANTAGTTAGGATTGANGATAAATTAAANCGAATAATGNAGGGTGCTGGACTTCTTGCAAANGATGAAGATGTANTAAATGATTTGATNGGATATTTAGTATTGCTTAAAATAGGAATGAANGATGAAAAANATCAAGAAATTCTTGATATGGGNAAAGCAATTTATGGTGATGGATTAAAAGCAGATCCACTATCCGAAATATTCGAAGAAGGTTACAAACCAGTAACCATTCCCCTTCATCAAAAACCAATACCACAGGAGGAAGACGATGGAGTATAGAGATTTAATTGAGAATTACACCCCTGAGCTGGAATTGATCGATGCCTTAGATTATCTTAAAGATCAACCTTGGCTCGCTTCGGAGATCCTAGACCACTTGGCTTCTCGTTCCAGTAGCGAAAAAACCGACGTAAAATCTCTCCTGAAGGATCAAATTCTTTAAATTTTTTTTCTAAATATTCAATACCTTTTATTTGATTAGAAGATCCATTATAAGTTTCTACTAAGTTCAATAAACACGCCTCAGTATGACATTCATGACGATAGAAGGTAGGTATTTCTTTATCTGCAGCAAAATACATATCTACTTCAGCACGTCTTCTAGCAATCATCAGATCACCACCCGACATCCAATAGGTATTAATGTAAGGACTCCATTCTTTAATAATCTTCGTCTTAGAAGAGTAACTATTAATCAGATCCAATAATCTACAATTTTTAAAAGACTGAATACCAATACTATGAGCAAAACTTAGTATTGCCGCTTTTCTATTCTTATTTAAATTTACGAAGACATAATCTTTTAATTTATTAGAAAATTCTCTTAAATCTAAGAAAAATTGTTTATCTATTTCTTTTTGAGTGGCTCTATCTTTTGCTGTTAAGGCGTGATCATGAAGTTCTTTGCTTCCATAACCAATTTTCCAAGACTCCTCTCCAAAGTCTTTATAAGCTGCATATTCTC
>FUFK010043566.1_pt2 | contig 10015 bp, 11 predicted proteins | sample 1021851 | NCBI WGS metagenome assembly FUFK01 (sample SAMEA51879418, study PRJEB19060) | metagenome | reverse complement strand
AAATGCTTATAAAAGAATTAATTGATGAGGAACTTACATTACCAATAAAAGATATTATTAAATTTATAAATTCCAACTTGAATACCCCTTCGGATTCTTTGGAAAATCTTACTTATATTTATGACGATAAAAAAATAGTTTTGATGTCTGTCAGAGAAGCGATTGATTCTTTGATTTCATATGCAGCATTAATAAAAAAAAGGGAAGAAGAACTTATCCAAAAAAAGAAAGAAGAGGAAGTTTTATTTGTCCGTAATAAAATAAAAACATTTTTACTTACATCTAATAATGGTATTAGAGAAAACTGGATTAAATCCGATGAAGATATAAGCAGTGAAATTAAGATAGATTTTAATTTTCAGACAGAAATTGATAATGTCAAAAGAGAAATTGTAAAAGAGTGGTTCGCTTCCATTAATCTTAAAATCCCCTCTGATGAACAATCTGATGTTATAGCTAATTTGAACAATTCACTTAAGGTGGTAGCGAGAGCAGGTAGCGGGAAGACAAGAACTATTACGCAAAAGGTTTTATTTTTAATCCATTTTATAGGCTACTCTTCCGATCAAATAGTCTCGCTTACTTTTAATAAAAAAGCTAAAAAAGAACTTGAAAAACGTCTAGTGGACTATCAAGAAGAATCTGCTATTTCATCAAGGAGCGATTTCAAAGTTCTTACTTTCGATTCATTAGCTTATAACTTGGTAAACTCTAAGCAAGAAGTAATTGAGGATTATCAACAAGAAAATATTATTACGCAAATTGTATTAAACGCTTTGGATAATGAGGAGAATTTAAGGCAGCAAGTTGAAGAAATAATGATGGAGAGTTTCANAGATGATTGGGAAAAAGTTCTAAAATTAGATAAGTTATCCACACAATCAGATTTAGATAGACTTAGATCCTGCCTTACTGAAGAAACTCTAGATGGTAAGTCTGTAAAATCTCGGGCGGAGAAAAGAATAGCAGACTATCTTTTTGAACACGATATCGGGTATCACTATGAATACCCTTTTACAACCGATGAAGGAAATATTATCCGTCCAGATTTTTATATACCAAAACCTAATAAAATTATTATTGAATATTGTGGCTTAAAAGGGGATATTCAATATGAAGAAAGTCTCATCTATAAAAGAAAATTCTGGGAAAGACTAAACAATAGAAAGAAAGAAAATGAAAAATATATTGTAATTGAAATCAATCCAGGAATAATTTGTAATTTAGGTACAAATTTTGATGAAACTAGAGATGTTGATTATTTGAAATTAACAAATTTAATTAAAGATGAGCTTCTTAAGGTTGGTAAAAAGCTTGAAATTAAGAGATTATCTGATCAAGAAATTCTATCTAGATTAAGAACTCAAATAAGACTGGCATTCGTGGAACTTTTAAAAAGTGCGATATCTAGATCGGGACAAATATATTGTTCAGATCAAGAACTTATGGATAGATTTGATAATTTCCAAACTGGTTCGACTAAAGAGAAAACTTTTTTATCTCTCCTTCCAAAATTTAATGCAATGTATAAAGATAGATTGGTAAATAATAATCTCACTGATTACAGCGAAATTAAGAAAAGGGCTATAAAAAAAATACTAAAAGGTAAAACCTCTTTTTCTTGGGATGCAGGAAGGCAAGGAATTGATTTGAANAAAGTGAAATATGTTTTTGTGGATGAGTTTCAAGACTTCACAGAACTTTTTAGAGGTATCCTTTTAGCCATTNTGAAAGTTGCACCTCAAGCATTAGTTAATGCAGTAGGAGATGATTGGCAAATGATAAATCGTTTTGCAGGATCTAATCCTCATTACTTTGACAAATTCTCTGAAGACTATCCAAAACCTAAAACGGTTTATTTACAAACAAATTATCGGAGTGCAGGAGGTATAGTTGATTTTTGTAATTTATTAATGTCTGCTAATGGAGTTTCAGGTAAACCTGCTTTACCCCATTATCCAAATAAGAANGCAAAATTCTCCATATTTAGNATNAATAGNGACCAATTAAAAAGTACTCCTAGAGAAGAATATAATTTCAAAAAAGATCCTGTTTTATCATCAATATTCAGATTATTTAAACCACTTACAAATGAATTTATTGATGCAGCTGATGAAAAGGATAAGTTATTTTTTGCAATTTCGAGGACAAATCATCCTCCACTCAAAAGTTCACCTGAAGACTTCAAGAGGATGAATGCAAAAAATAAGAGGGAATTAATTATTGAAATTTGTTCAAAAACGAAACTTTTGAGTACTTTCTTTGATGCTGTAACAGCTCATAAAAGTAAAGGTCTAGAGGCAAATACTGTATTAGTGATACAGCCAAAACAATTCCCAATGATACATAAAAGATCTGTTTTTCTNAGATTTTTTGGAGATACNCCAGAGAATCTTCTTCGTGATGAACTNAATTTATTCTACGTGACATGCTCAAGAGCAAAAAATCATTTATGTTTCTTGCCTGAACGAGACTATATGATGACTCCTTTTGTTAAAAAGTTGAAAAACTCCATTAAAACTTTTGATTGGAGTAAGTTCCCTTGCACTTTGAAGGAGCCATTTGATCTACATACAATTACGATAAATAGTTCTAAAAAAGATAACGACCATTTGTTTAAGGCAAAGGATGTACTTTTAGCAAATGGTTTTGAGTCTTATAGCAGGCCTCTATTTATACCTACTAGAAGTAAAAAAGTAAGAATGAGTTTTTTAAATACTCTTTTACACTTGAAGAAAATCTCTGAAATATGTTCGGAATTTGATCTTACTTACAATATTTTTGATGGTATCAATGAGAAAATATATTCCTGGCCAGGTCCACAATCAATCGAAAGTAAGGTTGAAGAATTAAGGAAAATAGAGAATCTGTTGAAAGACTCGAAGGAGAACCTCAAGCAATAGATATTTAATTAGAAAATAATTACTCTATATATATAAGGAGTAATTTTAGAATGATTGGAAGCCTACCAAAATTAATAGCTCTTCTTATGGTCTTGCTTCTTGTAGGAAGTACTTTTGTTGGAGGAATTATTTACTTCGTTAGATAATGGAAAAATTTACTCTTATAAATAAGGACAGAAGCAGAATAAAAGTATTTGAACCATTTGAAGATGTATCNAANCCTAGTCCTAGTATTGATGCAATGATGATTTCCTATGGTTGTGTTTATAAGAGATCAAGTAAACCAGTTATGAAGGGAAGTAGAGTTGAAACTATTGAAGCAGCTAGGAAGGAATATAAACAACTACTGGATGAAGGATGGAAGAAAACAAGTATCTTCAGGAGTTATTTCTAGTTATAAGTAGGCACATTTTAGATCAAAGTACTTCAAACGAGTGCCCCCTTGAGTGCCCCTTTCTCAATTTGAGACATAGACATAAAAAAAGAGAGTTTGGGTAACTCTCTAGTATGACTTGGTTTTTAAGAGTCGGGGCGACAGGATTCGAACCTGCGACCTAGTGCTCCCAAAGCACTCGATCTATGAAATGAGATTTATCAATATTTTCTTACTATANCTAGGGTTTAGGTTAGTGGTGCAAATGGGTTTGAGTCTCAATCTAGCACAAAGTACATAGCACTATATACTAAGTACATACGCTAAGTGCCCCCTTTTGTGCCCCCCTTAGCGACCTAGTGCCACATGCCAAGTAGATCGGTGCAAGAAGATTGGGTTTTAGCATTGCGAGTATTTCTAAAAGATACTCTAGGAACTGCTTGGCAAATCAGGGAAACAAAAGGTAAAGCAAGATTAGGGATTAGCTTCAAAGATGGAACTAGGGTTTTCAAATACATGCCCTACAAGTGGCAAAGAAGTAATCAAGGGAAAATTAGAAGTTTTATTGAGCAAGTACATACTCTACATATCAAGAAAAAAATAGGAATTGATGAAGCATTTGAAAGAGTCAAAGCTAGTGCTCCAAGAGATGAAATAAGTACAGCAACTAAAACAAATTTCAAAGATATTCTCAATGCTTGGGAAAAATATGGAATTTATTTAACATCAACTACAAATAAAGTTAGTGAATCTACTTACAAAAAGTCCTATGGGCAAACTCAAAGAGCTTTAGTAAATTCTTCAAAATCTGAGGATATTCATAATTTATTGATGAATATAGGGAAGCAACATGAAGCAGGTTGTAGGACTAGACAACAGAATGTTCAGCGAGTTGCTGCATGTTTAAGATGGGCTACCAGTAAGAAGGGAGGNTTTTTATTAGATGAGTATTGGATTCCTCCTCAAGAAGGAGAGTTGGGAGATTATATCGGGAGGAAATCAAGAGAATTACAAATTAAAACCGATACTCCTACAGTTCCAATTCTGGATGATGATTTTNTAAAACTACTTGCATCAATAGAAGAGAAGTTTACTGTTAAGCACCGAATACAAAGAGAACAAGCTAAGAAGTGGCACTTTTGTTTACAGGTAGTGAGGACCTATGGATTAAGACCTATCGAGATGAATTATTTACAAATTAGGAGAAATGGGAAAGATACTTTGTGGTGTGTTTATCCTAAGCAAACNAATGATGTAGCTACAAAGCCANGAAGGTTAAGACCTATCCATAAGAATTGGGAAGAAGAGTGGAACTTAATTAAAAGGATTAAAAACAAAGAGCCACTTCCTGAGACTATGGATGGAGATTCTTTTGGAACTTATTTAAATAGGAATAAATATTGGAAAGAATTAAGAAAAAAAGATAAATTTGAACCCTATTCTCTTCGTCACGGATATGCAGTTTGTGGGCACTCCTACAATATTGCTCCTTCAGTTTTAGCGGGTGCAATGGGGCATGATGTTGATGTTCATAACAACAGTTATTCGAAATGGTTTGGGGAAGATTATTTTGATGATTTATTTGATAAAGCTACACAAGGTTAAGAAGTAGATCAAACTACATCACGCTATTGCAGACTCCATAAAAATATATAAAATTACATCAAGGTTAGATTCTTGAGTGGTACTCAAGATGACACAGGTGGTACCTGATACCTCCTTTCGAAACTTATTCCAAGTTTTAAAATTATCTGAAGCTCCTGCGGTGCTTGACTTTGGAGAAATTAANACGAGTGGAGATCGGAACTTCTCTTCTAGTTCGTTGGGAAACTAGATTGACCACAGTCTTTGGGATGACAGAAATTGCTATGACCACAAGTTGATAGATCACCCAAGTCGATCAGCGAAAACATAAACTTAACAACTTAGTTCAATGCAACCTATTGCTCGTAAATGGGTTAAGACTACCGATATGGCACCGCTTGTTGGTATGTCTCCCATATCACTCACTAGGAGGGCCAAAAACAATGATGGCTACCTAGTGAAGGGAGTTCACTACAACCAGTTGGGGGATAATAACTCTCCTTTCTATTGGCATGTAGAGAAAACTTTAGAAGCCTTTGAGAATTGGGGTGCTCCAATCTCAGGAGCTACAAAATGACCCCAATAACCTCTATAGCAACTATTGATGATTTGATAGTTGCTCTACTCCGATTGGGGTATAAGAAACGATATGACGAATGGGATTGGTCAAGGGATGGAGGGATTATTGAGGATTATGACCCAGAGGATGAAAGGAATACTTTTTGTGTTTGGAAAGTACCTAGTAAGAGTTTGGTTAGGGTCTTTATTCACTACAAAACTGATCCTATTGATGATGTTTATACAGTAGGAGATGTTTTTTTAACTGCTGAAGTAGTTGGAGAATTTTATCCTTACATCAAGCAATGGTTTGTTAGTGAGACATGCGGTGGAACTGATACTCCAATATCTTGGGAGGATGCTGAGTTTATAGATTTAGAAAGAGTAGATCAATATTTGAATAAGACTATTAAAGAGTGGGTTAAGAGGTGGGAAGATGCAAGACGAAATAGATAAGAAGCGAAAGGAGTTGGAGCTGATGCTATCAATGGAGCATCAAATGACAGATAAATCCAAATTGAGTTTAATTAATAAAATTATGGATTTATTAGAAGAAGAACTCAACAACAACTAAAAACAAGAAGCCCCCTGCTCCTTCCAAAGACAGGGGGTTTTTAATTCCGTACCACGGGAATCTATCTTGGAGTTCATGTACCAAAACTCTCTTAATTTATAGAAGAAATTAAATAAATTATCAACAATTATTGAATTGTACGTAGAGCTATATACTTCCTAGATCTATTTGCATCACTAGCATTTACAGGCCTAGTGAGAAGGATGAGAATGTATTTAACAAGTTAAATAAGTTAAACCACATGATGACGGAAGAGGAAAAATTAGAGTTCTATCAAAGCGAGTATCGTGGTGCTCCATTTGTTGAGTTTGTTGGTTTTAGATGTACTAAACCATTGCAAGTTTTTTTAGAAACAAAAGCAATGATCGAGGGGAGAGATAGATCNCAAATNATTAGAAGGTTATTAACAAAAGCTGCGGAAGAGGAGGGTTTTGATAGAAGTGGAGTTTAAACACAAAATATTTGAAGGGTTAAAGAATACTCCTGAAGGATGGAGATTTTGTAATTGTTGGAAGAAAGCAGCTAAGGGAGGAGGTAATCAATATGAGTCTCCATATACTTTGGAGCAAGTATTGGAGTTGGATGGGGATGGTGTAGGAGTTCTATTAGGTAGGCATAGCACCGCAGTTATCAATGGGAAGAAATATGGACTAGGTACTATTGATGCTGATGGAACTGATTGGGAAATTAATTTTAAACATCATGTAGGAGTGCATCCTAATTCTCTTCCNATTACTGTTGCTGTTGCTAGTGGAAAGAAAGATAGAAAACAAATGTTCTTTTGGATTCCTGAAGAGTATTTAGATGTATTGAAGCGAAAGGATATTAAGTTAGAAAATTGTGGGAATTTTGAGCTAAGAATTGGAAATAATTACTCTATGGTTGCAGGAGCACATCCTGAAACTGATGGGTACTTTTGGGTCAATTCTCCTGCTCAGTTTGATATTGCAATAGCTCCACTATGGTTGTTGGAGTATTGGGAAGAGATATGTCAAAAGAAAAAAAGTAAATTTATACAAAGACGAATAAGAAGGACTAGAGAGCAACTAATACATGATTCTTCGAGGGTTCAAAGATACTTAGAGAGATACTATTCTCCTGCAAATAATTATTCTGATTATGACTCTTGGATGAGGGTTTTAATGGCCCTGCATCATCTTTCTTTGGAGTGGGAAGAATGTACAGGAGTTCAGGATAAGCACTTACCTGATGCTCATAGTTGGAGCTATGAGATGAGTAATTATGATGCTCAGGAACTAGAGAACAAGTGGGATAGTTTTTCTAAGGATTTAGATGATGAGGGTGTAGTAACTATTGCTTCATTCTTTGGAGATGCAAAGAAGCATCCGAATTGGATAAAAGACGAAGTGAGATTCCAGGGGGATAAAAAAGAACCAACNAAAAGGAAGAGAAGTGAACTGTTAAAGGACCTACTACAGCATGCAAAAAATAAGGATTTAGATACCTTNTATGAGGACTTTGCTGAGTATGAACATAGATACAAAAGAAAACCTGCTTTGATCAATATGGATTTACTACAGGAGCTAAGGGATAGCTACTCTCCGAGAGCTTACAAAGTGGGGGAAGTTGATATGAGCAAAGTTAAAGACTTGGAATACATCTTGGAGGGTTTTCTCGTACGAGGTGAAGTGCATCAAATCTTTGCTGGAGCAGGTATGGGAAAAACCTCCCTTTTGGCAGGGATGGTTAAAGCAGGATTTCAAGGGGTTGGATTTTTAAATAAAACACAATGTCCTAGAGATAAATTTAGAACCTTATGGATTGCATGTGATGGTGGTTCTTCTAGGTTCAAAAGTGTTTATCAGGATATGGGACTTAATCCTGAGATGGTTGATGTATGGGGTGGAGATATACAGCAGGGGTTAACTAACTGGAAATGGACTATTCCCAACCTAGTTTTATTAATAGAGAAGCTATCGGATGAGAATAGTAATTATGGAATGATTGTTTTTGATAGTTTGAAGGGCATGCTCGCAAATACAGGCTTTGCATATACCGATAATGAGCACTCGGATTCTATAAATCAGTTTTTAAGAGAAATAGTTGCTGAACCTTTTGGATTGGCTTGTGTATTGATTAACCATTTATCAAATGATGGAAAGGCAGGAAGTGGGGCGAAACGTTGGGGAGAGACTGTTGCAGTTAATGCTGAAATTAAACCTGTAATTTTATTGGATGCTTCTCCTGAAGATGGAGGGCAAGGTGCAGGAATGAAGGAAGATAATTCACTCAGAAAACTTTGCATGTGGAAGAATCCTATAGATGGGAGATCATTCCTTGAATACAGTATTGAAAATGGAGATTGTGTTCCTAATACTAAAGTGCTTCTAGGTGGAAAGTGTTATGAGCAAATGTTGAAAGCAGTTCAAAAATACAATATGGAGACAGGGCAAAGAGTATTTCATATAACCGAGATTAAACAGTTGCTACCTCATTACTCGGAGGGCCAAGTTCAAAGAACTGCTAAGGAACATTTGAAGGGTAGGAATGGGATATTTAAAACTCAAAAAAGTGCTAGTGGGAAGGTAGTTCCTGCAACTTATGTACTTAAGTCCCTATATGTACTGGATAAAGTTGAGTAATGTGCTCAAAACTAATCTATAACTAGAAAATTTAGAGAATTTTGATGCTCAACTGGATGAGTAATGTTCAGTTTAGTTCCACCTTCTTCATTGATCATTGATCATTAGATTGTGCATGTTTATTTCTTTATAATCCTTTCTTATTACTTACTTTTTATTCAATTACTCAACATTTAACCCCACATGTATAGATGAGTGGAGCAAAAAATTGAGATTAAGGAAAATGGGTTTTAGCATAGGGAAAAATATATCTATTTAATGAGATGGGATTAGAAAGAGAGTTAGAAGCACTTAGGAGAAGAGTTAAGAGAGTAGCACCTATTGCAGCTCCTCCTGATTTGAAATTGCATGTATTCCAAGAAGGCGAAAAAAATCCCACAAGTGGAAGCCTGTGGGAATTATCAATAATGATTGAAAATAAGAAGTAAAACACTCTAAGCAAAGAGAGCTGAAGCCTTCCGTTTATCATCATCATCCACCTGTAAATACAGGGATAAAGTATTCAGCGATTGATGGCCACTAATGCTCTTAATAACATTGAGTGGAACTTGCTTTCTATGGAGTTGAGTGAGCTGAGTTCTTCTAAAACTATGAGAACTAGCTCCAANAATTTTGGCCCTTTCAAGGGCTTTATCGAGGGCTAACATGAAGGCCCTTGTACTAAGGTGTGAACCTTCTTTCCTACCATAGAAAACATAATCTTNGGGAGTTGGTTTTCGCCCTTTATAGATAGTCCAATACTGTTTCCATTGTTTTAAATCATTTCTAAAAGGAAGAGAGATAAAAACCTCTCTACTTTTTAATTTCCTTTTAGTGATTGTTGCAGGAAATAGGATTTGATCTTCTCCTATATCTCTCCACCTGAGTTGGACTACTTCTCCAATTCGAGCTCCTGTATTTCTTAAAGTCTTAGCTACAAATTGTTGNTTGAGAGTTTTTAAATAATCAGTAATTAAATCAAGCTCATTAGTATCTAATACTTTCGCTTGACCAAAACGATTGTTTTTCATTTAGAAAATCTCCCTATCAATAGAATCTTTTAAATCTTCTCTTTGAGAATGATCTAAAAAACAAATAATAGATTTGATTAAATAGTCTTTATCAAATTGATCTAAGTCATCAATAAGAGATTCTCTTAGTTCTTCTGGATTTTTCATTTTGGAAGGTTGTTTGTGGTACTAAGACGTAGCAATGGTTTTGTACTTCGTCTTATTCCTATTTTACGAAGTCAGGAACACAAATAAACCTAATTTGTTGATAGTTGTAGTAAACAATACGATAGTATTTCTTATGTAATTTGTATTATTAATTAAGAATCAAAATATCAGTAATAGCAATGTATTTAGTCTTTTTTATTACTTATACTAATTTGACNNNTNNGGTGGGGNNGAGTAGNAAAAATATNNANTTCCAGATCAGC
>FUFK010017083.1_pt1 | contig 10015 bp, 8 predicted proteins | sample 1021851 | NCBI WGS metagenome assembly FUFK01 (sample SAMEA51879418, study PRJEB19060) | metagenome | reverse complement strand
TATACACCTGGTTAAATTTTAAAAAAATTATAAATAAGATAATTATATATTTATTTTGTTAATTTAATTATCAACAATTTCTGGGGATAATTTTTAATTGTAATCAATTTTAAAAATACATAATCTATCAAACATAAATTAAAAAAGGAGCATAAATGAAAAAGGTTATTATCTCATTAATAATGATGTTTGGAATAATCTCTTCAACTTCATTTGCTGGTACTTTGGTGATTAATACAGATACATCTGATGCAGCACCAAAAGAAGCTTTTGAATATATTATTAAAAAATTTGAAGAAGAGAACCCAGACGTCACAGTAAAATGGAATGTTTTTGACCATGAAGGTTACAAACAATCCATAAGAAATTTTTTAAACACTGATCCACCTGATGTTGCAAACTGGTATGCTGGAAATAGAATGTTACCATTTGTAAGAGCAGGTTTGTTTGAAGATGTCTCTGATATTTGGAAAGACTCAGGTTGGGTAGACGGAAACCTTTCTGAAAATATGGAGCATGCTAAAAAATCTATGACGATTGGTGGTAAGCAATGGGGTATTCCTTACACTTATTATCAGTGGGGTGTGTATTACAGGAAAGATTTATTTACAGCAAACGGAATATCTGTACCAAAAACATGGGATGATTTTGTAGCTGCATGCGCTACGTTAAAAGCTGCAGGTATTACACCTATTACAATTGGATCAAAGTATCTTTGGACAACAGCTGGTGTTTTTGATTATTTAAATCTTAGAACAAATGGCTATGAGTTCCATATGGATTTAACACTAGGTAAGGTTCCTTACACAGATCCAAAAGTGCAAGCAGTATTTGATAAATGGGATGAGCTTGTAAAGCCTGGTTACTTCTTAGAAAATCANGCAGCACTTAGTTGGCAAGAAGCTTTAACTCCTATGGTGAACGGTGAAGCAGCAATGTATGTNATGGGTAACTTTGCTGTTGCTCCTTTAAAAGAGGCTGGCTTAAGAGATTCTAATTTAGGTTTCTTCCAGTTCCCTGAAATCACACCAGGTATCCCAATGGCTGAAGAAGCACCTACGGACACTGTGCATATACCTTCTAAAGCTAAAAATAAAACTGATGCTAAGCGTTTCTTAATATTTATGTCTCGAGCAGATGTGCAAGAAGAGATCAATAAAATATTAGGTCAGCTTCCTATTAACAAGAACTCTAGTGTTAAAAAGGGGGATCCATTCTTAAAAGCAGGATTGAATATGCTAAATAATGCTTATGCAATGGCGCAATTCTACGATAGAGATGCTCCAGCTCAAATGGCATCAGAGGGTATGAAAGGCTTTCAAGAATATATGTCTAATCCTGACAGAAGACAAAAAATCTTAGAAAGATTAGAAAAAGTACGTCAAAGAGTTTATAAATAAACTTTTAACTTAACTGAGGGGCTTACTAGCTCCTCAGTTAAAAATTCGATTTCATCAATTTTTAAAATATAATTATATGGAACTAAATAATTCAAAAGTTAAAAGAATTACTTGGTGGCAAAAAAATCAAGTTAAAATAAGCCCATGGATTTTTCTAGCTCCAGGATTAATATTTTTTTCCATTTATGTAATAGCCCCGATATTTGTATCTATTGGCATTTCCTTTTATCAATGGGATGGATTATCTCCATCTATATATGTTGGTCTTCAAAATTACATTGAACTTTTAGATGATGAATATTTTTATATTTCACTTTGGAATAATCTTAAATGGTTAATATTTTTTATGTTAGCAGTTCCTATTGGCTTAGGACTAGCAATATTTTTAAATCAAATTGTTTTTGGAATTAGATTAATTAAATCTCTATTTTTTTTTCCATTTGTTATTTCTCAAGTAGTCATTGGACTTATTTTTACTTGGTTTTACCAACCAAATTATGGGGTTATTGCACCCTTTCTAAATTTAATTGGATTAGAAGGATTTTCAATTCTTGCAAATGAAAATACTGCAACTTATGGGATAATATTTGCAGGTCTATATCCACAAATTGCTTATTGTTTAATTTTATATTTAACAGGACTTAACAATATTAACCCTGAACAAATCGAAGCTGGAAGAATGGATGGTGCCAGAGGATTTAGTTTATTTTGGAACATTGTACTTCCACAATTAAGGCCTGCAACTTTTTTAGCAATTGTAGTAACTGTAATTGGTGCACTAAGAAGTTTCGATATGGTAGCAATAATGACTCAAGGTGGACCATATGGCTATTCAAATGTCTTGGCATATTACATGTTTGAGCAAGCTTTAAGTGAATACGGTTACAGAATGGGGTATGGGTCTGCAATAGCTACTGTTTTGTTCACGATAATGATGATTTACATTCTATTTTTCATATACAGAATGTATCGAAATGAGAGGGAGGATAATAACTAAATGTTCCCTACACCTATTCATCAAAGACCAATCATAAATCAATATATTTATAAAATATTTTTACCTGTCTCATTAATTATTTGGTTAATACCNATTTTTGGTATTTTAATAACATCAATAAGAGGTTTAGGAGATATTACATCTGGGAATATGTGGGGAATGCCAAATGAGTTTTTATTTTTTTCAAATTTACACGATGTTTTCACTAACACTCCAATGGTTAAATACACCTTAAATAGTTTTAAAGTAACCATACCAACAATGTTAGGTGCAGTTGCTTTAAGTTGTATGACAGGCTTTGCTTTAGCTAATTATAAATTTAAAACAAATCTATTAATATTTTTTATTTTTATAGCAGGTAATTTTGTTCCTTTTCAAATTTTGATGATACCTGTAAGAGATTTNACTTTTAAGATTGGATTATATAATACAATTACTGGTCTTGTTTTNTTTCATGTNGCATTTCAAACNGGTTTTTGTACCTTATTTATGAGAAATTTTATAAAAGCTTTACCGAACGAAATAATTGAAGCTGCCAGAATAGAAGGTGCTTCTGAATTTCGAATTTTCTGGAAAATAATTTTACCTCTAACAAGGCCTGCCATTGCTGCGCTGTGTGTATTAATTTTTACATTCATATGGAATGACTATTTTTGGGCTACAGTTTTAATTCAAGGTGATCATGCAATGCCTATTACTGCAGGTCTTAAGTCTTTAAATGGTCAATGGATTACAGCCTATCATTTACTCTCTACAGGATCTATAGTTGCAGCTATACCTCCAGTTGTGATGTTTTTTTTGATGCAAAAACATTTTATTGCTGGTTTAACTTTAGGAGCAAGTAAAGGATAGAATGGCAAAAAATTTTCCTAAAGATTTTCTATGGGGTACAGCAACAGCTAGTTACCAAATTGAAGGAGCTTTTGATAAAGATGGAAAAGGAAAAAGTATTTGGGATACTTTTACTCATACTCCAGGAAAAATAAAAAATAACGAGAATGGTGATACTGCAGTTGATCATTACCATAGATATAAAGAGGATATTGGTCTTATGAGTGATATAAAGTTAAATTCATATAGATTTTCTTTAGCTTGGACCAGGTTAATTCCTGAAGGTACTGGAACTGTTAATCAAAAAGGTATTGATTTTTACTCTAAAGTTATTGATGAGTGTTTAGATAAAAATATAGAACCATTTATTACTTTATACCATTGGGATCTTCCACAGACTTTGCAAAATAAAGGTGGATGGGCCAATAGAGACTTATCAGATATTTTTGCTGATTATTCTGAAGTAGTTATCAAAAATTATGGAGATAGGTGTAAAAACTTTATCACTTTTAATGAACCTGCTGTATTTACAATATTTGGTTATGTCGATGGTTACATGGCCCCTGGTTATAAGGATCTAAATAAATATTTTGCTTCAGTTCATCATGTAAATCTTGCTCACGGAAAAGCTTTGAAATCGATGAGATCAATAAATAAAGATCTTAACTTGGGATGTACACTAAATATGGCTCCATGTATTCCAGCTACGNAATCTGAAGAAGACAAACATGCTACTAAATTATTTGATACATACTGGAATAGATCATTTGCCGACCCAATGTATCTTGGAAAATATCCTGATCTCTTAATTAAAGATGTATCGAAATATATTCGGGAAAAAGATATGGAAATTATAAATCAAAAAAATGATTTTATTGGTCTTAATCATTATCAACATTATAGAATTAAAGCAGATGATAATAATCTTCTTAAAGCAAGAGGTGCTTTTAATGATGAGTTACCTTTTGGGTTAGAGGATAAAAATATTAAATTAACTTTAATGGGNTGGGAAATAGTACCTGAGGCTTACTATGATCAAATCATGGATTTAAAAAACAATTATGGAAATCCAAATATTTATCTAACCGAAAATGGGGCAGCTTATCCAGATAAAATAGATGAAAATGGAGAAATTAATGATGATGATAGAATTGATTATTTTAAAAAATACCTCGATGCTGTTCACAAGGCGATAAATGATGGGGCAAAAGTAAAAAGTTACTTTGCATGGACATTTATGGATAATTTTGAATGGGCTTTAGGATTTGAAAAAAGATTTGGAATTGTTCATGTAGATTTTGAAACATTAAAAAGAACTCCAAAAAAATCATATTTTTTCTTTAAAGATTTAGTAGAAAATAATTCTATACCAGATTAATTTTTGGTGGGTCACAACCAATTCTTTCGCAAGTTTTTGAAGCAACAGAATTCGCAAAAACTAAAGCATTTAACCAATCTTGTTCAGAAATAAATTTAAGATTTTTTTTATTCAATTTTTTGTTTTTCTCAAAATATTTTATAATGCCAGCACTAAAAGTATCACCAGCACCTACAGTATCTTTTACTTTTACTATTTTTGGTTTGTTAGAAACTTCAAGTTTATTAGTATAAACTTTTGCTCCATTTTTCCCTTTTGTTAAAATTACAGCACTTAAAGATTTTTTACTTAACCATCTATAAATTAATTTTTTTTTATCTTTATAACTTGATAAATATTTTAAATCTTCATCTGATAGCTTTATAATATTTGTATAGTTTAAAATATTATTAAAACTTTTTAGATATTTTTTTTTACTTGTAATAATTTTAGTTCTAATATTAGGATCAATAAAAATTGTTGTTGATTTATGTATTTTTTTAATCAGCTTAAGATTTTCTGAAGCTACTGGTTCTAAATATAACGAAAGACAAGTAAAGTAAGCTAAATTTAATTTATTTTGATTGGCACTGGAAATTTTTTTTATTTTAACAAATCTAAATGAACTATCTTGTAATTTAAAATTATATTTTGGTTTTTCTCTTCCTATCACAACTGCCTTTGCGGTTAAATGAGAAGATTTTGATATAAAGTTAGTTTTAATTTTATTCTTTTTNAATTCTTTGAANATTGATTTACCAAATTTATCGTTTGATAGATTAGAAAAATAATAAACGTTTGAGTTAAAACGCCCTAGCGCAATAGCTGTATTATAACCTGCCCCACCACGTATATTTTTATATGTTTTTTTAAATTTATTCTGAAAAACATCAATTAAATTTTCTCCAGATACTAATATCATTTAAAAAAATATGTTAAATGATTGAGGAACCTTTTTCATTAAATATATGGCAACGTGAGGAGTTAATTCCTACTTTAATTGTATCTCCAACTTTAATCTTTGTATCTCCATCGGTTTGTACAACTAATGGTTCACCATCTTTTTCTAAATACAGAAAAGTTCCTGATCCAAGTTTTTCAGCAACAAATACTTTTCCTTCCCAGACAACGTCTGAGATTTGATTAATTTCAAGATGTTCTGGTCTTATTCCAATTTTAATTTTATCTCCCTCAGAAACATTACTTAGTACCTTTGGGATACTTAATTTTCCTGAACCTAAAATATCTACCTCTGAAGAATTAGAATTTTTTGAAATAACAGTACTTTCGATAAAATTCATTTTCGGAGATCCAATAAAACCAGCAACAAAAAGATTTTTAGGAGAATTATAAAGATCCATGGGTGTTCCTTTTTGAGATACTATTCCTTGATCCAAGACAACTATATCATTCGCCAATGTCATTGCTTCTGTTTGATCGTGGGTAACATAAATCATAGTTGCGTTTAACTGATCATGAAGCTTTGCTAATTCAACTCTCATTTGAACTCTAAGGGCAGCATCTAAGTTGGACAAAGGCTCATCAAATAAAAAAACTTTTGGTTTTCTGGTTATAGCTCTTCCAATTGCTACTCTTTGTCGTTGACCACCNGATAATTGTTTTGGTTTTCGATCTAAATAATCTTGTATTTGTAAAATTTTTGCAGCNTCATTAACACGTTCATTAATTTCATCATTAGATNTTTTTTCTAACTTTAGCCCAAANGCCATATTNTCAAAAACTGTCATATGTGGATACAATGCATATGATTGAAACACCATTGCAATATCTCTTTCTTTTGGTGGTAAGTTGTTTACAATTTGCCCATCTATAGAAATAGTACCAGAATTAATTTCCTCAAGTCCCGCAATCATTCTTAACATAGTTGATTTTCCACATCCGCTAGGTCCGACTAAAACTGTAAATGATTCACTTTTAATATCTAAAGAAATGTCTTTGATTACATGGACTTTGCCAAAATATTTATTTATATTTTGTATATTTATATTTGCCATATATTAATTTTAATTTAGATATCCTAAATAATCCTTTTGTTCGTCGATCATTCTATCTAATAATTTTTCTGCAGCAAATGCATCATCAACTACAGGATCAGCTAAAAGTGCCAAATATGCGCTATTTTTTGATTTTTTTAAGACTGCGTCGGTGGTCAATTCGATAACACCTGCTTGATTATTTAACAATGTTCCAAAAGTAGATGGATAATTTTCTAACTTTAANCCACTAACTCCATTTTTATTCAAAATACCCGGAACTTCTACAACAATATTTTTTGGAACTTGTTCTATAAAGTTTTTGTTTGGNACATTAACTGCTTCTTCCTCTATNTTGCTATCTTCAATTATTGCTTCNATAATNGGTACTATTCTCTCATTCATCTCGTTGTTTGATTTATCAAAAAATTGNGAATAAGAAACATTTTNGTAAAATGTTAAGCATCTATGTTTATAATTTTTGTANAAATCATCNATACCTTCTTGATCTACAACTTTATANGCCCATTGGATNTACTCTCCTAAGTGACTATCGGTAGTGATTGGTAAATATCCNTATTTTTTATAAAGCTCAAAAAATAGTCCTCTCTCTGCCCCAGGTTCAGACTGAAAACCCTCGTGTTCGTTTACCAAGTTTTTAAAATAAGAATTAAATTTTTCTCTAATTATAGGATAGCCATCCTTTTGTGAATCTTTGTATTTAACATCTACCAAGATGCTAAAATGGTTTAACCCTCCTGCTTTTATTTCAATGTTTGAATAATCTGTTTCCATAAGTTTTGGAAGTTGTCTTTCCATAGATGCAATTTCATGGCAAAGACCAGTAAATTTTAAGTCTTTATGTTTTGTTGTTACCGCATGACAAATTCTTTGCATTGGATTTGAATAATTAAATACAAAAGCATCAGGACATACTTTAACAATCTCATCACAAATTTTAACAATTTCTGGGGCAATTCTTAAACTATGAAATAATCCTCCAGGACCCCCATTTTCACCAAAAATTTGATTTAAACCATAGTCAAGAGGTATTTTCCAATCTTGCTCCCAAAGTTTAAATCTATCTCCTATTTCAATTGAGATTATACAAAAATTTGCACCTTTAAGTGCATCATTGAGATTTGTAGTGGCCTCAATTTTGTATTTTGCATTTAACTCCTCTTTATATTTATCCGCAATTTCTTTTGTATTCTTTAAAGCCTCTGAATTAATATCATGAAGAGATATTGTTGAGCCCTCGAGAACTTTTGACTTAAATATATCAGCTATAGTACCCAATCCAAACTGAGTACTTCCTGCTCCAATTAATACAATTTTTTTCATAGTTTATCCTTTCACTGATCCTGCTACTAAACCTCTTATAAAATATCTTTGCAAGGCAAAAAATATAAATAATGGTACAGTCATAGATACAAATGCTCCTGTTGTTAATATTTCCCAATTTTCTCCTCTTGATCCCAAAAGTTCTCTTAATTTTGCTGTTAAAATTATTTCACTTGGAACTTGATCTAAAAATATTAGTCCTACCAATAAATCATTCCATACCCATAAAAATTGAAGAATAAAAACAGATGCAAAAGCAGGAATAGATAAAGGTAAAATAATTCTTAAAAATATATCATAATGCGTTGCTCCATCCACTCTAGCTGCTTCAATCATCTCAGCAGGAAGTGATTTAATAAAGTTTCTTAACAAAAAAGTTGTTGAAGCCAATCCAAAACCTGTATGGGCCAGCCATATCCCTGGGTAAGATTTTGCTCCTACATTAAACAAAGCTCCAAAATCATTATAAATACTCAGCAACGGAATTAAACTCATTTGCAGTGGTACTACTAAAGAAGCTACAACTATTGCGAAAAGCGTATCTCTTCCCCAAAACTTCATCCAAGAAAGTGCGTAAGCAAAAAATGAGCAAATTATTAGAGGGATCACTGCTGAAGGAATAGCTACTGTTAAAGTATTTAAAAATGCTTCGCCAAGTCCTTCCTTGAATAAAACTTCCTTATAATTATCTAAAGTAAACTTTGGTGGACTTAAGGCTGTTATAAAAATCCTTTTACCTCTTTTGTTATTAAATGGTTCAGATGATTTCCAAACATAATCTCCATTTTCTTTGACTTCTATTTGAGTGCCATTATTTAATTGTGCTATCTCACCTACTTTATACCTATTAATATCTCTTGAAGTAATTCCATAAGAAGTTATTTTTTTTTTAGAATTTTCTTCAAAGAAATTACCTTTTAAAAGATAAATTCCATTTTCTTGATATTGGTCAGTATGTTTCTTTGTTCTATATATTTCATTAACTTGATTAGTTTTAAATGAAGTCCACCAACCACTTGTTGCTAACAAGTCTTTATCTCTAAAAGAGCTTACGAATAATCCAAATGTTGGCAAAACCCACGCGATAACAAACAAAAGTAACAATGTATGAACAAATAAAGTAGAAAAAAAACTTTTTTTCATCAAACTTTTTCTTCCTCTTTGTGTCTTCGTATATTCCAAATCATAATTGGTATTACTCCTAACATTATTACAATTGCCATTAAACTTCCTCTGCCCGAGTCTCCACCACCTCTAAACATCCAATCAAACATTAAATTTGCTAGAACCTCTGTATTCCATTGTCCATTAGTCATAGCTAAAATAATGTCAAAAATTTTTAAAACTAAAATCGTAATTATTGTCCAAATTACTAAAATTGTCTTTTCTAAGTATGGAATAATAATTGCTGTAAATATTTTTAAATCACTCGCACCGTCTAGTCTAGCTGCCTCAATCATATCGTTAGGAATGCCTCTTAATGCAGCACTGAAAATTACCATTGCTAAACCAGTTTGTATCCAAATCATAATTGCCATCAAAAAAAGATTATTCCAAATTGGAATTGTTATCCATGCTTGAGGCTCATAACCCAAAGAAACAATAATAGAGTTTAATAATCCGATCTGATCATCACCTGGTCCACGATAATCATAAACAAATTTCCATATCACTCCTGCACCAACAAAAGATATTGCCATTGGCATAAAAATTATAGATTTTGCTATTGTACCCCACCAAATTCTGTCTGCTAAATGAGCAATCACTAATCCAAAAAAAGTACTTAAAGTTGGTACCACTATAAGCCACCCTAAATTATTCAATATTGCTCTTTTAAATTCTGGATCTTGAGCAGCCCATAAATAATTTTTAAACCCAACAAATTCAAAACCAGTATTGTTATAAAAACTAAGTCTTAAAGTTTCCAAAACTGGATAAATTATGAAAATAATTAATACCAGTAAAGCAGGTGCAATAAATATGTATGCTCTTGCGTTGCTATTTAGAAAAAATTTTTTTGATTTTTTTTTATTTAAATTATCATATGCGAAGTTTGCAATATGAAAGTAAGAAAAACAGACAATTACAGCAA
>FUFK010425056.1_pt1 | contig 10016 bp, 7 predicted proteins | sample 1021851 | NCBI WGS metagenome assembly FUFK01 (sample SAMEA51879418, study PRJEB19060) | metagenome | reverse complement strand
CTTCTGTGTTCCAAGAAGAATCAAAGTTTTGATCGAGACTAGTTAAAAACGCCGGAAGGACCACTTTGACGCCATTTTGCATATTCTCAATTATGATCTCCTGACCTGTCTTTGAGGCGTAATCCTGATCGGCTTTATATTCTCCGGACAAAATGCCCAGTCCAAAATCATTTCCGTCTTTCCCTAATGTTTTAGCCACCTGATCTTCCTCCTGCTACTTCTACTATGTAGGCTTCAAACTCTTTATCTCCGATTTGAACATTTACCTCTGGTTTAAAGATATTCTCAAAGTTCTGAGAGAACGTGCTAAAATCGTAATCTGCTTTGGCCATGTTTATTCGTTGAACTGTTGTTCCTGTTGCCAAAATTGCTAGGTCTCCGAGCATAGGTTTAATAATAGCCTCAGAGTCAATAAGGGTATCTGTGAAGTCTCCAAGGTCAGCAATAACACTTACACCAGTTGTTACTGACANGTCNCTNATGGCCATAAGAGCATCAGCAACCGCTCTTATNTTCTCTANATTAACAAAGAAAAGTCCAATACCCAAAGCTGCTAGTCCGGCACCCAACACCGCAAGAGCTGCTGCACCTGCTACAATAAATGGTACAAANAGACCNAACAATGCCACCGCACCGGCCAACAAGAGAATACCACCAGCAAGACCAGCTAAGAATCCAAACATAGCCATACCACCTGTTGGACCACCGGCACCTCCGGAGAATACAGCCATAGATAAAAAGATTATAGCCAGAGCTCCAGCTAGAACAAGCATGGCACCTGCTCCTTGTAATAGCCCGGCTGATGCCCTACCTAGTGCTGTTCCAAGCCCGGAAAACCCCGCAGAAGCTGCTGGAGCTGTCGCNCCAAACAANTGAAGCAGTGGCACAAGNTTTGCAACAATCATTCCTAAAAATAACANTCCACCAAGTACACCTATAATGATGGCAGGTGTTCCGTTCATACTTTGACTAAAATCCAAAAACTTCTGGGCTAGTACTGCTAAAGCGTCAATTAAAGGAGCGGCTTGGATAGCGAAGTTTTTAGCCGCCATCTCGAGCTTCTTCATAATACTCATTGTGTCCTTCAGATTCTTGTTAAACTCTTCCTCTGATGCTGATTTTTTAAGGTCTTTTCTATAGTCGTTGATAGACATCCCAAAGATCCTTTGAGCCTCAGACATGTCTGATATCCCGGCAGCAGAGGCAATGGCTTTCTGTGAAAATCTGTCTAGATCCCCGAACGCTATTCCTTGAGCTTGAATGGAGCGTATTAAAGTCTCTATTCTTTCATTCTCTTTCATTGTGAGCATCTCGGTAGCTGACATTTGTGTACCTAGAATAGAATTTAATTTACCAACAGCATCCGCAGCACCTTCAAATGTATCAAATTTCTCTGCTATGCCCAAAAGTGCACTTGCTTCAACACCAGCGGCTTTTGCTTGAGCTGCAAGATCAGTAAACACCTTAACAGCGTCCTTTCCATAGACAGCCAGAGATTTAGAGGCCTCTGTAAAGCCGGATATCATTTTATCGGAGGATATACCCATCGTTGTCCCAACAATAGCCAACTCTTTACTCATTTTTGATGCTTCTCTAGCTGAAAGTCCAAAGTTGTTTGTTAAAATATTAAGTGTTTTAGCTGCTGTGTCTCCGCTAACACCCATTTTCTCTAGAGAGGCAACTGTGAGCATCAAATCCTCTTTGCCCGCTGAGGTCATTTGCATAAACCCTGTAAGATTGTGAAATAAGCTCTGTGCTGCTTTACCTGCACCCGCCGCATCTATTCCTAGGTTACGAAAGCTTCCACCAACAGCCATGATCTGAGATGTCATCGCCCTTCCGGCACCCGTGTTGGCAGCAAAAGCAGCAGTTGCTTCATCAACCGCTAAGGACAGTGCTTTTGTGTGCTTTATAACAGCAGCGGTGATAGCCAATCCCATCTTTTGTGCGGAAAATGTATCTTGAAAGGCCTTTTGTAGTCCCTTGAGACCGTCTTTTGACTTTGCCATCTCTCCAAGTTTTGTGATCTTGGATACAAAGTTGTTCATGCCGGAATTATTCAGGCCTATTTTTAATGCGAGACTACCAAATTGATCATTTCCTTCTTTGAAAGCAGCTTTCTGAGCCTCAGACATTTTCTCGTGCCCCTTGGTCATCTCGTCAAGTTTTTCTATTTGCTCTTCAAGTTGTTTTCTGTACTCTACGGCTCGCTCGTATTGCTCTATTTCTTTCTTTTCAGTTTCATTTAAGTTTTCAATCCCACGCTCTCTTAATTCTTCTACTCTTGTCGTATTAAGGGCAGCTTGGTCCATTAGCCCATTTAACTGCTCTTGCATTTCAAAAGCACGTTGAATGGCTGCGTTCTTCTCTCCAAGAGCAAGATTTTGAGATTGTTGGATCTCTAAGATTCTCATCTCATCTTTTATTCTTTGTTGAGCTTTGGGGTCGTCGTACTGTAGATTTTCTTTGATTCCCAGCTTATCAGCAACTTTCTTTCTTTGATCATCGCTTAGGCTGTCTATAGCAGCTAATAACTCTGACACTTCTATCTTGGCCATTGGAAATCCTCCATATCCCTAAATAGTTTCCATAAAAAAATGCCCTCTGGCGGGCACTATCTTCTTCTTTTCGAAGCCTTATCCATTTCTTTCTTTTCATCCTCGAATTGCTTCTGAAGACGCTTCGTAAACCAGTTTCTCAAGCCAATTGGAAGATTATATACTTCTGTAAAGGACCATCCACCAAAATGCTTAAGAGTAAATATCTGCTCATACAGTCCCTCAGAATATTTATCGGTCAGGCCAAAAAAAGTCCGTATTAAACGGCACCTCCATTTCCTGCTCGTATCCACAGGAGTTACAATTAAATTCTTCGATTATCTTTACATCAGGTGTGGCCATTTTATAACATACTTTTAAGTGCCGAGAGTCCAAAGTTGGCATATTGTCGACAAAGCGATTAATGATAGGTTTCTCTTTATGGCCCTCAATACCTTGGATCATGATCTTAAACTGATCAGTTAAAACGGTCTCTCTTAATTTCTTCTTCCTTTTATCAGCCATTAGTTTTGAAAGATACTGTTCGTCTTTACCATCTAAAAGCTTAAACTCAATACTAAACTTCGAATAGGGCATTATAGTCTCAAAGTTTCCATTGTCAAGTTTTTTAAGATTAACGGACTCGTCAACCTGCGATTCTTTAATTTGCTTTTTATTAAGATCAAACGCCAGACGCTCTCTTGCTCCGCATGAAGGACAAGCAAGTTGTGTCTCATATATAGCACCATATCCGGAGATTCTCGCAGCGATAATTAGTGCATTGCGATCTCCAACCAAAAGATCATCTGGTTTGACAGATTTATCAACGATAATAGAAGCCAGCATTCTCTCAATCGCAATTCCTTTCTTGAGTAGTGTCTGAGAAGATAGTATGTCTTCTTCTTTGGCGGTCATAAATCGAATCTCCAGCACATCTCTTCCATGCATCGGATGTCCTTCCGGATAATTGCCCTTTGAGGGGAGTTCAACAAACTCTGTTGGGGCGACAAAGCTTAAAGGGTCAAAAGCTTTTTGCACTGGTTGGACAGGAGGATCAGCATGTTCTGGCTTGTGTGCTCCTAGTCGGTCTTTATTTCTACTCATTTATACCTCTCGTTATGGTGTAGGCTCTGCAGCCTGTAGATTGTTTATAATATCAGCGTAATCATATGTTACACTTAAGCTGATAGTGGCCAAATCATCAGATGAATAATCAAAATCTGAATAAGAAACTGAATTTATATATGCTCCATGGATTACCCATTCTTCCTCAGCAACACCCTTAGAATTTATTTTTTCAATTCTCAAACTCAAAGGACTATTGTGTGTAATTCCATCTTTGCCATTCTGAATATAATAGCCTCGTTGTGCTAGTTGACTCAAAAGTTTAAAATTGCTTGTGGTNTTCTCCTCTGGAAGTTTAANNTCCACAAAGGTCATCTCTATTGGTTCCCATTGCAAAATCCCGGGAACGTTGAAGTGACGATTCCCGAGTTGAAATTTCTCTCCACTAACGGAGAAAGAAGGTTGTTTAACAGTTTTGGCGTACCATATAATGTTGGAATCAGCATCGTTTCCAAATTGAACTTTAAAGCGAAATGTTCTGTATGGTTCTACCCCTGTTGTCCAAAAAGCCATTTAATCCTCTAAACTGCACCGGGACTAGGGAAGAAAATTCCGGGGGTACCTGATGGAGACTTAGTTTCGCAAGTGGCCCAATCGTATTTGAGGCCAATCTCTACTGTTCTAAGATCATCGTTACTATAATCAAGATCGCCATATTTAGCTGACTTGATGAAAACTTGATTCAAGGTCCAAGTCTCAATGTCGACACCTTCAGCATTAAAAATAGTGATAATGACTTTTTGAAGAGCAGCTGTGCCTTTGTTCTTAGACATTGTAATATTGTCATTGGGATCTTGGGGAACCACATATCCTTGGCCAGTCAAAAGTTGGTTTGTTTTAGCAACAGCGTCAACAGAAATTGGATCAACGAGAGTCAAACTAACGTCATTCCATGAAACTCTTCCGGGGAAATAAAACTTATTATCTAGATAATTGTGCTCTACCTCACTAACATCAAATGATGGTGTGGTTACAGTCTTCGCCCACCAAATGATAGAATCTGCGGCAAGACCTGTGATCTCTACCTTCCATCTAAAGTTTCTTTTGGGTTCTACATTGTTTTGTGTCCAAAAATTTGCCATTGTGTATGTACTCCTTTTATTCTCTTATAACTAGTTTAGAATTCAATTCCAGTCCGTGTGATGGTGAAATCGATAGCAATGAACTCGATAGCACGTGCTGGNTTGATGAAAACTTTAGCATATAGAATGTTTCTATCGATTAGATCAGGTGTTGTTGTGGTTTCGTCGAGGATCAGCTTGTATTCTGTGATTCCGAATCGTGAACGGGCATCGCTAAGGATGGGCTCCGCAAGAGCTGTGAATCGATTCCAAGTGGCTCGAACGTTGTTGTCGAATAGAACTTCTNGAGCAACAGCNCCAACCTTCTTCTTGAGGTAGATCATCAAACGACGTACGTTAATTCGATCNAGAGCAGAAGGNGTTTGTTGAAGAGTCTTTTGCCCAAAAACAACTGGTCCTTGTACACCGGGGAAATTTGCAATCGGATTAATGTTTGATTCATAGAGGTCGTCTCTATCCGCCTTATTAAGGCTCTCTACACCCGCTACAACACGTGGACCACGGCTTCCNCCTAGTTGGGATAGGCCACCACGGTTAAAGCCAGCAGGGGCGAACCACGGGGCTCCAGANGCCTTGTCGCTTTGAGCCAAGACACCAATACCCGCAACTGATGAATGTACAACAATTCCTTCTTGAAGTCTAACAGGTGGGTAGTAAGTAGCAGCATAGCTAGTGTCGTAATCAACTGATTTAGCGGCTGCGACAACTGTGGAGACTAGAGGTAGTGACTCGACCCCACTGTTCTCGTGTTCTGCTTTAAAACCACCATCCAAGTCAACAATAGCTATAGCGTCCCCTCTCTCTTGTGTGTTATCAATCAGATCTCTCTGAAGAGAAGAATTGGTAAGGCCGGGCATAGCTATCACATCGTATTGAGCAATTTCTTTGTCTGATACCAAGTCGATAACTTTATCTACAGAATAGTAAGCGTAAGAAGAGGTCTCGTCTTTACCAGCCAGTGCTATGATACTTGAAAATGGATCTGTTAAAGTGATATCAACACCATCAAAACCACCCACAAATGGTGCTCTGAATTGCTTGACCTTTTGAGTTACAAGAAGATTTTCAGAACCTGAGTTTGCCGTTACGGAGTTTTGAGCTGAGTGAGAGCCAGAAGCGTAGTAGTATTTTCCATTGGTGTCTTCGACAATTTCATCTAAAGAGAATACAAAAGCTGTCTCGGTTGTTGTTCCATTTGCGGTATGGATATCTAGGCCAGCAGGAAGAGCACGAGCAAGATCAAAGTAATCTTTCTGGGCGTACATAGAAGTGACATCAGAATCATTATCAAATGCTTGTCTTACTCCGAAAAAATCTTCTCTTTTATAGTTAGCAGAGTTTTTGGTATTCTGCTCTGTAAGTTGGAAGGTCGGGAACTTGTAGGACGCAGATAGTTGTGACAGTTCCATTTGTACAAAAGCATTAGCAGCAGTATGACCCAAAGCAACATCGCCAACTTTTGAGTTTGCGACAAAAGCGTGAGTTGTGTCATCTGTATCTGTACCAACACTAGTAGAGGAAGCAACATTGGAAAGAGCTTCTGTTACTGTTATGTTATAAGCCGGTCCATTGTTTTTGGCAGTTATTGTAACTGTTTCTGCCCCAGAGGAGCTTCCGTCATATGCAAAGTCATATAAGTCCTTTAGCTTGTCGCCTGTCACTCCGTCTCTCAAAAGAAGCAAGACTCTTTGAGCATTCCCGGCGGAATCCGTCTCAGCACTAGGGTCTATGGTTGCTGCTTTGTCAGAGCCAATATTAGCATCTGTTGAGCCGGCAGCATTGTTAAATGTTAGAGTATATGCTCCTTCTACACCAAAATCTATAACTAAATCACCATTGGATGGAACACCCGATCCAAAAGTTAACACAGCTGAGGCTTTAGTGCCATTGTTTACATCATCTCCATGAGCCTGAGGACCAGTTGATTCTCTTTTAAGAGTGAATCCAACAGGACGAGCAGGTCCATAGAAACCAAATGGAAGAGCGTAAGTATCAGAGAGTCCAGCTTTTAGTGCATCGGATAATTCAACATAAACGTAGTTTGATACATTTGGAAATTCTCCCTTGAGGACATATTTCTTATTTGTTTGATCCCAAGTTTGAAATTGGTTTCCTACTTTTCGTGCGATAAAATTTTCAGAGTTACGATTCAAATTACAATTAGTATATTTCTCTACGGACAATCCGCTATTTAAATCTTGAATCTGCAAAGTAAATGTTGAGTCTGGACTGCTGAGAGTACCGAGTTTAAGGTCGGATATTATCGCTGCGTAATTTTTCTGGAACCACTCTCCTTCGTGAAGTGATACTAGCTTAAAAAGCTTATCAGCGTTTAAGAAATCATATCCGCTATATCCGGATGTAGGGCTTGGATTTCTATTAATAAACCAACCAGTCTTTGATGCTGTTGCCTCTCTGTGTTGGTCAACCCAGTAAGCCGACCCACTAGCCAATGGGAGAAGAATACCAAACTGCTTTCCTAAGCTAGACGATACATCAGTTACAATCTCTTTAATACTGGTTTCGAAAGTTTCTCCTAGGAAGTACTTCTCAGTGGAAACTTGATTGGTGCTTACTAGTTTTTGTGGGTTACAATTTAAAACATTTCTTATGTAACCATCAAGCTTGTTAGGGTTCATGTGAAACGACTTGCTTTCCTTAACACCAGCATCAGTATGTATTTCAATTTTAAATGAGTTAGGCTCTGATAAAGCTGTGCTATCCGATACAATCATAGTACCCGCAGAAGCTGTGGTGTTACTAGTTCCCGCTATCGTACCAGAAAGTGCAAGAGCAGCTCCATTAGTATAGATTATTGCTGCCAATGAACCGGTAGTAGCTCCGCTTGATGCTGAAGGGGCAATGAACAAACCATATGCTGCCTTAACACTTGAAATGGTGCTTCCCAAGGTATGAGAGAGGTTCCAACCAGCCTTAACATATGATCCACCTTGTTTCCCTGTTGCTTGATCTTCTCCGAGCAACCTTACAAATGTAACTGGTGAAGTTTCTGAGGCCAACCACGCCTCAGCTGCGTATAAACCATATGTTGGCAGCTTAGTGTTGCCACTTCTCCAAATATCAGTACTGCTACCTAAACCAGATTGAGGTTTTCCAAAAACTGTATATAATTCGTCCAAATTGTTGACTTTGACTTGCTTTAAAGCTGGTCCTGCGACCGATTGTCCTATTATAAGAACACCATCATCCGAAGTTACAGCGGGAATCTGACTTTCGTCAATCTCTCTTACTTGTATCTCTGGTGAGATAAAATCAAATTTACTAGGCATTAAAATTTCTCCTTAAACTATTCTCTTCTATAAATAGTCTCCATGTATTTGAAACGTATTTAATCACGATAGTCTTTATCTTTCTTTTTCCATGGAGCTTGGTCACCAACAATAACTCTTTCTCTAGATATCCTTACCTGAACTTGATTCTCTCTTATGGTTATTTTTGGTTTCTCTCGATTGACTCCTTCTCCGATTAAATAGCCAGAAACTTTAATTTGTACTTTAGTCTCAAACATTCTCTCATCTTCTGATAAATTTGTCGTGTTTTTATTCTCAGAAAAATCAGGCTGAATGAAACCTTCATATTGATGACCGTCTTCGGAAAATAAAAAAGAATTTACCTGTCCGGTTTTTGTAATAAATGGTGTCATCAAGTCATTCATTTGCTGTTGATACTCTGTTCTCAATACGATTGAATACATGACGGAGATATAAGTTGGGATTGGCATGGTCAGATATTCATAAACTATCTTGTTATTATCCGACTTACCGGTGGCTCGTGAGTCTTTCAGGCCTCGAGCAACATCAGCATTTGCAAAGTTTCTGGTCTTTTCTTGTTGTATTCTTCTTGCTGTTGTTATTGAGCCGCCTTTATAATCTCCTACCTCTGGGAGGTGAGCTTGGAAGGATCCCTTAAATGCCGGGTCCTTATTTATTGAGTCTCGATTAACTGTGATCAAAGGNAGCTTAAGTTTTCCCAAGCTGTCNCTCAAATCTTTTTTGTTTTTAATTTGAAAACTTCTATCCGCACCCAACCAGATACAATTTGCCTTAAGGAATCCAGCGTTTGTTGTTGTGTGAAGATTTAAGGTTTCGTCAACCCAGCGATAAATTCCAGTATCAATTGTTTCTATCGTTGATGGCTCTAGAGTTATAACTTTATTGGGCATTGAATACTCCNTCTCGTGCTCTAATACATTCTGCTTGTATTTCAAAACGATGCTCTGGTTGACCAAATAANATNTTAGGCTCCATNAGTTTTACAATCTGATANAATATATCAGCATACCTTACATAGTCTCCTTCTCGAACAAATAGATTCTGATCCTCGGTAAGTCTTCTTTTGTGAAAATTAACTTTTATCTTTGTTGCTTTGTCCAAGCCAACGTTTTCCATGAAAGTAGTCTCGACACCCTGATACTCTACAAGTGCGTGTACTCTTATTGGAGGTAGAAAAGTTTTTTCTATGGCTTCACCATACAAAGGATGATAATTTGTTGTCTCGAGATCAATGGGAAAGTAAAGAACTTGTTGGCCAACGACTCTTTCAATTATCTCATCATTTACTTGCTTTACAAGATCTCTTTCCTTCTTGCCAAAAAACATTGGCGGAGGAGGTGCACTTGGTTTATTCCATTTATTATCACCAGACATTCATCTACCCCACAAAGATTCCATTAGGAACATCGGACATGATCGCTTTGGCGTTTTCGGTAACCTCAGCATCTGATGCAACTAGTTTTGGATACGTCATCTCGTCCAGTTGTGTTTTAAGTTCTTCACGAAGCTTCTCTTGCTCGCTTTGAGCCTGAGATAAAAGATCAGAAGCATTGAGAGAGACATTATCACCCGGTATAGGTACGTTGCCACCAAACTTCCCTCTTATTTGACCAAGCGTTTCTTTGCTTAAAGCAAGAGCAAATCTTCGAATCCACTGCTTACCNATGGAGTTGATNTTNTCATAAGGGATGTTTTCAAATGGAATTGTATTCATGTTGTTAATTCCATCTTGCCCACCATCGTTGGCNTCTTCCCAAATATCATCAGAGCCGACTGTAAATCTAAACCAGAACTTCTCCGGANAAACCGTATCTGGTATTGGATACAGGCGAAGATTATTGTTTATTACCTCATAGCTATAGTGAGAAGTACGTGTGTAAAGATGGTCTTCATATGAGATGGCTTGGATCTTGTTCTGCCAAGCAGGTATCACTTGAAAGCTGGAATCATCTGCATATTGTCCATATGTGTGCATATCT
>FUFK010719513.1_pt1 | contig 10018 bp, 13 predicted proteins | sample 1021851 | NCBI WGS metagenome assembly FUFK01 (sample SAMEA51879418, study PRJEB19060) | metagenome | reverse complement strand
GGTGTTTGTCAACCTNCCGCTTTAATTAGTGTTAGACCCTATATATGGTTAATTGGGATTCGCAATAAGCGGTGGCATTGTTGTTTAATTACTGGCATTATTTGATGTAACGCACTAGGATATGGCTATGGAAAAGACAATGAATAGTAAATATAGCGTAACTATGGCTCAAAAAATTGAGNTGTGGAACTTGGAACGTTTAATACCTTACGAAAAAAATGCTAGGGAACATAGTGTAGAACAAATTGCTCAAATTGCAGCAAGTATTGTTGAGTTTGGNTTTTTAAATCCTATTTTGGTTGATAGCAATGACGGAATCGTTGCTGGTCATGGTCGATTGTCCGCAGCAAAAGAATTAGCTTTAGACGTTGTGCCTGTTGTTGTTTTAGACCACTTAACAGAAAATCAAAAAAAGGCATATGTTTTAGTTGATAATAAATTAGCGGAAAATGCTAGTTGGAATGAGGAATTATTAGCCGAAGAAATAATAAAATTAAATTTACAAGATTTTGATTTAAATATTTTAGGGTGGACAGATGAAGAACTCGAAGCATTACAACAAGACGGCTGGGCTAGTAATATTGAAGATCCAGAATCAGATGGTGAACATATGGAAGCTATAAAGGGAAGAATTGTTGTTGAGTTAGATGCTGAGAATAAGGATAAAGTTGTTGAAGCAATTAATGATTATTGTGATAACAACGAAATTTCAATAGAAATAAAATGACAAATAAATTAAATATATTAATTGCCTATCCTTATTGTAACGAGCCAGTTGTTGAGTTACTTAAAAAATTTCCAAAAAATGATTTACGTTTTGTTTTAGATAGTGGTGCTTTTACAGCGTGGAAAAGTGGCAACCCTATAGAACTAGATGATTATTGTACTTTTTTGGAAAAGTTACCAATAAAACCTTGGCGTTATTTTACGCTTGATGTTATTGGTGATCCTGATAAAACAGCAGTTAATTTTGAAAAAATGCTTGAACGGGGTTTTAATCCTATTCCTATATATCAGCCCGGCGAAGATATAAAGGCTTTTGATTATTTTTATAGCAAAAGTGATGTAGTAGCTATTGGAGGAATAAATGGTTTTAGAGGTAAAAAAAGAAAAGGTTATATACATGGGGCAATGAAAGTAGCAAAAGGTCGAAAAGTACATTTGCTAGGTTTTACGAATATGGATTATATAAAACTTTATAAGCCATATATGTGTGATTCCAGTACATGGGAAAACGGGGCAAGATATGGTTACTTAATGATGTATATGGGTAGAGGTCAATTTGAAAAAATACAAAAACAACTTTTTAAAACAAAAGTAAGTAACCAAAAAATATTAAATAGGATTAAAAAGTTTGGCATTGATCCATACCTGATGGCTAAATCAGAATCATGGCATGGGGGTGTATCAAGAATTAGAACATTATCAGCAAGAAGTGGTGTTGCCTTATCAGTTGATGTAGAAAAAAACTTAAATACAAAATTATTCTTAGCATTAATAACAGACATGGCTTTTGAACTTTTATCCAAAGGCTTTAATTTTCTTTACAGAGGAGGAGAATCATGAAAGAGCCAATTTCAACAACAATTAAAAAACGAATTGAATTAGAAAAGGCAAATTATTTTGCAAACGATAATATTGCTGATTTTATACATGATGGTGAAATTGAAATTTTAAAAGAAGAAGTTACGGAAAAAATTCAAAGTTTATTGGAAAGTTTAATTATAGATACAAAATACGATCACAATACAATTGAAACTGCCCAAAGGGTAGCAAAAATGTATTTAAACGAAGTTTTTAAAGGTCGTTATCATAAACAACCTAAAGTTACAGATTTTCCTAACGCAAAAAATTTAGACCAAATTTATACAGTAGGAGCTATTAGTGTAAGAAGTGCTTGTTCACATCATTTAGTTCCAATTATTGGTAAATGTTGGATTGGAGTAATTCCGAGTGATCGTGTTATTGGTTTAAGTAAATTTAATAGAATTGTGGATTGGGTGATGTCAAGACCACAAATACAAGAAGAAGCAGCAATACAATTAGCGGATACTATTGAAAAACTAATAAAACCTAAAGGNTTAGCAGTAATTATTAAAGCTAAGCATCAATGTATGACTTGGCGAGGGGTAAAAGATAATGATACAGAAATGGTAACAAGTGTAATGAGGGGCATTTTTAGGGAGACAGCAGAGGCTCGTAGTGAATTGATGGATTTATTTAAAGGACAAGGATATAAATAATGGGAACATTTAAATCAACTAAAACATATAAAACATCAAAAGGTTTAAGTTGTTGTTTTCGACAGTTTAAAGCAAATTCTCATTGTAAATATTTACATGGATATTCTTTGGAAATATCAGTTGAATTTGAAGCTAAAAACTTGGACGAGCGTAATTGGGTTGTTGATTTTGGTGGTTTAAAAAAATTAGAAGAAGAATTTAAAAAATATTTTGATCATAAAACTTTAATTGATATTAATGATCCACAAATTGAATGGTTTGAAACTGGNCAAGATTTAGGCTTATTAGATTTAGTTATATTGGATGACGGTGTAGGTTGTGAAATGTTTGCTTTTAAAATTTATAAAATCAGTAAAGCGTGGTTGGAAAAAAGTGAATTTAGTGGGCGTTGTGATATTACAAAAATACAAGTAAAAGAACATGATTCAAACTCAGCTACTTATTTGCCATGATTAATTTTAATTGGAGTGATTTAGACAAAGCAGTAAAATTAGCTGCTAATAAATACAAAGAAAAAACATTTTCGGGTGTTTATGGTATTCCTAGAGGTGGTCTTTGTGCTGCTGTTAAGTTAAGCCACCTTTTAAATATTAAATTATTANATTTACCGCAAGACGGTTGTTTGATAGTTGATGATATATATGATTCTGGCAAAACCCTCGAAAAATATAAAAACTACAAAAATGCTACTTATTTTGTTCTAATATCAAAAATAGATCCAACGTGGTTTGATAGCTATGTAACTATAAAAAATAAAGAGTGGATTGTTTTTGCTTGGGAAGATGCAAGCAAAGCATTAAAAGATAAACAGGAGTACTATGCTAAAAATTAATGAAATTTTCGACACTATACAAGGGGAAGCTTATTTTACAGGAAGCCCTGCTACTTTTATAAGGTTACAAGGTTGTCCAGTTGGTTGCTCATGGTGTGATACTAAGCACACATGGTCTACGGGAATTGAAAAATTAAAAATTGAAATTGATGAAATGCTTCACAAAACAAAGGACTCGCCAAAATGGTCTGAAGTTAATGAAAGGCAAATTGTAAATATTGTAGAAAAATTAAAACCTAGACATTTTGTTCTTACAGGTGGCGAGCCTTGTAATCAAGATATTTTCGAATTAACTAGGTTATTAGCAAATATTGGCACAGTACAAGTTGAAACAAGTGGAACTCATACTATTAACGTTTATCATAAGACGTGGGTTACTGTTAGTCCTAAAGTTGATATGCTTGGGGGCTTAGATGTGCTTAATTCCGCTTTATTACGAGCAAATGAGCTTAAAATGCCTATAAATGGGCTTAATGACGTTAAAAATCTCGAAAAATTAGTTAAAAAATTAAATTATGGACAATTAGTTTGGTTACAACCAGTAAGCCAAGAACCAAAAAATACTGAATTATGCGTTGAAGCAGCAAAAAATAATAATTGGAGGGTTAGTATTCAAACTCATAAATACATGGGAGTAAGGTAAAAACTTATGGACGCTAAAGCTTACGCTATACACAGAAAAGTAAGTGGGGCAATGATTACAAAATATCTTAAAAATGGCATGATCCCTAGTGCCAAACAAATAGGAAGAAAATGGTTCATTGATCCACAAAAAGCAGACGTTGAACTTGATGCTGCTTTAGGAAGAACGGAAAAAGTAGCTACAAAAATTCCTTCACGAGAATATATAGATCAAAGTCAAAAAACACCTATGCCTTCATTAGCAGCAAATAGAGCAATAAAAGAAATGTATGCTGCAAGGTTGCAAAAACTCGAATTTGAAGAAAAAAGTAAAAAATTAGTTCCATATGACGAGTTAAAACTTAAATTAAGCAAGCTACACTTACAAGTAAGAGATAATTTAAGAACAATCCCTGATAGAATTTCACCAATTGTAGCTGCGGAAACTGATCCGTCAAAAATTCATAGTCTTATTTCCACTGAAATAAGGGAATGCTTGGAGGGGCTAAAAACAATTGACATTAGTTAAAACATTAATTAAAGATTGCATTAATTGCTTACAGTTTGAAGAACCTTTAAATGTTGCTGAATGGGCTGAAAAGCATAGGGTATTAAGTAGCAAATCAAGTAGTGAAGCAGGGGCTTGGAAAAATAAAAGAACCCCTTATTTAGTTGAGCCTATGGATTGTTTATCAACAGATAATCCAATACAAAGAGTTGTCTTACAATTTGCAAGTCAATTAGGAAAAACAGAAGCAGGTTCGAATTGGCTTGGATATGTAATATCTCATTCACCCGCTAGTATGCTCGTTATTCAACCAACTTTGGAAATGGCAAAAAGATTAAGCCGTCAAAGATTGGAAGGTTTAATTAATGACACGCCTGTTTTAAGTAATTTAGTAGCCCCGTCAAGAAGTCGAGATAGTGGCAATACTATGTTTTCAAAAGATTTTCCGGGCGGAATTATGGTTTTAACAGGGGCTAATTCCGCTGTAGGGCTTAGGTCTATGCCTTGTAGGTATATATTTATGGACGAAATTGATGCGTTTCCACCTGATTTGGATAATGAAGGTGATGCTGTAAGTTTGGCTGAAAAAAGAACAATGACATTCAGTAGACGTAAAATATTAATGACAAGTACTCCTACAATTAAAGATTTTAGTCGTATAGAACAAGAATATTTAGAAAGCGATCAACGTAGGTTTTATATTCCTTGTATTCATTGTGGACATATGCAATATTTAAAATGGAGTAATGTTAAATGGGATAATAACAATCCTGAGACGGTAAGATATAAATGTGAAAGTTGTGAAAAAACATTTGTTGAAAAAGACAAACATTATTTTTTGGAACGTGGTGAATGGAGGGCAACTGCTCCTAGTGATGGTAAAACTGCTGGCTTTCACTTAAATGCTTTATATAGTCCACTAGGTTGGAAAGGTTGGAACGAAATTGTTGATGATTTTTTAAAAGCTAAGGCTGACGGACAAAGGTTAAAAACGTTTGTTAATACAGTTTTAGGAGAGACATTCGAAGAGAACTATGCAGCAAAAGTTGGGGCTGATGTTTTATTAGAAAGGGTTGAGTCTTATGAGTCCAATATGATACCAGAAAAAGCTGTAATTTTAACTGCTGGTGTTGACGTACAAGATAATAGGCTTGCTATATCAGTTTGGGGCTGGGGTCGTGGAGAAGAAGGTTGGTTAATTAATCATCAAGAAATATATGGCGATCCCGCTAGTAATGAATTATGGAAGCAATTAGATCAATTATTATTAAGACCTTTTAGACATGAATTAGGAAATAAATTCGTACCTGATGTAATTGCTATTGACTCTGGAGGACATTTTACAAGCGAAGTTTATGCTTATACAAGAGATAGAAGAAAACATAATGTAATAGCAATTAAAGGGTCATCACAAAAAAATCAACTGCCAATTAGTAGGGGTAAAAAATTAGATTTAAATTGGAGAGGAAAAACAATAAAAAACGGTGCGGAATTGTTTTCAGTTGGAACAGATACTATTAAAACAACCTTATTTAGCCGTTTAAGACATAATGAAGAGGGAGCGGGTTATTTGCATTTTAATATAAATGCAGATGAAGAATACTTTAAACAACTTACAGCAGAAAAGCAGGTTATAAGATATGTAAAAGGTTTCCCAGTTCGAGAATGGGTTAAAAAAAGTTCGGCACGAAACGAAGCATTGGACACACTTGTATATGCTTATGCTGCTTTAAATAGGTTGTATCAAAAACGAGATAGAAGAACAATTTGGGATAATTATGAAGAAAGAGGGAGAATTAAGGGCAAAATAAGGGAAAATAAGCAAAATATTGATAAGCTAAGAACAAGAAAGGCACAAAAGCCAAAATTTGTTTCTCAATGGTGAATTTATGAAGTTTCCCCAAACATTTAGAGCAGGTGATTTTATACAGTGGAGGTTAGATTCTACTACTGATAATTTTGGCGATCCTATTTCAAGTCCTGATTGGAGTGTTATATATTATTTTCGAACTAATACTGATTTTGAAGGAGCAACCGCTTCAAGTACTGCTTACTTAGATGGGTTTCAATTTAGTTTGGCCTCAACTGTAACTGAAGGATTTAATGTTGGAAACTGGTTTTATCAAGCTGTAGCTAATAAATCAGGTAATGAAAAACAAACTATAGCAACTGGACAATTTAAAGTTTTACCAAATTTAACCTATACAGGAAGCAATCCAGAAGCGTTAGATGATAGAACACAATTACAAAAAGATTTTGATGCTATTGAAGAAACAATAAGAGCATTAATAAGTGGTGGCTTAGTTAAAAAATATAAAATTGGAAATAGGGACGTTGAAAAATTCGAATTAACAGAGTTAATTATGTTGAGAGATAAATATAAAGCAATGTTAGTAAGGGAAAGAAAAGCAACAATGATAGCTAATGGCTTAGGTAATCCACACAATCTTTACGTCCGCAACAGAGGTTAATTATGGCTTGGCACACTCCAATCTCCAAATTATTTACAAAAGAACCAGAAGTAACAAAAATCAAAAGAAGACGTTACGCAGGTGCCGCCCTAAGCCGTCTAACAGATGGTTGGGTTACTGGTAATACCTCCGCAGATGCCGAAATTAAGACAAGTTTAAAAAAATTAAGGGATCGTAGCAGACAATTATGCAGGGATAACCCATATGCGAAGCAAGCAAAACGTACAACACAAATTAATGTAATTGGACAAGGAATTAAGCTTCAATGTTTAGTACCCTCAATAAGAGGAAAAGGGAAAAAAGATAAAAGATTAAGCATGATGATTGAACAGGCTTGGAAAGAATGGTGTAAACGTGATCATTGTGATGTCTCAGGACAAAAAAGTTTTTTCATGTTGGAAAATATGATGGTTGGAGCTTTGGTTGAAAGTGGGGAAGTATTTTTTCGAATTGTAAGAAAAAAATTTGGTAGGAGTAAAATAGGCTTAGCTTTAGAAATTATTGAAAGTGATCTTGTTGATGATGAATATACTGGCAAAGTTTTAAGAAAAGGAAATGAATGGCGTATGGGAATCGAAGTTGATAAGTTTGGAAGGCCACAAAGATATGCTTTTTTAAATCGACATCCGGGCGATTATTGGTTTAAAGATACATATAATGAACATCAAAAACATACTATTGTTTCAGCAAACGATATTATTCATTTATTTTTACCAGAAAGACCCGCTCAAAATCGAGGCGTACCGTTCTTTAGTGCGATCATGGACGATATGCACCAATTGTCTGGTTATGAAAGTGCAGCGGTTATTAGGGCGAGAGCTGGGGCATCATTAATGGGTTTTATTAGTTCAACTGAAGGAGAACTAGAAGCTGATGATGTTGAAGCAGAACAAAGATTAACAGATTTTGAAGCGGGTGTTTTTAAATATTTAAATCCGGGCGAGGAGATTACTGTTCCAAATATAAGTTCCCCTGATTCACAATATGAAAGTTTTGTAAGAGCCAAAATTAGACGCTTTGCTTCTGGTCTTGGTTGTAGCTATGAAACTATAAGTCGTGATTTTTCAGAGACTAATTATTCAAGTTCTCGTTTAAGTTTATTGGAAGACAGGGAACATTGGAAAATGCTTCAAACATTTTTTGTTGAAAATTTTCATCAACGTATATTTGAGGAATTTTTAGATGCTGCTGTTTTATCAGGTGTATTAAAACTTCCAGATTATGAATTAAATCCCGAAAGATATTTAAGCCCCAAGTGGCAAACAAGGGGCTGGTCTTGGGTTGATCCTAAAAAGGAAATTGAAGCATTTAGGCTTGGGGAAGCTGCTGGTTATTATACAAAGTCTCAAATAATGTCTATGTTAGGCAAAGATTTTGATGATAACGTTGAACAAATTAAGGCAGAAAAAGAAACATTAAGTGATGTTGGAGTACAATTAGACCTCGATTTAGGTGGAACAGCAGGTATTAGTGGAGATTAAGGGTTTTTAAAGTTTAGAGTGCTTACCTTTTTCAATAAGCCAATTAATTTTAAGATGAGACTTCTTGCATTTTTGACAAGATAAAGCAGACCAACTTAAATGATAAATACGTGTTATATGTTGACAGCTAGGACATTTAATTAATGCCCCAGCGTATCTTTTACATCTTGAATAAGATGTCATTTTTACAAACTCTGTCATTTATTTTTTTGCCTCCTCACAGTGCGGACAATTAGGGGGGTCGATAATTTCCTTTTTAATCATTGCTACAAGAAATAGTATTGCTACTTTTGCTGGACTTTGATCGAAGTTAAAAGGCAACTTACTGGAATTAGCACCATAAAAATGAACACCGTCTTCAGCTACACAAACTTTATAAAGATTATCGCTTGGATTGGGAACTTGACTAAAGATTAAACCGTCATAAGTTTTTGTCTTGTCATCTGCGTGTTCAAGAATTACATATTGTGGAAGGTAGTCACTGAAGGAAAGACCCGCTGCTGCGAGTCCCCCTTCTAAATGATCTATAAATTCTCTTACTCTTGGGTCAAGATTAAATTCTTTTTTCTTCATTTTAGTAACCTCCTAAACGTCTTTGACTACTGCCAGACATTTGTCTGCTTAAACCAACTTGTCCACCTGCTGCACGTCCAGCACTTGCACCTGATCCGCCCTGTTCGTAGCCTGATCCACCGCTTCCTATAGTTGGATAACGTTTTGCATAAAACTCTTCAACCTTAGCTAGTTCCGCTTTGTTGCCATTAACAACAGCTAATGCTGAAACGTTAATGGTTTTTGAAGCTAGTTTTAGTTGTTTGCCGTGCTGTTCGTCATCACGTTTCATTTTTGCAAATCGACTTTGTACCTCCCATGCCCAGTTCTTTCTAAAACTGTTTCTATGTGCTGCACCTTCCATAGCAACTTGGAATGGGTCTTCTTGACAATGTCTTGCCCAAGCATCTTGTAATGCTTGTACTAAGTAGTCTGTATAAATTTCAATTTCGATCTTCCTAGCTTTGTTAGCGGTGATTTCCATTTGTCTATAAATATCACCTTTTTTATCCCTGATGTATTCTTTTTGATGCTTACTGTTTCCTGACCTGTCAAATTTAAAAGGTGTGAAAACAATTTTGCCGTTATAGTAATCAGCAACAGCACCTAAAATAATTGAAACTGCTGGATCAATTCGCTTGTAAGGTGTGCCGTATCTAAAAGCAATAACTTCAATTTCTTCTTCCACAACAGACATATCGCCTAGTTGTGCTTCTAATTGGTCAAGGTCAATTCCTCGTTTTTCAAGTTGTTGCTGTAATTTAGTTTTTGCAAGATTTGCTTCATGTGGATTAGTACTTTCAGTTAGTGCTAATAATTTGCCTAAAAATGAAGTGTCTCTCATTTTAAAATTCCTCAATGGGGTGAATAAGTTAGACGTATCATTGTCTAACTATTATTAATATAACATACATACTAAGCATACGTCAACTTTTAAAAACCAAATATTCTAGTAATATGTTGTGTAACTAACATTTTTAAATGGCAAATATAAATGGAAAAGAAATAAGTTTAATGCCAACTGAGGGTATGAAGACGGCTGCAAGGAGATATAAGAAGTGGAAAAAGGAAGGTAGAGCAGGGGGTACACAAGTAGCAGCAGTTAGAGCTACACAAATATTAAGTGGTAAAGAACTTAGTGAAGACGTAGTAATGAGAATGTTTAGTTTTTTCGCTCGGCATGAAGTTGATAAAAAAGCCGAAGGATTTAATTCTGGCGAAAAAGGTTTTCCATCAAAAGGCAGAGTGGCTTGGGCAGCATGGGGAGGTGATGCAGGTTTTAGTTGGAGTCGTAAAAAGTCATCACAAAT
>FUFK010042779.1_pt1 | contig 10018 bp, 6 predicted proteins | sample 1021851 | NCBI WGS metagenome assembly FUFK01 (sample SAMEA51879418, study PRJEB19060) | metagenome | reverse complement strand
TCTGTGTTACCTGTAACTATTGCAATAGAATCAAAGAATGCTTGATCCATAGTTGCATTAGGCTGTGGTGCTGTTTCACCTTTTGTTAATAATCCTGCATTGATTAAATCATTATCTTTTAATTCATATGCCATATAAATTGGATTGCCTTCGTATAGTTCTCCTTGTGAACCTGGCACTTCATACACTATGTAAAAGTTACCACCAACATCCCAAAGCAAACCATTTTCAGGTATGTTATTAAATTGTGTAAATGCAGTATTTGTTATTTGACCTGTGCCAGTTGTAGTAGTTGTTTTATCATCTGAAATTTCATCATCAACAATTTCATCATCTTTTAAATCATTTTCTTCATCATCCGATAAATCATTATCTAATGAATTATTAACAGCATTTAGTAAATCGTTTTCTGTAAATCCACTTGTTGTTTGTTCAAATTTTGTTATTGGTACTGGTTCTGTAATAGAAGGATATAACTTTTCTACAGCATCTGACCCACCATAAGTTAAAGCTGCTTTAAATGCTTTTGCTTCAAAACTTGCAGGGTCTATTGCTAACTTGTCTATTATTTTATCTGCTTCTATAGCAGCTTGTTTTGTAAACATTTTATATTCTGTGCTGTCTTTATTTAATGATGCCCAACCAGAAGGTGTTTTTGGAGCAGCTTCAATAATTTCATTTTTATTATTACTTAATCTATTTCTTATATAATCAGTTTCTTCTTGTATTGTTTTTGGTGGCAAAGCATTATCTACAGCATCTTTACCAAATTGTTGTCTTAATATTGTTAATTGTGTGGGTGATAATCTTTTTAAATTAGCAAGTTCTGCAATATCTTCAACAGATTGTATATCACGAAATTCTTTGTTAGTAGCGTTTGGAACAGCTAATGTTGTGTCTGGTTGTTCTTTTTCTGCAAAAGATAAACTAGATAATTTTTCATCTTGTTCTTTTTCTATACCTGCTTCTTGTAATTTTTCATTGTGTAATTTTTTATTAGCAGGACCTATTACTTGTCCAGCAACAGTTGATAAACCTTTGTTATCTCCTCTACCAGGTGGTGTATCATAAATATAAGGACCTGCTTCAGGTGCATCTGGATTACTTTGTCCTTCTGGTCCTTGTTGTCCTAATAAGTTAAACTTCACTATCTAATTTCACCTCTTTTAACTTTTGCTTCTACTACTGCATCAGCAAAATCTCCTGCTTGTGCTGGAACTTGTGATTCAAAATTTGGTCTGTTACCACCTGCATTTGCCTTAGTCATAGCATCTAATATCTGTGCAGCAAACACTTGTTGATTATCTCTTTGCTTGTCTATAACAGGATTAGTTTGTGGTCCTGCATAAATCTGTGGCATAGTAATAGTTTCCATTGGAACTTCCATTGTCATAAATTCTTCTGCAATAAGATTGTTCATACTATCTACATACTGTTTTATAGTCGTGCCTTTAGAATCTGCTTTATCGTAATTTATTGTTCCTTCTTCTACTAATCTTTTAGCAACATTTGGACCTGCAAACCAAGCAACTGATACTGCATCCCAAGATTGAAACCTGTCAAAATATTGTTGTACTTTGTACTTTGCAACTGCATCTTGTGCTTTAGGATCGTGCCAATCTGCTCCTTCAAATCCTGCTTCTTTTGACCATTTATCCCAATTAATATCTAAGATGCCATAACCACCTAATGCTTGTACTCTTATTTTTTTACCAGTATTTGCATCTGTAATAATTGATGGTTCGTGTTGTGCCTCGTAATTACCTGTGCTTTCACGCATAAGTAACGCTTTCATATACATATCTATTAATGCTGGATTTGTGTCATTTGTCATATCATTTTCCATAATACTACCTTGGAGCACCTGTGATGCTATTAAGAATGATACGATTAGTGGCTTGAATATCACGATTCGCACCTAACCTTTCTTGTTCTTTTGCTGTAATCTCATCAAACTTTTCATATAAAGCAGCACTAGGTGATACTTCTGTAGTTCCTGGTTCTACTTCTGGTGTAATGTGATTGCCGTATGTACCTTCTAGTAACTCTTGTGAAGTAACATCTACATCTAAATCTGCTTGTAATTGTTGTTGTAAATCAAATGCTTTTCTAGATTCTGCCATAAGCACATCACCTAATAATTTCATTTCATATGCTTTAGGGTCACGATCTAATTGTTGTCTAAATAAACCTTTTACTTGTTGCGTAACTGCATCATAATCAGGTGGTAAATATACTGCTTCAGGTTTTACAACTGTTGTTGGGTTTTGTGAATAATCAAGTAATACTTCTTTCCACCTAGACCCATTTACTTTTTGTTCTGGTGTAACACCTAATCTATTTGCTCTAGCAAGTATTACAGCAAANGCTCTTTGTGTACGCAAATCCCAATCACCAGGTCTAAAAGNACCTAATTCTAATAAACCAGAATTNACNAANTCTGCTTGTATTCCTGCTATCTCCTCTGTTGGTTTACCTGCAAATAAAGTTATATTATCATCTTCTGTGTAAAAATCAGTTCCACCTTGTGGTGGTACATACTCGCCAGTTACACCTAAATATGANGGACCTACACCAAAACCTGACATAANTTGTTGTTCTGNTGCNNAAAAACTAGCATCTGTACTTGNAAAANCTTGTAAATTATTANTNGGGTCTGCTGCAAAATCAGCATATACACCTATTGCNNNGTTTAATGTTTTAGCTCTAAGTATTGCATTTTCTACAGTAGTTTCACCTCTAAGTAATATCTCATCATCTTCTGATAACAATAATTGATTTTGACCTTCTATTTGTTCGTTATTAACTGTATCTAATATTTTCTTTAATCTGTCAATAAACTGTTCTACTGTCATTTGCCTAAACTTTCTATTAATGCCAAGTCTTCATATTCTTCTCTTAACTCTACTTCTAGTATATCTCTATACATAGCTTCAAACTCTGGATAACGCAAAATTAATTTGTCAGCTACACCTCTAAGATGTGTTCTAAATGGTAACAAAGATTTACTTCGTTTCCAACCTTCTTCGCTAAATCCTAGTTCTACACTCCTCTTTATTATTCTATCTCTTTCTTTAGCATATACAGCCCAAGCAACAGCAGTATCGTATTCTTTTATTTCATCTGTTACTTCATAAGTTACAGGATCAATCCAAGTATAAAGTTCTTCAATTATTTCTTCATTTTCTGGTTTTCTAATAGATTGTGGTATTGCTCTACCATAACCCCAGTATTTAGACATTAACTCTTTTTGTTTGTTTGCTTTAGCTGTAGAAGCTACTTTATCACTTCTGTTGTGCAGTTCGTATTTACGCAAAAAGTTTTCGTACTCTATAGAACCGAGTAATTTATTTTTAGCTCTCAACCATTCTTCTGCTGTTCTTGGTTGTAAATCGCCATTAATTAAAGCATTGTAATAAGCATCATATGAAAACTCTGATTCATCTACAGGATTTAGATACCAAGCTGTGTTATCAAATTTTTCATATAATTCTTTATTTTCTCTAGCCCAGTTAGCACCATCAACTGTCATAGGTCTTTTTCTAATACTTTGTGATTTAGAAGTAACTAAGGCTACAGGGTCTAAACCAAATCTTTCTATAAATATTGCAGTAGCTTCGCTGTCATCACCACCTACAGATGTCTTAATATTTCTATATTCATCTGCTAGTTGTTCAAACAAATACAATGTACCATTTTGGTCAGTAAGTTCATATTCTGGAGTAGCAATACCTGATGGACCAAGAGCCTGTGATATACCTCTTATTAACATTATTTTCTTTGCATAATCTGCTGCTTGATCTAATGATATTTGTGCAGCTTCTGGATTGCTGTCATTAGCTAATCCTGCATACAACATAGCTTTATACACATCAATAGTTGTATTTGCAAACTGTCTTTTTGCTTCATCACTTTCTTGTGAAAAAGCTCTACCTATTTTTTGCAACCAAGATGGAAATGGTATTGCAGTTCTTCCCAACTCTGCAAATGTACTTACTCTAGGTGGTGCAAAATCACCAAATACAAGCGTTTGTAAAACACCTTCTTCTTTAAATAACTCTGATCCTTTTGCATTTAGATATGCTGCTGGTATCTGTATTGTTGGACCAAAACCTGGTAATACATTAGCTGCTATGTTTACAGAGCTTAAATACACAGGCATATTTACATTTACGCCACCTTCTTGTAAATCTTTAAACATCCATTTTTGCAATATACCTTCTCCAGGATAACCAAATACTTCTTGTCCATTTTTAGGATTTTTATAAAAGAAACCTTTTTGCCCAGTTTCATCAAATACTGGATTAGGTTTTCTACCTGCCTCTATAACTTGTTGTACTCTACGAGCAGGTCTGCCTGTTTCAGCATTAAGTAACCTAGCCCAAGTTGTAAAAATTTCTACGTAGGCTTCACCAAATGGAAATATTGTTCTTGTTGCATTACCTAATCTTGATTTAGTTGTTACATCATATAGTAAATTTTTTGTTTTATCTAAAGCATCAGCAGAAGCAATTTGGTCAAATATTTTTACATCACTAATACCATCAGCATTACCTTTTGCTTTAGTAATTTGTTTATATAAATTTTGTAACTCTTTAGGACCTTTTGCTAATCCTGCTTCATCTGCTTGTTTTATAATTTTTTGTAACACATCATCACTTGCAAACTTTGCATTTTGTGCAACGCTCTGCCAGTAAAAAGATTTAAAAGCAGGTGCTCTTGATAGTTTATTTGTAGGAACAGCCATTAAGCCATTAAATGCTTTATCTACAACAGCATTAAATTTGTTTTCTATACCTTTTGTTATTTGTAATTCACCTCTTACTTTTGTTGGTAATAAATTGCCAAACTCATTTATAAATTCTTTTATAACTTTGTTTTGATTTGTTACAAGTCTTGATGATATTGCATTGTATGTATCTGTATCTAGTTCTCCTGCCCAGTATTTTGCTTTATCTACATCTGTAAGATTATCAAACTCTTTTCTTAAAAACCTTGCATCTTCACTACCAATAAAATCTAATAATCTTTTATCACCACGTTGTTGAATCCAATTAACTGCTCTTACTGCATCATTAGCTTCTACTACACCACCAGCAGTAGCAGCTATGTTTGCATTAAGGTAATCTATAAACTCATCTGTTATATTTTTGTCAATACCTGCACCATTAAAAGGATGGCTTTTTGATGCTGTAACTTCTTGCACTTTTTTATTTAAAGCAGTTGATTGGTCAAACACTTCATCTTTCAATGTTTTTAGTGCTGTTGCGTAATCTGTAGTGTCATCTATAGTTTGTACTTTTGCAAGTCTTTTACTTAATGGATCAAAATATAGTTGCATAACATTTCTAAATGCTGATTGACCCCATTCTTTATCTATACCTTTTTCAAGTATTTTCCAATCACTTGTCTTACCCCATTTTCTTCTTAAAGATTTTAACGCACCTACTTGTGTATTTAAGGCATCTGCCATAGCTGCATTGTTTTCAAAAGAACCTAGCAATCCTACTTCTGGGTAAAAGAAACCTTTTTCTTTTCTAAACATACTTGCAATAAAAGATATAGGATGATTTATACCTGATGCAACACCTGCTGTAATTAAACGCAACTGTTCTTCTAATATAACTCTTGTTGTCCAAGCAGGTCTAAGTAATACAAGAGGTTTCCATATATTACTGTAATAACTATCTAAAAACCTTGTAGTTGCTGCTCTTGGCAAGTTGTTTATAATATTTGCACCATACTTACCTAATTTAGAATTTAATATTTTTGTAGCTTTAACTATTTCATTTGGATTTGGTAGATATACTTCTGTTGCTAGTTGTGTTGTAGTAGCAGGTCTTGCAAGAAAATCTGCTTCTATGCCGTATTCTTTTTTTAAAAAATCGTTTATAGGCAAAGCACTACCAGATGAATCTTGTACATATCTACCCATAACATCTCTTGCTTCATCTACATCATCTAAGTAACTAGAAAATACACTTGTTGATTCTTTAATCCATTGTTCTGTTCTACTACCTACTTCTGGTTTTAAAACATCTGTAAGCTCTACACGCATTGTGTTTTCTAATGTATCTACTAACAAATTGTTTACAGCAGTTACAGAATCTTTTTCATCTAATGCAACCATAGCTTTTGTTAAAAAATCTTTTTTAGTATCAGCATTTTTAGTAGCAAGGTTTATAAAACGATTTAGTTGCACCATAGCTCCATCTTTGTCTGATACAACTATTCGTGGACCATATGCTTTTTCCATAGCTTTTGTAAGCACGTTACCCTCTTTAATTTTTTTAGGCACATAACCTTTTGTAACTTGAAGTAATGTTGCTTCATCTAATAAATTAGTAACAATATTATTTCCTACTTCATCAAAAGAACCAGGATTAGCTTTTTTAAGAGTATTTAATTCATTTAACAATGTATGACTTTTTATACCTTCTCTTGTACGAGATATTATTTCACCAGGATTATCTGCGTTTTCCCATAAAAACTCTTTAAATTTTCTACCATTACTGCTTGATAAGAATTGTTGTGTTGTAGGACCAAGTAATGTTTTTCTTACACCATTAACAAGTCCTGCTTGTTCAAAACCTTTTATTTGATCTACTGTTGCAAATACTTGTTTTCCTTTACGAACTTTACTAACACCTAATGTTGCAATAGCAGTAGGGTCTAAAAACAACTGTGCTGCTGCATCTATAACACCTGTAATTATGTTGTATGCTTCTGTTCCTGGCTCAACTATCCTGTCAAAAGGCTTAAAGAAATATCTACCAATAGTAACTGTTGGGTCTAACCCTGCTTCTTTAAATTTTTCTGCTCGTTCTCCAACAAATTGTACACCTTGTTCTGCTCTTTCTCGTGCAAGTTGATATACATTTTGTTCAAGAACGTTGTTTAACACATACTCTCTTGCTGCTTGTGGATCAGTTCCATTCATTATTAAGTTTTTATATTCATCTGTTTCCTCTACATCTGTAATTCCAGGAAGTATGCCTGTGCCTAACTCTGCACCAAATCCATCTTTAAGTAAGGCAGCACCTAGTCCTGTGTATGTATTTTTTCTAGCTTCTTCGTGTGATTGACCTTGTTGTCTTGCTTCTAAATATCTTACAAGTCTTGGTGCTCCACCTTCCCAAGCAGCTTGAAATCCTGCAAAAGCATATCTAAAAGGTTCTTTAATTTTTTCTTTTGTTTTATCCCATAAGGATTCTTTTAACTTATTGTTTTCGCCTTGTTTTGTAAAATAATCTTTTAATAATATTTCTTGCACTTTAGGGTCATTAACATCTACACCTAATTTAGATAAACCAACTACAACAGATGGAGATAGGTTTGGATATTGTGTAACAAGATTAGAGGCATAATCTGCCTGTTCTTGTGTTACAGATACTTGTTTATTATATTTTCTTTTTGCCTGAACAACTTGGCTGTCATCATACAAGTCCTCATCATAAATACCATATGTGTTCATTGATCAATAAGGTTAAGTAAATAGCTATCACCTGTTAAGCGATACATCTCATAAATTATATCGTTTGTATTTTCTAAAGGTTCTTCTGCACCTGGACCAGCACCAAAAGGTAGTCCTGATGTTACAGGTTCAGTAGGTCTTTGTGTCTGTGCAAACACATCTACTTCTGGCATACGCCTACGCATAGGTTGTGCTTGTGGCAAAGTATCTTTTGGTAATGGTGCAGCTTTTTGTTGTTCTGTTAATGCTTGTTGTTCACCATATGCAACATCTGGCATTCTACGAACAGCTTGTGTGTTATCTTGATAATTTCTAGCAGGTGGTGGTACGTTTAAACCTCTGTTACTAGGACTTCTCGTTGCCATCTTCATCCTCATCATCATAAAACATAAATGTAGAACTTATAATCATATAGCCAAAAGGAAAAGCTAATGGTGGCATTTGGTCGTGAAACATTCTAGGTTGNAATACTTCTTCTTCTAGTAATATATCATCACCTAGTTCATCAACATCATATAAAGAATTATGTACAATATCTGCAAAATCACTATTTACACTCATTATCCACCCATACCTTGTAATAACTGTGCTATGCCTGGTGGAGCACCCTGTGGTGGTAGGGAAGCTCCTCCAAGCAATTCTTGTTCTGCTTCTGGTATTTCTGGTTGTTCTGCTGTGTAAAATTTATCTAAAATACTTTGCATATCATCTGGCTGTTTTCTTATCTGTATAACAGCCATAGTTGCTTTAGGGTCACCTTGTTGTGCTTGTGCTAGTAAAGAATCAAATAAAACTTTTTCTGCTTTTTCTTTTGTAATTCTACTGTTTACAGTTGTAAGGTTATCTAACCCATCAAGGTTTTCTTGTAATGTCTGTGTGTCTATGATACCTGCCTGTAGTAATTGCAGCCCTGTTACAATCTTTTGCGGCTCATCATATCCAGCCATAGCACCATACACTCTGCGTGTTTTATATGCACCTTGTATATCTTTTGCTGGGTCATACTTTTCACTAAAGAATTGATTGTTGTAATAACCAGATAGGTCTTTAGCTTTACCACCATACATTTTTTGATCCCACTCTAATCTCTTAGAATCAATCATCTCTATAGCATCAGCCATAACTGTATGATATTCTCTAATCATTAGTGACATACTTGCACCTAATTCTTCTAATCCTCTACCTGTTGCAAAGCTAAGTGGGCTTTGTGAATCATCAGATACAGGATAAGAACCACCTACTCGTAGTTGTCGTTCTATTCTGTCTATTTGTTGAAANATTTGATAAGGNACATTTGATGCAGGTTTACTGACTTGTGTNCCTGGAGCTANATAGTTTACAGCAAATCTACCTTTACGATACTGTCCTGATTCTATCTCACCNGATATGTTTGTTTCTGTAAAGACTGCATCTTCCATAGCAATTATNGACATAACATTAATCTTTGCCATAGAAGCCATAAGTCCTATAATTTGGTCATACTGTCCTTGTAATCTNTCAAATGCAAATTTCTTNGCTACAACAAACGCAGGACCACTATCTAGTGGGTTAGGTATAAAGTCAAGTATAGTTNCAGAGGTCATATGGAAAATGTATGTNCCTTCTTCGTTATAATACTCTGCTACTAAGTCACCTTCGCCATTTGAGTTAGCCCAAGAACCATTGTAAGAATCTGTGTAAGCAGAAGCATACGCATTACCTATACCTANTGCATTAGTTTCATAACCATCTTTAGCCATAATCTTTTCTGCATACTTAGGATAAACCTGTGCAAGTGATTCTTTAGGAACTCTACGAACAATAGCCATTTCTTTTGGTTGNTGATCTGCACCAAAGTAACCAGGAAAACAGTTGTAAGGGTCACGAAGTTCTGCACAAGGGTAAGGAGTGCCATCTGGACCTTTCTTTTCTCTNATAACCCATACNGCAAAACCATAACCAGGTAGCCATCTACCTACTTGTGGCATTTGTAAATCTANTTTTTGTGTGTCATCATACGAAGTTACAATACGAGCTATCTTATCTGCNTTAGCTCTAGCTCTGTCAGAATCTTTATTGTTAGGTACATCTACTTTTAAGTTAGGAATACGACCTATCTTTTGTGANAAATGCTCNAANCCTGACATCATTAAGTTAGGTACAGGTATTTGGAAATCTTNAAAACCTTNTANNTGGTCNCCTAGTAATGCAAGNANACCATCAGGTCCACCATTCATAATTGCACGAATACGNCCTCTNGTNGANTANGCACTTTGNTTGTCATAGTGCAACTGCGTAATTTGATATTGTATTTCTTCAGGTGTCATTCTATCTCCAAGGTATATCGTTTATATCGCTTAAATTCCATTCTCCAAAACTAGGTGTATAATCTAATCCTACTTCTGCTAGTCTTTCCTTCTGTAATCTCCTAATTACACGCATAGGAAACCAACTTGCCATAACAACATCACTTTTGTTGTTTCTGCCAGATTGCTTACTAGCACCTGTAGAAAAATAAATTAGTTGCCTACGATATATATTACTCTTAGTTTCGCTTTCTGCACT
>FUFK010061664.1_pt1 | contig 10022 bp, 11 predicted proteins | sample 1021851 | NCBI WGS metagenome assembly FUFK01 (sample SAMEA51879418, study PRJEB19060) | metagenome | reverse complement strand
TTCCTCTTCCCCTCATTGCGCACGATTGTTGATTCCATCGGTGAAGACAAGCTGTTTGAGGGGCTCGAGCTTGGCGCTGATGATTGGGAGGAAATGGAGGAGTACGAATACGCCTTCGTTTGATCANGCGTTCTCCAGAACACGCTCGATAAACATCAGGATCGGCTGNACCGTCNCATCNGGGATGGTGTGGCCGTTTTTGAATGGNANNGTCTGACATTGATCGGGCTGCAACNGCGCAGCGATCGANTGCATGGCCTGGAACGGCACCACGGGATCGTCTGAACCATGCATCAGCANCACAGGGGGGTGTTGCTGGGGCGGAGCCCAGTTGGGGTGTGGATAGCCGCTGCAGCTGATNANNCCTGCGATNGGCAGGGCGCAGCCGCCNTCCAGNGCCATGGCNCCNCCCTGGGAAAAGCCGAACACCACCGTTCGTTCGAGTCCAAGGCCTGANNNGCTCAGGCTCTGAAGTTGNGCCTTGAGGCTNCTCAACGGCCGCGGGCACGGCATCCCACTNGGCTGGGAACAGGCCNTACCACTGNCGNCCTCCCGGTTGGTCGGGATGGAGCTCAGGAGCCTCCAGGCACACCACATCAAGGGTNTTGGANCACTCNCGCGCNAGGCGATCGCCNAGGGGNTTGAGATCCTCTNCGTTGGCTCCCCAGCCGTGGAGCAGCACCAGCCGGCCATCCATGGGGCATGANCATCACTGCTGCGTAGGTTGGCTCACGACCCAGTCACGACCCTTCGATGGCTCCTGTCGCTCTGCTGAGTGTTTCCGATAAGTCCGGGCTGGTGCCCCTGGCGGAGGCCCTGCATCGGACCCATGGCTATCAGCTGCTCTCCAGTGGGGGCACGGCCAAGGTGCTCGAGCAGGCCGGCCTTCCGGTGACCCGTGTGTCGGAGCACACCGGGGCTCCAGAAATTCTTGGCGGTCGTGTGAAAACGCTCCATCCAAGGGTGCATGGCGGNATNCTNGCCAAGCGGGGTGACGCGTCNCACCAGGCNGATCTTGAGCAGCAGAACATCGCCCCCATCGATGTGGTGGTGGTCAACCTCTATCCCTTCCGCGAAACGATTGCTCGACCTGANGTCACCTGGGATCAGGCGATCGAGAACATCGACATCGGTGGCCCCGCCATGGTTCGGGCGGCNGCCAAAAACCATGCTGATGTGGCTGTTCTCACCAGCCCTGACCAATACGACCGTCTGTTGACCGCCATGGCGGAGTCGGGCGGGAGCGTGCCTTCAGAGCTGCGGCGCCAACTGGCCCTGGAAGCGTTTCAGCACACGGCGTCGTACGACACGGCGATCAGCCGCTGGATGGCCGACCAAACCGCCGCAGAAGACAGCCCCTGGCTGGAGGCGGTGCCGCTGCGGCAGACCCTTCGGTACGGNGAAAATCCCCACCAGAAAGCGCGTTGGTTCAGCCATCCCAAACAGGGTTGGGGCGGGGCCATTCAGCTGCAGGGCAAGGAGCTGAGCACCAACAACCTGTTGGATCTCGAGGCGGCCCTCGCCACGGTGCGGGAGTTCGGCTACGGAGCCGACGGTTCCGCACCGGCGTTGCAGCCTGCCGCCGTGGTCGTCAAGCACACCAACCCCTGCGGTGTGGCGATCGGAGCTTCGATTCCTGCTGCACTGACGCGGGCCCTGGATGCCGATCGGGTGAGTGCCTTCGGCGGCATCATCGCCATCAATGGTGTGGTGGAAGCCACGGCGGCCCGTGAGCTCACCAGTCTGTTTCTGGAATGCGTCGTGGCACCGGGCTTCACGCCCGAGGCACGGGAGGTGCTGGCGGCCAAAGCCAATCTGCGCCTGTTGGAACTGGCTCCGCAGGCCATTGACCTGGCCGGCCCCGATCACGTGCGCAGCATCCTGGGTGGTCTCCTGGTTCAGGACCTCGATGACCAGGCGATCACGCCGGCCGACTGGACCGTGGCCAGCCAGCGGCCGCCCACACCGCAGGAAAAGCAGGACCTGGAATTTGCCTGGCGCTTGGTGCGTCANGTTCGCTCCAACGCCATCGTTGTGGCCAAGGATGGCCAGAGCCTCGGCGTGGGTGCTGGTCAGATGAATCGNGTGGGCTCAGCGCGGATTGCNCTGGAGGCTGCGGGTGAGAAAGCCCAGGGGGCTGTTCTGGCCAGTGATGGTTTCTTCCCGTTTGACGACACGGTGCGTCTGGCTGCCAGCCACGGCATCACCGCCGTGATTCATCCCGGTGGGAGCATGCGCGATGCCGATTCGATCAAAGCTTGCGATGAGCTCGGCCTGGCGATGCAGCTCACGGGGCGCCGCCATTTCCTGCATTGACGCTGGTGGGGGCCGCCGGCCCCCTAGCCTCGCGGCACTGAAGAGTCCCCTTCAATGCTCGCCACCCTCCCCTTCAGCCTCAATTTCGCTCACCCCCTAGCGGAGTGGGGCCTGCTCGCCGTTGGTGGTTGGGCTCTCTACCTGGGGATCAAGGCCAAGAAAACGCGCACCGGTACCCCAGAACAGCGCAAAGAACTGGTGCCGAAAAAGTTCGCCCAGCGCCATTACCTCTGGGGCAGCATCCTGCTGGCCGTGATGACCCTCGGCACGCTGGGTGGCATGGCGGTCACCTATCTGAACAACGGCAAGTTGTTTGTCGGTCCGCACCTGCTGGTGGGTCTNGCCATGACNGGGATGATCGCCGTNGCCGCNTCGCTCTCACCCCTGATGCAGCGGGGCAATGTGATTGCNCGNAAGGCTCATGTGGGCCTGAACATGGGCATGCTCACGCTGTTCCTCTGGCAGGCCGTCAGCGGCATGGAGATCGTCAACAAGATCTGGACCAACCGCTGAAGATNCTTCAGAAGGCTGCCCGCTGACGCGGTGGGCAGCTCAGGCCATGGGCGGCGTGGAAATCTTCCTGGACCTTCCAGGTGAGCCGTCGTGAAATCTGNCGNACAATCTGCTTGAGCAGNTGATCACCACTGCTCTGGACCAACTGATCCGGGAGCATGGTGATCACCTTGGGCAGACGGATCCAGACCTTGAGATCCAGGTCCCANTGNACGGANGTNTGCTCCTNTTCGGGGANCAGGNGCATCCCNGCGCGGAAGTCGACGTCGTAGTGATGGCGCAGGNCNAGNGANTGCGGCACGGTNCGNACNGTTTCGATNCGGTAGATCCCTTCCTGCTGTGGCAGCAGTCGCAGAGCGATCGTGGGCTCCACNTCNAANCCGAAGTTGCCGAACNNCCCCAGGGTNAGGCTGTAGGACTGCNGATCGATNGCCTCGACCTGCATCGGGCTGGCGCAACGTTCAAACCAGCTCTGATGGTCATCCAGGTAGCGAGCNACCACCGCTTGGGGCGCCAGCATCTGCATNGAATCCTCGAAGTGGCTGCTGTAGCAGCGCACCTGCGGGTCGGCACCGTGNAGCTGATTGTCGGTTTCAGTGGGCGACAAGACCGTCACGGATGGGGAGCTGCCGGCGGAGGGCGATTAAAGATGAACCAATGTAAAGCTCTCTGCGCTTCAGTTTTCGCTCAATTGCATCAGTTTTTCGATCACCTCTTCCACCGCCCGATCCGGGGTTGANGCACCGGANGTGATNCCCACCCGNACGGGNCCNTCAGGCAGGAAATCGCCCTCACGACNGAGGTCGGCTGCNAGTGGTTTGTGCTCGATNGAATTGCTGCCGACNTCGATGCGCTCGGGCGTGTCGATGTGGAACGAGCGAATNCCNCGGCTNACGGCAATCTCCTGCAGGTGGGTGGTGTTGGAGGAGTTGAAACCACCGATCACCACCATCAGNTCCAGGGGTTCATCCACNAGGGAGAACATGGCGTCCTGACGNTCCTGGGTGGCGTCGCAGATGGTGTTGAAGGCCAGGAAGTGGTCGTTNAGNTGGGTNGGACCGTANTTGCTCANCATNGTGCGTTCGAACAAGCGNCCGATCTCNTCNGTNTCGCTCTTCAGCATNGTGGTCTGGTTGGCCACNCCCAGACGTTCGAGGTCCCGATCGGGATCGAACCCTGGAGAGCAGGCTTTGGCAAAGCGTTTGATGAAGTCTTCACGGTCACCGTTGCCGAGGATGTAATCGGCAACGTACTGGGCTTCCTCCAGATCGAGCACCACCAGATAGGTGCCAGCAAATGAGCTGGTGGCCAATGTTTCCTCGTGCTTCACCTTGCCGTGAATGATCGAGGTGAAGGTGTGCTTNTTGTGTTTCTCCACGGTGTTCCANACCTTGGAGACCCAGGGACAGGTCGTGTCAACGATGTGNCANCCCCGTTCATTCAGCAGCTGCATTTCCTGAACGGTGGCACCAAAGGCCGGCAGGATCACCACATCACCGGAGGTGACACCTGAGAAGTCCTTCACTCCCTGTTCAACAGGGATGAACTGCACATCCATTTCCCTGAGGTGATCATTCACGGAAGGGTTGTGGATGATCTCGTTCGTGATCCAGAGACGCTCGCTGGGGTAGTGCTTGCGGGTCTCGTAGGCCATCGCCACAGCCCGTTCAACACCCCAGCAGAAGCCGAAGGCTTCCGCCAACCGGACGTTGAGCCGGCCGTGTTCCAGTCGGTAGCCGTTGTCCCGGATCGTGCCGATCAGGCCGCTCTGGTAGGCCTGCTCAAGGCTTTCCGCCACTTCCTCGGCGCGCCCGAAGCCTCGCCGGTTGTAACGCTCGGAATGGTGGAGGGAGCGCTTGAAGGCGTGGGTGTCCATGGAGGGCGCTGGAGTGNGGCAACTCTATGTGGCCTGAAGCAGCTGCTTCAGGCAGTAAAAAAGCCCGGCCAGTAGGCCGGGCTTGAGATCAGCAACTGATCCGAANCGGAATCAGTTGTTGGTGGTGGAGAAACCGGCGTAGGCCTCCATGCCGTGTTCGCCGATGTCCAGACCTTCGGACTCTTCCTGTTCGGTGACGCGGATGCCGCCGAAGAGGGAGCCGATGATCTGCCAGGCGATGAAGCAGGTGACNACGGTCCAGATGGCATAGGCAGCAGCACCCAGAGCCTGGATGCCGAGCTGGTCGATGCCGCCGCCGACCAGAAGGCCGAGGCCGGAGCCNTCGCCCTGGACGTCGTAGCCCCAGAGACCGATCACGATCGTGCCCCACACGCCGCACACACCGTGCACGGAGAAGGCGCCGACGGGGTCGTCAATGCCTGCGGCATCGAGAGCGGCAACGGAGAAGACGACGATGATGCCGCCCACCAGGCCAGCCACCCAGGAACCCGTCAGGGTGAGGTTGCCGCAACCGGCAGTCACGCTCACCAGGCCGGCCAGGATGCCGTTGATGATCATGGTGAGGTCAGGCTTCTTGGAGGTGATCGTGGAGATCACCGTGGCGCCGATGGCACCACCNGCTGCACCGAGGGTGGTGGTGACGGCCACGTAAGGAACCCACTGGTCCATGGCCAGCTGGGAACCGGGGTTGAAGCCGTACCAGCCGATCCAGAGGATCAGGGCGCCAAGGGTGGCGATGGACATGTTGTGGCCAGGGATGGCCTGAACCTTGCCGTCGACGTACTTGCCGATGCGGGGTCCGAGCAGCATGGCGCCGACGAGGCCGGCCCAGGCGCCAACGGAGTGAACGATCGAGGAACCAGCAAAGTCGATGAATTCGACGCTGCCAACACTGTTGAGCCAGCCACCGTTCCATTCCCAGCTGCCAGCAACTGGATAGATGAAGGCGGTGAGGACCAGGGCGAAGATCACGAATTCGCCGAACTTGATCCGCTCAGCCACNAGACCGGAAACGATCGTGGCGGCGGTTCCGGCGAAGGCCGCCTGGAACAGGAAATCAACGGTGGGAACCAGGCCTGCATCGCTGATGGTCTCAGCGGTGACGGTCGGNTCGAAGAAGAGGCCTCCGAAATACAGCCAGCCGTCGATGACGGAGTCGCCGTACATCAAGGAGTAGCCCACGAACCAGTAGGCGGTCACCGCGAGGGCGAACACAAANAGGTTCTTGGCGAGGATATTGACGGCATTTTTTTGCCGGCACATGCCTGCTTCGACCATGGCGAAGCCGGCATTCATGAAGATCACCAGGATGGTGGCGACCAGAAGCCAGAGGTTGTTGGCCAGGAAAGCGGCGGAGAGCTCAGGAAGCTCTTCGGCTTTGGCCGACAGCGTGAAGATGCCAAGGCCCATGAGCGCCAGGGGCGCGCAGGCGAGCCAGGTCATGGCGCGGTTGGAGCTGAAGCCCCGGATGCNCTTCAGGAGCAGCATCGGGCCTTCCAGGAGGCTTGCCTCCTGAAGAGTTTTGCGCCGCCTTTGCGGTGGCGCGTGGAATGCAGTTGTCATGAACGAGGGTGCAGAGCTGCGTGACACGCCCAGTTGTAACTAGGCGAACCAGTCCACGCTGCACGTCAATCTCGTCTTTCTATGTTCGATCTGCTACCAAAATCAATCTAGGTGGACTAGGCGTGTCCCCTGCCAGTGCACCGCATTGGCGCTGAAGCTGAAGCAGCACGGCATAACTTCCACACCGCTCTTGGTGGCCTGGCGAAACAGCTCTCCATAGCGCGGATCGGCGCTGTCGCCGGGAGCAAAGGCAGTCACGTCCGGGCGGCTGAGGCAGGGCACCAGCACCGCCCGCGCGTTCGGAAGCACCCCCATCAGCTCAATCAGATGCTTCTGCCCCCGTTCGGTCACCGTGTCGGGGAACAGGGCCGTGCTGCCGTCGGTCCAGGTGGTGTTCTTCACCTCCAGATAGATCGGTCGTTGATCAGGGTTCTGCGCGGATGGCGTCAGCAGGAGGTCGATCCGGCTGCGTTTGTTCGTGCCGTAGGCCACTTCAGCGCGGATCCCCTCAATGGCCCCGAGTTGGGCCTCCAGGCACCCTGCTTCGACCGTGGCGCGAATCAGTCGGTTGGGCAGGGCCGTGTTGATGCCCACCCAGCAAGGTTGGCCATCGGCGCCTGGCACCTCGGCTTGCTCCCAGGTCCAGGCCAGCTTGCGTTTGGGGGAGGGGGCGTAGCGCAGACGCACCCGTTGGCCAGGGATCAAGACTCCGGTCATCGGGCCGGTNTTGGCGCANTGGGCGGTGACGGTCTCNCCGCTGCTCAGCTCCACATCGGCCAGGAAGCGTTTGTAGCGCTTCAGCAGCACGCCCTCNGTTAGGGGTTCAAAGCGCAGCAGGGCATCGCCCGGAGAGGGAAGGCCAGTCATGGCAGCAGCCGAGATTGGCCCATGGTCTCGTGTGGTGCCTCCACAATGCGCCCAATGCTGGGGGCCGAATGGCGCGTTCACTGAAGGGGATCGCACTGGTGGTGACCCTCGGCACCTTGCTGAGCAAGGTGGGTGGCCTGATTCGGCAGCTGGTGATCGCAGCGGCCTTCGGGGTGGGCGCTGCCTATGACGCCTACAACTACGCCTATGTGCTGCCTGGATTTCTCCTGATCTTGCTCGGGGGAATCAATGGCCCCTTCCACAGCGCCATGGTGAGCGTGCTGAGCCGGCGCCCCCGAGCGGAAGGGGCGCACATCCTTGCGGCGCTCAATACCAGCGTCAGTGCTCTGTTGCTCCTGGTCACCATCGTTCTGGTGCTGGCGGCGGATCCCCTGATCACCCTTGTGGGCCCTGGCCTTGCTCCTGAGCTTCACGCCATCGCACGGGTCCAGCTGCAGGTGATGGCGCCGATGGCACTGCTGGCCGGGCTGATCGGGCTGGGCTTCGGGTCCCTCAACGCCGCCGACGAATTTTGGATCCCTGCGATTTCACCGCTGATGTCNAGCGGGGCCTTGATCCTGGGGGTGGGACTGCTCTGGTGGCAGCTCGGTGCTGACATCGCCTTGCCATCCGCCGCCATGACAGGTGGTGTGGTGCTGGCCTTGGCCACGTTGGTGGGGGCCTTGCTGCAGTGGTTGATCCAGCTGCCGGCGTTGATCCGGCAGGGGTTGGCCCGTTTCCAACTGGTCTGGGACTGGCGGCACCCGGGAGTGCGGGAGGTGTGGCGTGTGATGGGGCCGGCGACGNTGTCGTCCGGNATGCTNCAGATCAATGTGTTCACNGATCTGTTNTTCGCCTCCGGAATTCTCGGCGCGGCGGCGGGTCTGGGCTACGCCAATTTGCTGGTGCAAACGCCCCTGGGTTTGATCTCGAATGCACTGCTGGTGCCCCTGCTGCCCACCTTCGCCAGGCTCACGGCGCCGGAAGATCGTCCGCAGCTGATCGATCGGATCCGCCAGGGGTTGATGCTGTCTGCGGCATCGATGATTCCCCTGGGGGGGCTTTTCATCGCCTTGGGTGGCCCCATCGTCGCCCTGGTTTACGAGCGCGGTGCCTTCGATGCGTCAGCCGCCCAGTTGGTGACGGGTTTGCTGATGGCCTACGGCCTGGGCATGCCGGCCTACCTCGGCCGGGATGTGCTGGTGCGTGTCTTCTATGCCCTTGGGGATGGAACGACGCCTTTTCGGCTCTCGCTGGCGGGGATNGNTCTNAACGTGNTTTTTGACTGGCTGCTGGTGGGTGGTCCGACCCCTTGGGGGAATCAGTCGCCGTTCAATTTCGGTGCNCCCGGGNTGGTGCTNGCCACGGTTGCCATCAACCTGCTCACCTGCCTCGCCCTGNTGNTGGGTCTGCANCAACNNNTTNNAGGNCTGCCGCTGCGGCGNTGGGGGATGGANCTGCTGCGGCTNGCCATCGCCGGAGTNCTGGCAGCGGGGNGTGCNTGGATCCTNGTGACCGTNGTGCCCTGGCCCGCAGGGTTGCTGGGCCTGCTGNTNCAGGTGNNTGCCCCTGGCCTGCTGGGNTTGGCNTTGTTTGCCTTAATCGGTGCNCAANTTCAGGTGCCGGAGGTGCGTGAGNTCACGCAGTTGGTGGTNGGCCGATTCAGGGCTCGCTGAGACGAANATCGAGNTCTTCACGCACCTGNATGGGNANNTCCAGCTGCTCGCGACCCACGAGTTGNGGGCCNTGAACAGACACAATCCGGGCCTCGATGCCGAACTCTTTAAANGCGGTTTCCAGTTCCTGAATCAGGGCTTTNTCAACNTGAGCCTCCGCATCCACNACCCGNCCGATCAGCCGTTCACCCAGGCGGCCNATGCGTTGGCGCACCAANTCNCTNGAGTTGGTGACTTCAATGATCAGCACACCAACCGCNGCGGATGGANTGCAACCTTATCCGCAGTACGGCTCGAGGATCTCTTCAAGATCCCTCANCTGGGCNGGNGGNATCAGCTTNGAGAGNGGNAGNTGACTNGCNCCNCCCGCCAGNGGCACCTTGACGGCGTCGAGGGCCTGCCGGGCNGCNACCTCAGCNCCTTGNTTGACGCGGGCACTGCATTCGATCGCCAGGGCTGANGCCAGGTCGGCATCNCCGAGGTANAGATGCCANCCGCTGATCTGAACGTAGAGGCGGTCAGCCANAGCACTCTGAAGGTCNTGCAGGTCNCTGGCGGAGAGGGACATCAGCCCAGGNAGGATCGNGGTGNGGATTGCNTCCATGCTGGCTTTATTCCTCNGGCTTGGGGCGCTGAANAATCACCCAGATCAATTGGCCCAGCCACAGAGTCGCCCAGAGGCTGGTGACCCAGGTCAGGCTNCCTTCGGGGAAGGGGTGGCGCATCTCCTGCAGAAACCAGCTGCCGCTGTTCACCGCGGCGAACACGCCGCCATGCAGGCACAGGTTCACGATGCGTTCGAAATGCCGGTAGGTCGGATCCTCAGGGTTAGCGGGGCCATACCAGCGGATCGGCATTGCTCAGGCTCAGAAACACCTGAATCCTGACGCGGCCCGCACCCAGTTGACGAGCGGACCCTCGATGGGGTCTGATGGTTTGGCGCAAGCGCTTGTAGCTCAGCGGATTAGAGCATCTGACTACGGATCAGAGGGTCGGGAGTTCGAATCTCTCCAGGCGCGTTTCAACTGCCCCAGGTGGGCAGTTTTTTTTTGGTTGATCGCTCGGGCTGATCGCTGCGGTTTCTTACGATTGGTCAAAGCTTTACTGACATTTCATGGGCCAGATTTCTGGACGCGCCATCGACGCTGATCTGGCTCAGTCGGATCCGGATATCGCCGCGTTCATCAATC
>FUFK010718976.1_pt1 | contig 10023 bp, 7 predicted proteins | sample 1021851 | NCBI WGS metagenome assembly FUFK01 (sample SAMEA51879418, study PRJEB19060) | metagenome | reverse complement strand
CCGATCACCATCCTCGACAATCCGCCCGAGGATGCGCGCATCGTGGCCGAGGGTGGACTTAAGAGGGCGTGCGGATCTTGCACCTACGAATGATTATGATGATCGATTGCGGCAAACGACTTATGTGGGACAAGTTGTTCTATCGGGGCCGCTCTTTACCAGTGGGCTATTGGCGGCTCGACAGCGGGAGGCGGTAGCACTCAATGACGCAGACTGGCGCTTGATCGATGCAGCGCGACGCAATCTCATCGAGGAGCTTACCTCGGCGTGGAAAACTCGTGAAGCAAGCAGGCAATCCCTTCAGAGCTATGCGACCGCCGTAGAAGCGGCTCGAGAAGCTTATTTAGGAGCCGTAGCGCAACAGAAGGCAGGTTTTAGAACGACACTCGACGTACTCATACTCGCTGGTGACATTCTATTGGTTGAGAATGGTCGCAATAGCGCGCGGTATGAGGAGTATATGGCGCAGGCTCGTACATTGTTCGCGTTAGGTATGCTGAACTTGTCAGATCTGATGGCAGATCAGCCTTCGTATAATGCGGCAGTCCATCTCGATGCAGTTGACGGGCAGGGCAGTTTTTTCCCGGTCACTCCATTCGTTAGGTTGTTGGATGGTGGATTAAAGTCGCCAGTCGAGCCTCGCGAGAGTCGTGATCCGGTACTCGGTGTCGGAAGCTTTTCTGCCCCCCAAGGCGACAACCGCTCGCGGTAAGTGGCTTTTCGGGATTGGAGAATCTGGTATTTCTCACCCAACGTAGGAGACAAGGTAAGCTCGCTGTGCAGGCGCGGTATTTGGAGAGCATTTTTCGCTTTCGTGCCGTGAGAGATACGACTGAAGAAGCCTCTCATTTCCGGTGAAGCTTCGCTGACTTAGTGTCTTTTTGCGTGCTAGACTCTGTTCGGTTTTTCGGCTTGGGACGGACCATGGTTTTTCTCTCCAAGGTCCCGCTCCACGCGGCTCGATTTGCGCACCAGAAGCTGAATCCGCTGGTATTTTCAATGGTTCATATTAACGAGTTTCCGAAGTCCGGCGGGACATGGGTGTGCCGCATGCTGCGGGATGTGACCGGCTGGCGTTTTGATGATAATACGATGCCACTTCCGGGGCCTGCTGTGGTCAAGTATCACCGCCTGCCGCTTTCGGTGCGTCCGCTTGCTCTTATAGTCAGGGACCCGCGAGACGTTTTGGTCTCGTTGTTTCATCATTCCCGGGCTGTGTTCGAGGATGATCCGTTCAATTCTACTTTGGTACATGCTTGGCGCGAGGTCTTTCTTCGGCACGATTGTGAATCGGAACAGTTGGATGCCTTTGTCGAACGACAGCTCACGGATCCAGTTTATCCGCGCTTTGCCTGGAGCGAGTTCTACGAGCATTTTCTCTCCTGCGGCACGCCGATCTTTCGTTATGAGGATTTTCGAGCAAATACGGCCGCAACACTTTCAAGTCTGCTCAGTGGATTAGGCGTGAAAGCCAGCGCAGAGGCGGTCGAACGGATCAGTGAAGCGCATTCTATCGATAAGATCCTCGCCAAGCGGGCAGAAAGCGGTGAAGCAGGAGCGAGCAACTTCATTCGGCGAGGGAAGGTAGGCGGCTATGCTGATGCGCTCTCGCCAAATGCTATAGCGCGTATCGAACAAGCGGAAGGCTCAACGATGTGTAAGTTTGGTTACCTGTGATCATTCTGGCCCGGATGGTCACACTCGGGGGGGCGATGTTCGCGTCAGCTTCGTATACGGCAGCAAGCTTCATCGCTTCATTGGTGTCAGTTGTAATAATAACCGCCGGAATTCCCACCCCTGAGCGAGCGGGACTTTTTTTATTCATCGCCTTGTATTCGCCGCTTACGACGGTGATGTCACAGCGCAAGCTGCTGTCGATCTATCGGAACCGCGCGAGTAGCAGCCGAGGGGCAGCGATTGAGGAGGCAGTGCTGTTCGTTATGGCGGCAGCCATCGTGATCGTGGCCACCCGGCATTACTATGAACCCTTTGAGGCCGCCGCGTTGGCGAGTACGGTGTTTTGTCAGATCCATTCGGCGACTGCGGCCGGCTCGATCCAGCATCGTACTAGCAATGCGCTCGGTTGGTCGGTCGCCGTGTTGGCGACTGCAGTGGTGCGTATCTTCGCGACATGGCTGGGCTTGGATTACGGGCCAGTCATCGCCTTTGTCGCTGGTTCCTACGCTTATTTCCTGGCGATGCTTGCCTTGCAGGCTTTGATGCGGTGCAAGACGGCAAAGATATCAGCGGAGAGGGGCGGAGCAGTGACTGCCGACAGCCTCGTTGAAGAGGCTTGGCAAGAACGACTGGCCACCTTCGCCTTTTTTTCGGTGGGTGCTATGACGTTCCAAATCGACAAATTCGCGCTCGACGGGGCTGGGGACGCGGCCGCTGTTGCGCAGTCAGGGGCGCTGACCATGCTGCTGCTCAGCCCGATTTCGCTGCTTTTCGCCACGCTCTACCGCACCCGGACGAAGACCCTTTTCTCCACTGAACTGCCGCTCCATGCCAAGATGCCAGTGGTGGGCACGATAGCCGCCCAGTTCAGCACCGCGGCGGCGCTGTATGTGGCTATCCTCTTGGCCCCTTGGCCCGGCATTGCCGCCTTGACCTTTCCCTTCATGCAGGCGCCGGTCGCGGCCTTCTTGGTCTTTGCCTTGGCGATCATAATGGACCGGCTGGGCACATTACTTGCCTTCGCTGCCGGCGATTGGCGATCCTATCTGACCATCGCCGTGTTCAAGGCGGCGGCGCTGGTACTGGTCTATGCAGCAATTCGCTTCTGGATGGGTTTCCAAACGCTTACTATCGTCTATCTAGCGTACTTTGCGGCTGGCTTGGCGTACCTGCTTCTAGTCGCTTTACTGATAATGTGGTTCAAGGGACGTTATGCCGAGGTATAGCCAGCGCTTCACGCCCCTGATGTGGTTCATCCTCGCGCTTTGCGTGTTCGAACTGCTAGTCCGCCTGCCTTACCTCATATGGCTCGCGGACAACGTGTATGTCGGTTACAGGGTCCGCTTCCACTATTTTGCATCCTACGATCCATGGACGGTTACCCGCAACGGTACGTTTATTGTTTTGGCGACTGGGATAGCTGCGCTGATCGCACATTCGCTGGCGCAGCATAGACCGCTTCCTCGGATCAAGCGTATGCGACTGGTTAGGCTTAGGTGGCCGTTCTATGCGGGTGCTATTGGTACATGCTTGGCAACACTATTCGGCATCTATTTACTCGGCGCTAGCGAAATCGCACAAAATATTTCCGCAAAGCGCGACCTCGACGAGATCGACGCAGGCGTGCTTCTCTATCTGTTGCTCAAGATTTCTCTGTTCAGCCATGTTCTCGCGACCCTCGCTTACATGGCTTATCTTGGGTCGGGCAGAAAAGGATACCTAGCTCTGCTCGTACCTTTGGTGCTCCTCACGATGGCTGTATCAATCATCTTTTCGCAGCGTGCGTTGCTTTTTGCGCTCGCATTCGAGATTGTCTACGTCACCTATCTTTATCGCGGCCTGAACGCCCGCAAGTTACTTACCTACACGTTACCTTTTGCCTTTGTACTGGTGGGGATCGGCGCCCTACGCGCCATCGGTTCGGACGGGGCTAGCATCGGCGATGCGGCTCTCGTGGGCATCGATAAGGTCATGAGCTCGCGATACTTCCTTAACATTTCTAAGGTCGGCACCATTTATGAATGGCAGCGTATTACCGGTGAAATTGATTTCCTTGCCCTAAACTTCTTGGTGGAGCCATTTGCACCCGATGAAACAGTTTACTTCAAGGATGTCGGGAGACTGGTCGGAGCCGAAATTTTCGGCATGGCCAGTTCCGGCGTCACTTTGGGCTTAGTATCCGAATACTTGCTATCGTTCGGCGCGGTTATTGCGTCGCTTTTCGTTTTTGCCACGTTCTTCGTGATGTTCACGACAGAAAAGCTGATGCTGAAGGCTCCGCGGCCTTCCATAATTGCCTTCTTCGCGCTCACGAAGGTGCCGATCCTGCTCAACACCTCGTTAGGCTCTTTCATCTATCAGACCGTGCTGGAAACTCTCATGTTGCTGGTGATTATTCCGGGCCTGAGCTTTGCGGTGCTGAAGCCTGTCCGCAAGGGCCCCGGGCGCATGATGCGGGCTGTGCCGGAACGGCGGCCCTTTCCCGCAAATGGGCAGCAGCAGCCCGTCAGCCTGCGCAGATGACTTCGCCGGTCCGCCGCGCGCGGATGACGCCGGCCCGCGAGGGTAGCTCGCAGGGTATACGGCGGCTGTTGTTGACCAGTATGGGCACGCCATCCGGCGGAGTCTCGAGATTGATACCCTCGACACTGATGTCTTCCGCGTGGGAGATGTAGAGATCGGCGAACAGTCCCCGGGCGTTCGCCACGTTCTGGCCGTTGCCGAACGCCCGCAGGCCTGTGACCGAGATATTGCGACAGAACTCGAGGTCGCGGATTACAGAGCGTTGTCCTGCGCTCCACAACTCCTCACCGGGAGTGAGTTGTCTCTGCGTGAGCCGGGAGAGCCATACCCGGTTCCCCCTGATCTGTTCGACACGGGCGTGGGCTCCACTCTGGCCTCCTCGCACTTCCGCGCCCTTGGCCAGGAAGCCGGGGTCGTCGACCGTTGCGGCTACCCCGCCGCCGCCGATCTGTAACCCATGTCCATCGGCGCCGGAAACCGTGATGTTGCGCACAATACCGTCGCGCGAGCCGCGGACAATGACAATGCCGTTCTCGCCGCCGTCCTGGGAGACCACGTCCCTGAGGGAAAAGCCCTGGACGTTCTGCAATGCCAGCTGGTCCGCAGTGGCAGCGTTGTCGCGCGCATAGGCACCGCCGGAACCAACGATTTTCAGCCCCTCGACGGTCAGGCGCCGGAATGGCTGGCCGCCGGTCGTCGAGGAAAGGAAGACGGGATAGACCTGGCGAGAGCCTCCGTTCCGCACGACGGTGTCGCTGATGAGGACGTCTTGAGCCGGAGCGTCACGCGAGCTGACGAAGTAGAGGCCAAAGTGCCAGCCAACCGCGGTCACTCGCTCGCAACGCAGGCCATTCGGTGCCACGGCGCGCCACGCGGCGAAGCTCACCTTGTCCGCACAATCGAGCGTCAGATTGACCAGTGCGCAATTGCGTTCGCCTTCGGGGGTCTCGATCAGGCTGCGCATCGCTCCACTGCTGCCAATCGGAGCGGCAGCACGGATAATCGTCTTTCCCGAACCTATAAGCTCGACCCCGCCATGCAGCCTAATTGGGGCGTGCGTGCCGTAAACGCCGTCCTGCAGATGCAGGGTGCCGCCGCCACGACGGGCGATGTCGGAAATTCTAGCATTGAGGGCACCTCCGACATCGTCGCCCGGAGGAAGGCTATGGCCTACAGGGCCCGCCCCCTTGTTGCTGAATGCGGCCAATCCGCCGCTCGTAAGCAGGGTTCCGCCAAGAAAGATCCTGCGCGTAATCATCGTGCCCAGAGAACGGCAGCGCCGCTTAATACACTGTGAAGGCGAGGGACCAAGAGGGCACTCCTCCTCATCATGCGGGCCGAAGGGCCATTTCTTCCAGGATGACCTGCCCCGAGATGCTGTTGCGCGGCACTCGGAGGTGCACTTGGAGCGCATAATAGCTGCAGCTTGCATCGGCCTCGAAGAAACCGTGAATGGTGCTGCCTTCTTCGCGAAAGCGGGCGATGCGGCGCTGCGGTACCTCGTCCACGCACACGATCTCCACTGCGAGCGTCGGGCGGTTGCTGGTCTCGGCCTCCTCCCGCTCCAAGTGCAGTTCATAGCGTCCAGGTTCTAGGGCCACGACCCGCATCGCAGCAACCCCCGAACTGGCCGGCCCACCCGACAGGATCATGCGGCGGGTTTCAGGGGCGATCTCACCCGACTGCAAACCCGAAGACGGGAAATTCCATTCAATCGGAGCAAGTTGAGGGACCCGAGAGAAATCGGCCTCGCCGACGCGGTCGAGTGCCGGGGCATCATCACCGGCGACGCGGCCATACAAATTTGCAGCAGCATCCCATTCGCGATCGCGGGCGAGCGACAGAATCAGGCGGCGGTCTACGTCGTCCGGTACAGGAATGTTCCGCTCGAGCAAGGCAAGGCGCAATTTGGCTGCTTGCGGCAGCGTTTCCGGATTGACGTAGGTGGTGCGCCAAAACTGCTGCGCCCACGGCGGCTGTTGCGCCAGAACCGGCACCAGTACCTCGACCGTACCGGGCGCCTTTAATACAAGGGTTAATCGCGGAAGTAGAATGCTCGCTGCCTGATTGCTAGTGCGTAAGGCAAAATCATAATGATTCAGGAGATTGGTAAGGTCGCCTGATTTTCCATAGTCGTGGATCAGCCAAAGGTGTGTTCCCAAGTCGCGCTTAGTAAGCTCTACCACACCCAACATTAGATAACGGGCGAGTTGCTCATCTCCCGTTGCCTCGCGTGACAACGCGGCGATACGAATAGCGCGGGCGGCGAGCGGGGCTTGGAGAAAGGCCTTTCTGGCTTCATGCCAAAGCGGCTCGGCCAGCGATAAAGGAAGTTCGTTGCTATCAGCTTCTTGAACGGCACTCGCGAGCTTCAGTTCGGCCAGGCGAGCAAGCGCCTCGCCATTGCCGGGCGCAGCCTTGACCGCAATTTCTGGGCTGAAGCGGGTTAGGGCCATACCAGCAGCTTGGCTACCTGCAAACCATGCCAGCGGTAGCGTTACAGCAACGATCAGAAGAAATCGCAGCCATATGCTAACTAGGCAAGGCTGCCTACCAGCATCACTTTGATGCTGGCGCGCAGTCATACCTGGCTGGCTTCCTCAGTTTCCTTGCCGTTTCCATAGCCATAGCCATAGCCATAGCCATAGCCATAGCCATAGGAGGCGTTACGCGAGTCCAGCTTGGTGACGATGGCGCCAAAGATGTGGCCGTGTGCAGCGCGGATACGGTCTAGCGCCGAACGAATGGCACGTATCTTCGCTCCATTTGCTTCGATGGTGAAGACGACACCTTCGACTACACCGGCCAGAAGCGGAACGTCAGCAAGGCCCAAGATCGGTGGGGCGTCGAAAATGATCTGATCGTAGTGCTCAAGCAGCCGCCCAGGAAGTTCTTTGAGGCGTTCGCCGGCAAGTAGCTCGGCCGCATTCGGCGGCTGCGGACCGGCACACATCACCGTCAGGTTGGGGATATCAGTCGGCCGCACCAGCTTTGATATGTCCTCTTCTCCGGTCAAGAAATTGCTCAAGCCGGAATTGTTGCTGAGACCGAAGAACTCCTGCGCGGACGGGTTGCGCATGTCGGCATCGACGAGCAATGCGCGCTTGCCGGTCCGGGCAAACTGCGCGGCAAGCGCGAACGCGGAGGTCGACTTGCCTTCGTTTGGACGGGAGCTGGTGAACAGAAGTGTCCGCGGTGCACCGTGGCTGGTGAGAAATGACAGGCTTGTGGCGACCGAGAAATAAGCTTCCGAGACGGCCGATTTACGATCACGGAGCTCGTCCTCAATCTCTCCCTTTTCCACTACAGGAATAAGGCCGAGTTGGGTGAGGCCAAGCAGGTTCTGCACATCCGAAGGGTCACGCAAGCTCTGGTCGATCTGCTCACGAACATAAATGAAGCCACCGGACAGAAGCATGCCAATGAGCAGCGAAAGCGCCACATTCAGCGGTAGGCTAGGGCTGGATGGCTCTTTCGGTGATTGCGCCCGATCGACGATGGCGACGTTATTTGCGCCGACACCGGCAACGCCGATCTCCTTATAACGCTGCAGCAGGGCGTTGTAGAGCTCACGGTTGGTGTTCACTTCGCGCTGGAAGATATTGTATTGAATCGAAGCTCGCTGTTCTTCGAGCAGCTGGTTCTTCAGCGCGGCAACTCGGCTTTCGAGAGCCTGTTCTCGCTGTAGGGCTGAACGATAAGCCTCTGTCTTGATCAGGGCGGCACGGGCTTCCTCTTGATTGATAGCCTGTTCGAGCGAGGCGATCTGTGACGTCAGAGCCTCGACTGCTGGGTATCCCTCTTCGAATTGAGTCAACAGCTGCGCCCGTTGCGCCGCCAATTCTGCGCGGCGCGTGCGCAACGAAACGAGCGTTCCGCTACTCATGCTCTCTTCCGCCTCTGGGCCAGTCCGCAAAGTGCTTTGTGCCGCGATGCGCGCACCGCGGGCCCGTGCTAGTTCGTCGTTGAGCGCTTCGAGATCGACGGCTGCAAGCGTCCGCTGGTCCGAAGTCTGACCGGCGACGTCTTGACGGCTCGAAAGGGCGATAATTGCTTCATTGGCCGCGTAGCTCGTCAAATTGCGCTCGGAATCCTCAAGCTGCTGACGTAGCTGGGCAAGACGCTCTTCGAGAAATTCTCGTGCATCGGCGGTCGAAGCAAAACGCCGATCGAGAGTCGAGGCGACGAATTGCGTTACCCAGGTGTTAGCGACGGTCGCGGAAAGCTGCGGGTCCGGACTGGTGAACTGCACGTCGACCAAGCTGGACCCACGAACTGGTGCGATGTCAATATGGTCGAGAAGGATATCTATCGCCAGATCCAAGCGAGTGGCGAGCCGCCGCTCAGTCGTCGACCCGGCTGCACCCTGAAAAAGGCCAGCCTCTTCCGGATCAACTTCGAAGGTCGCGAAAAACTCATCGTTACTGGCAAGATTGAGCGCGCGCGCCACTCGTTCGGCTAGAGAACGCGCCTCGAGCAATGAATATTGTGTCTGGTAAAACTCTTCGTTCTTATCGAAACCATCTTGTTCTAGCGTCTCAACGTTGGTGACATTATCTTGTTGCCGGCTGATTTCGATCCGCGAAACAGCAGTGTACTGAGGTGTTGCCAGCAATGTGGCGATGATGCCTAGCGCCAAACAGACGACGGTAATCGCGGCGACGATCAGCCGGCTGCTAACGATCGCCCGCCAGATCTGTTCAAAGACTTGGGGCTTGGCCATCTTTTCGGGGGCTACCTCATAGTAATGATCATCTTCCCCTTCCGCAGAAGGGAAAGCATCATAGGCGGCCGGCTGCATGTTCATCATCTTCGTTTCAGTTGTTTCGCAGGGCAATGATCAGGGGGGTGGTCAAAAGAGAAGAGCCTTGGATGATGTTTTCGAACATCCTACGAGCCGGAGATTCGCCTACAATAACCACGTCGTTGGCGTATATTGGCGGATCTGGATAGTTGCCGCGCCGGATCCCCTCGAGGTTGTATAGGCCGACCATTTTCTGTCCGTTCGTGCGCCTAAAAACTACCACATCGCTCAACCGCGCGAACTCGCCCACACCACCGGCCGTCGCTACTGCACGCATAAGGGTCATCTGCCCTACGACCGGATAGACACCAGGATCATTCACCTGTCCGTCTACGGTCACGGCCTGACTCACTGTCTCAAGCAAATTGACCGTAACATGCGGATTGCGAATGTATTGCCCCTCAAGCCGCTGCCGAATGCTCTGGGCAAGTTCGTTCGGCGTCATACCCGCAACATCGACAGTCCCGATCAAAGGAAAAGAAAGGTTGCCGCTAGCGTCAATCTGAACGTCACGCTGTAAGTCTTCAACCCCGAACACATCAATGCGCAGTTTATCGAACGGACCTACAAGATAGGGCCGGCTAGCCGACACCAGATCCTCGCGCCCAGGTGGCGGAAGACCGCCAGCATCAGCGACGACAGCGCCAGCCCCGCCCAAAGGCGGCGAAGACACACAAGCAGCCAAAGCCAAAGGCATCATGGCCGCAACAACACGTGAAGTCATTTTGATAAATTCATCCCTTGAACGGCGCCGTTTCTATAAGCAGCGTTCCGTCGCGTAAACCACTACCTGCAAACACCCCCTGAACGGCGCTGCACCCACGCCTCGACAATCACTACGAGCGTCATCCCAAATACCGCCATCGCGGGCGTGCGGAGCGGATAATCGACGGCACTGGCAAAACCAAGCACCGCCAGAACAACGAGCAACAACAATGCTAAATCCCGCGAAGGCCCCGGATCTGCCGATCTTTCTCGCGATGCACGAGGCAAGAATAGTGTTTGACGTCGGCCTTGGC
>FUFK010057065.1_pt1 | contig 10023 bp, 10 predicted proteins | sample 1021851 | NCBI WGS metagenome assembly FUFK01 (sample SAMEA51879418, study PRJEB19060) | metagenome | reverse complement strand
GGTAAAACTGGTCCTAATTTTGGATTAATCATGCATCTAATTGTAGTGTAAGCTGCATATAATGAAGCTAGTAATATTCCTGGCATAATTGCTGCAGCAAAAAGATCGATAACTGGTATCTCCATTATTGGTCCCATTACTACCAACATAATACTAGGAGGAATTAAAATTCCTAATGTACCTCCAGCAGTTATAGTTCCTGCTGCAAGTTTTACATCATAATTAGATCTATTCATGGACTTTGCTGCCATTATTCCAAGAATTGTAACCGATGCACCAACTATTCCTGTAGCGGCTGCAAATATAACTGAAACAAATAATACAGCATAATACAATGCGCCCCTAACCCTTGATAACATCATTTGAAATGCTGAAAATAATCTTTCCATTAATCCAGCTTGTTCCATCATAATTCCCATAAAAACAAATAACGGTACGGCGGCGAGTGTTTGCTCTGTCATTACCATGGAAAATTGTAGTGTCATTAAATAGAATACTAATTTTCCAAAACCTAAATATCCAAATACAAAACCTAAAAATATTAATGTAAAAGAAATTGGAAACCCAACGAAAATTGCAAATAACATTACTCCAACTAAGATAAAACCTAATATTGCTGGATCAATAAACTCTGCAATCATTTCTTATCTCCTGGCCATTCTCCTTTTTTTGCTGCCCAGTAACTTTTGAGAAGTTCAGAAAATCCTTGAATTAATAAAAATATTATTCCAATTAATAAACAAGACTTAATTGGCCACATAAAAGGCATCCAGGTAGTATCCATTCCTCTTTCACCTCTCCTAATTGACTCCTCAACAAATCCAATAGTCATATAAAGAAAAACAATTAATCCTGGAAAATAAAATAAAATATATAACCAAAAATCTATGAGGCCTTGTGTTTTAGTTTTAAAATTTCTATATAAAAAGTCTGCTCTTATGTGAACTCCTTTTGATAAAGCATAAGCTGCACCAAGCATAAATAATGCTCCATAAAGAAATCGGCTAATATCATAAGCCCATATAGTAGGTGCTAAGAATAATTTTCTTGCTAAGACTTCATAAGTCATCGCAAATATTAAAGGCATTAAAATCCAACAAACAACATTTCCAACTATCTTGCTAAATTTATCGATTCTAATTATTGAATTTGCCATCCATCTAGGCATATCATTTGGCATTTTATCAGAACCACCTCGCCTCTCAGCTATCATTTCATCTGATATATCTAGTTTTGATGGCTCTTCTGACATAAATTTTTTTATAAAAAACTAGAGCGGACTGTAAAGTCCGCTCTAATTAAATCAAGATTAATTACTGATTACTTTAATGTTGCTGCGTGAGCCATTCCTAGCTTCGCATTAGACATTTGAGCACCTGCCCAGAAAGGCACAGCTACATCAGCAAACTCTTTCATAGAGTCATAAACTTTTTTGAAAAATGCATTTTTCTCAGCATTTTTATTTAAAGTTGCTTTTGCTGCAGCCATATATTCTGTGAAATAGTCAGTTGGAGTATCTTCTAAAATTACTCCATGCTTAGTAGTAAGTTCTCTTAAAGCTTTACCATTTTCATAGATTCTGTAGCTTAAAGATTTAGCTAGTGAAGCATTTGCTGCTACCTCTAGAGATTTTTTCTCATGAGCAGTCATTGCATTGTATGTTTTTCCAGTAATATAAAAGTCAGCATTAACAACTACTTGGTGCAATCCTTGTAGGTAGTAATGTTTAAGAACTTTTTGGAAACCAAATGTTAAATCTGGCTTTGGACAACACCACTCTGCTGCATCAATTGTTCCTGCCTCAAGTGCTGGTAAAATATCTCCACCACCCATAGCTACAGATGCAATTCCAATATCTTTATATGTTTGTCCTGGAATTCCTGGAGGTGTTCTGAATTTATATTTTCTAAANTCAGCCATATNTTTNATTGGTTTNGGAAACCANCCTAAAGCNTCTGGNCCAACTGGTTGAAGCATAAATCCTTTNATATCTCTTCCCATTTCTTTCCAAAGTTGNTCGTATAATTCTTTACCACCACCATATTGAAACCATGATAGAAACGCTAAGTTGTCGATACCAACTCCACCACCAGCTACTGGCGAACCAAATAACATAGCAGCAGGGTGATCACCTGACCAATAGTGTGTCCATGCGAAACCACAATCAATCAATCCTTTATCAACAGCATCTAGAGTTTCTTTAACTCCCACAACTGCACCTGCTGGTAAAATTTCAAATTTTAACGAACCAGATGTAAGTTCTGTTACTGTATCAGTAAAGTCCTTTAACATTTTAACTTCATCAGCTTTAGTGTTAAGAACTGTCTGACATTTTAGTGTTTTTGCAGCATTAGCACTAGATGCAAATCCAAGTACCAAAACAGTTGCAAACAACATTGAAATGATTTTTTTCATTATTTTTCCTCTTGTTAGTTAAATTTAACGACAACATACAATCAGAAAAACAAAGTTCGTACAAGTGACAATTGATTAATATGAGTGTAAAGATGAACAAATGAGATTTATAAAAAAAACTTTTCAACTCTAGATGGAAAACTTCGATTTTATAATTTTAGGAGCTGGATCTGCTGGATGTGTTTTGGCTAATAGATTATCTGAAAATCCAAAAAATAAAGTTCTCTTAATTGAGGCTGGCGGTAAAGATAATTATCCTTGGATACACATACCAGTTGGTTATTTCAAAACTATGCATAATCCTTCAGTTGATTGGTGTTACAAAACTGAACCTGATGAGACAATGAATAATCGATCAATTCGTTATCCTAGGGGGAAAACTTTAGGAGGAAGCTCAGCTATTAATGGTTTGCTATATATAAGAGGTCAAAGTAGAGATTATGATGTTTGGCGTCAACTGGGTAATACTGGTTGGGGTTGGGATGATGTTCTACCTTACTTTATCAAAGCTGAAGACCAAGAACGTGGTAAAGATGATTACCATGGTGTTGGAGGGCCTTTGTCTGTTTCAGATCAAAGAATTCAATTACCGCTGTTAAATGAATTTCAAAATGCAGCAGAAGAATTTGGTATTCCAAAAACGAAAGATTTTAATACTGGTGATAATCATGGNTGTGGATACTTTCAAGTAACTGANAAAGATGGATTTAGGTGTAGTACNGCAGTTGGATATTTAAACCCAATTAAAAATAGAAAAAATTTAAAGATTATTACTCATGCTCATGTAAAAAGAATTAATTTCGAAAATAAAACTGCTAAAAATATTGAGTACTGGCAAGAAAATACTCTTAAAAAGGTTGCAGCTAACAAAGAAATAATACTCTCATCTGGGTCAATTGGATCACCTCAGATTTTACAAACTTCAGGGATAGGAAATTCAGAAAAATTAAAAGACCTTGGTGTAACTATGGTGCATGAACTAAAGGGAGTTGGAGAAAATTTACAAGATCATTTAATGTTCAGACCAATTTACAAAGTTAATGGACTTAAATCATTGAATAAGAAAGTTAATAGTTTATTTGGTAAATTAATGATTGGTCTAGAATATGTCTTTAATAGGAGTGGACCAATGACAATGGGCGCTAGTCAAATGTGTATGTTTGCTAAGAGTGATCCTTCTTTAGAATTGCCAGATCTTCAATGGCATGTGCAACCAATGAGTATGGACACTTTAGGTGCTACAAAAAACCATGACTTTCATGCATTCACACCTACTGTATCAAATATAAGACCAACAAGTAGAGGTCACGTAAATATTATTAATAAAGACTCAAGAATTTATGCAAAGGTAAAACTCAACTATCTTTCAACTGACCATGATCGTATGGTTGCTGCAAAAGGTTTGAGACTTACAAGGAAAATAGTAATGGAGTCTGAAACTTTTAAAAAATATAAACCAGAAGAATATAGACCTGGTATTGATATTAATGATGATGAAGAACTTGTAAAAGCTGGATCAAATTATGCACAAACTATTTTTCATCCAGTTGGCACATGTAAAATGGGACAAGATGATATGGCAGTAGTTGATGAAANTCTNAAAGTAAANGGNTTAAATAATTTAAGAGTAATTGATGCATCAATAATGCCTAATATAACTTCNGGTAATACTAATGCACCTACAATAATGATTGCCGAAAAAGGTGCTGATATGATACTTAGAAGTTAATGCTCTCTGATTTTATTACTCCAGAACAAATTACAATTTTAACACAAATCATTTTAATTGATCTTGTTTTAGCAGGAGATAATGCAATCATAATTGGAATGGTTGCATCAAAATTTCCTTTAGAACAAAGACGAAAAATTATTTTTTGGGGAATAGGTGGAGCAGTTGTCTTAAGGATAATCTTAACTTTATTGACTGCNTATTTATTACAAATTACAGGTTTAAGGTTAATTGGAGGTATTCTTCTTCTNTATATTGTCTACAAACTTTATGTAGATGTCATAAAAGGTTCTGATCACGAGAGTNATATAAAGGTNGATAATTCCAGTTTCNTAAAAGCTATTTGGACAATCTTATTAGCTGATTTTACTATGAGTTTAGATAATGTTTTNGGAGTTGCAGGAGCAGCAGGAGACCATTATTACTTATTAATTTTTGGTCTTGTTTTATCAATTGTGCTGATGGCAACAGCAGCAACATTAATATCTAATTGGATAAAAAAATATAAATGGATTGCTTGGGCAGGATTATTGGCAATTTTAATTGTTGCTATTGAATTGATTTACACTGATATTAAAATATTATTTTTATGATGTATCTAAAAAACTACAATTTAAAGAATAAGACTGCAGTAGTAACTGGAGCTGGAAAAGGACTTGGTAGAGCATGTGCAATAGCGCTTGCTGAAGCCGGTGCTAATTTGATCATCATAAGTAGAACAAAAAAAGATTTAGATGAAGTTTCAAAAAAGATAAAAAAAATAAAGTCTAAATGTAAATCTTATGTATGTGACATCACAAATTACAATCAAATTAAAGAGATAATTAATAAGCAATCAAAAATAGACATACTGATTAATAATGCAGGCAATAATATTCCAGAACATTTTACCAAAGTTAAAACAAAAAATATGGAGTATTTGGTTAAGATAAACACGATGGCAACTTTTAATCTAGCTCAATTATGTGCTTTAAAAATGATTAAGTCCAAAAATAGAAAAAAAATTGGTGGTGCGATTGTAAATATGTCTTCTCAAATGGGTCATGTTGGTGGTCCCATTAGAAGTGTGTATAATATGACAAAATTTGGCTTAGAAGGCTTAACAAAAGGAATGTCAATTGATCTAGCTAAATATAACATAAGNGTAAATACNGTTTGCCCNACNTTTGTTGTNACTCCAATGACAAGTAAATTTTTGAAAAGTAAAAAGTTTAAAAAAGAGGTTTTGGGCAATATTCCCTTAGGAAAATTTGCTGAACTTTCNGATGTAGCAAGCGCAGCTGTATTTCTTGCATCTGATGCAGCGTCAATGATTACTGGAACTTCTTTATTAGTTGATGGCGGATGGACTGCAAAATAATACCAANATTATTTTTTTTAATAATCTTTTTTATATCAGCTCATTCAAATGCTATCGAGTTTAAAGGAAAATTTTTACAAGGTCATTATATCATAGGAATAACTGATCCCTCTTCTAAAATAATTATAGATAAAAAAGAAGTGAAAGTTTCNAAAGATGGTTATTTTGCTTTTGGTATTGATAGAGATAGAAAATTTGATTTAACTATTACTAAAATNACAAACGGAAAAAGTGAAAAAATAATTAAAAAAGTTCTTAAAAGAAAATANAACATTCAGAGAATAGATGGCTTAGAAGAAAGTAAAGTTACACCACCTGAGTCAGTTTACAAAAGAATAAAAGAAGAAAACAACAGAATTGGAAAAGCTAGAGCTATCAATTCTGATTTACCTTTTTTTAAAAACCAATTCATTATGCCTGTAAAAGGAATTATTAGTGGTGTTTANGGAAGCCAGAGAATTTTAAATGGTAAACCAAAGTGGCCTCACTATGGAATTGATATAGCAGCAAAAAAAGGAACAATGATTAAATCATCAGCATCNGGNGTTGTNACAATGGCNGAGGATGATCTTTATTATACTGGCGGTACAATTATAATGGATCATGGACANGGGATTTCAACAATTTACTCTCATCTAGAAAATGTNATGGTATCTGTTGGTGACCAAATTAATCAAGGAGATATCATTGGTACGGTTGGATCAACTGGTAGATCTACAGGCCCTCACCTAGATTTTAGGGTAAATTGGTTTCAAACTAGACTTGATCCAATGTCTTTATTGAATTAGCAAATTTTATTTAAATGATGGCCAGGCTTAAAAATTTATTGTCAAAGAGTAAATGGGGTAAATATATTCTAGTTGGAGGATTTACTTTTTTTTTAATAAAAGGTTTGGTTTGGTTGATAGTTTTCTTTATTGCTGGTTTTAGTTTGATAAACTTTGGATCATAAAATATANTTTATTAATTAAATAAAAAAAATAATTCAAAAATATGAGCACATTAATAGAAAGAACTTCAAATAAATTAGTAAAAGCTTTTCTTAAAAATAAAACTATCGCACCATTACCTAGAAGATTTACAAAAAAACTGACTGAAGCAAACAAATTCAGAATGCTTTGTGAGAGTAAAGTTAAAAAACCTATAATTGGTTACAAAGCTGGAGGAACTGGAATTCCAGTAATGAAAAAATTAAAGGAAAAAGAGCCATTTTATGCATCAGTTTATAAAAGTAATTTTTTGAAAAGTGGTAAAAGCGTCAAGATTAGTAAAACTACTTTTGGCATTGAGTTAGAGGTTTGCTATCTAATTAAAAGATCTTTTTTTAATTCAAAAGGTTTAATTACGATGAGGAATATTTCGAAATTTATTTCTCATATGGCTCCTTGTATCGAGATCGTTGGTTATAGACAAAGAAAAAAAGGAATAACTTCATTTGGAGATTTATGTAGTGATTTTGGAGCAAATGTAAAATTTTTGATTGGTCAAAAGAAAAAATACAGAAAAATTAACATTGGAAATTTAAAAACAAATATTTCAAACAAAAAAACAAAACAAAATATTAATGGTAATACTAGTGCTGTTTTTATTAATCCATTAAACTCATTGAAGTTTGTTTTGAACAAATTAAAAAAAGATAAAATAAGTTTAAATAAGAATTTTTATGTATTTACTGGATCAACTGTAGGAGTTGTTCCAATAGGTAAAGGTCTTTATCAAGGTAAAATTGATAAACTTGGTTCAGTTAAGACAATTATAAGATAAAAAATGAAAACATTTATACTATTAGTTTTGGTAGTTGTCGTTGCTTGGGTTTTGTTCAGGCCAATAACAAGAAAAGAACTCGATAGTTACAATAATAAAAACTGGCCTGACTTCCATTTGTAGGATCATACCTAGCTAATTATCTTAGTTATTTAAAAATTGTAATATCCTAAAATTATCAAAAAATATCTTTTTAAAAAAGGAAAGATTACTTTGATTTCATTCAGATTGCTTTTTTGATCAAAATATTTAGTCGAAATAAGTATTTCATTCACTTTAAATTTTTTTTTTGAAATATAAATTAATAAATCTTGTTCAAAAAAAAAATCGGAACTTATAGATCTAAAATTTATTTTTGAAATAATTTTTTTTGGAAGAGAAATGAAGCCGTTTACAACATCATTTAGTTGTGAATTTTTTGTTATAAATCTAATTATTAAACTAATTAAATTATTTCCAATTAATCTTATAAAAGGGATTTTTGTTCGAAAAAAGGACATCTCTCTTCGACCTTTAATCATTCTGGTAGGATATTTTTTTTGATAGGTTATAAACTTTTGAATAAATTTTGGATCATGTTGACCATCTCCATCTATCTTAATAACTTGATTAGGTTTGTATTTTTTTGCAAAATTTAATCCAAGTTTAAAAGCACCTCCTACACCCAAATTTTTTTTTGCATAAATAACTTTTATTTTTTTATTTTTAACTTTTTTTTCCACTAAATTTCCACTTTTTTGAGGGCAAAAATCATCTACAATTATAATTTTATATATATTTTTTAAATTTATTTTTTTTATAACTTTTAAAATTTGATCTTTTACATTGTAGCAAGGAATAATTATTATAGATTTATACATTTAAAGATTCTTTAATAATATTAAATATAAAGTGGTTTTGAAATTTTTTTTTTATTTTTACATTAATGTTCTTATGAAAAAAAAGACCTTGATTAATGTGTGCACCAGTAGTTTTTATAAATTTAAATTCATCCAACAAATCATAATTATAATTATTTTTTTTTGATTTTTTGTATGCCTTATAGTACTCAAACTTATTTTTAAAACTTAATTTCTCAGATTTTCTATAATTTGACTTAATTCGAATTTTATAAAAAAAACTTTTTTTATCAATTTTTTTTAATTCAAAAAGATATAAATTTCCTAATATAAAATTTTTCATTTTATTATAGTAATATTTTTGTTCTTTTTCATTTTTAAAAAATAAGATTGCACCATTTGTCATATTTTGCTCTGATCTCAAAAAAAATATTTCTAATTTTTTTAATAAACTTTCAGGATTATAAGGTCTAAGCAAATATTCTGGTTTTATTTTTTTTTGCGTAAAACCGTTATAGATAATTGCAGATTGATAATTAAACAAATGTTTATTTAATACAAAAAATAATTTATCTAAAAAAATAAAATAATTTTTGTAATTTTTTTTATCATCCCAATAATTATGTTGAAAATGTGCAATTGAGTTTAAAAAAATAAATACACAATCAGACTTATTTTTTTTTTCTAAATTTAATAAAATTAATAATGATATTATATCAAAAATTGTAAAAAACTTAAAATTTAATGGAACTTTTGAAAAGAAAATATTTTTAAAGTAGAAAAAAAAATTTGAAAATAAATGTTTCAGAACTAAGGTACTTGTAAACATAATCTTCATTAAATAAATTGAATATTTGATAAAATTAGATGTTTTAATGTTGGTATAATTTTTTGCATAATAATTAGGTAAAAGAAAAAGATTTTCTAAATTCTCTGGCTTTATTTTAGATGTAAAATTCCATGGATCAGGAAAAAATACTTTTATATTTTTATTATCTCTAAGTTGTGAATTCATTGATCCCCAAACCGATACGGTAAATTTTTTTGAAATTAAATCCCATATTTGAACAATATTTGAATTTAATTTTTCTCCGAGATTTTTAATTTTATGTTTTTTTGAGTTTTTGCCAGTATTAATTGAAACTTCTTGTACCCATGGATCTAAACTTTCATGTTGTATTTTATCAAGTGTAAAAGTTTTTGATTTCTCAAAACTATCAAAAAATCTAATTATGTTTTTACATTTAAAAATTTTGCTTTGCTTTAATAAAAAATCGTAATTGAACTCATTTATATTAACAACTAAAAGTTTTTGATTTTGCTTCATAAATGAAATAATTAAGTTATTGTTAATTAAATTTCAATGAAACAAAAGTATATCTCTAATATTTTTATATTACTCATATTAATAATTTCTTCATTTTTACTTTTGTATAAATTTAGTAATCAAAATATTGTTGGTATTGATGAATTTAAATACATCGATTGGTCAATAAATATTTTTTCTGAAAAAGCTGTATTGAACTATTTTAGACCAGTATTTTACATTATCTCTAATTTATCATCTAATCTATTTGGGTTTTCATATAGTGCATTAAAGATACCGAATATCTTATTTTTTTTATTAAGTGCATTATTAATAATAAATATAAACAGCAGATATTTTCAAAATAGGTATTTTTTGTTTATACCTTTAATTTTTTTCCTATTTAATCCTTCAATCATAAATGAACATACAATTCTAAGCCCTTTCGCTATTTCAAATTTTTTTATTCTTCTAAATGTTTTTTTAATTTTCAAGATTATTGAAAATAATAAAGAAAAGAAATTTTTTTTTGTTTTAGGGATAGTAAATATTTTAGGTGGTTTTTGTAGGGAAGAACTTATTCTTATCTGCTTATTAAATATTTTTTTTT
>FUFK010038318.1_pt1 | contig 10025 bp, 8 predicted proteins | sample 1021851 | NCBI WGS metagenome assembly FUFK01 (sample SAMEA51879418, study PRJEB19060) | metagenome | reverse complement strand
TAAAAACTGTACAAATTGCGCCTGTAGCTCAATTGGATAGAGCGCTTGGCTACGGACCAGGAGGTTCTGGGTTCAACTCCTAGCAGGCGCACCAAAACGAAAGGATAAATGAAAATATCACTTGAAAAATCTGTAATATATTTCTTTTGTTTAGTTTTATTATTTATACTAATTATGGCAATAATCCTTTAATGAAAAAAAAATTTGAACAATTAAGTAATAAGCCAAGCTACATGAAACATAATGGTGGTTTATTGTTTAGATCTATTACCAAGAAAAAATTTGAATTTAAGACTAAGATTAAAAAAACACATTTAAATAAAGCTGGAATAACTCATGGTGGTTATATTTGTACAGTCATTGATGCAGGCGCAGGTACAGCTTGTCATAAAGCAAGTGGAAATAAACCATGTGTAACTATTTCATTAGATATAAAATTTATAGCTCCCTCAAACCTTGGGGATGAATTATTGGGAACAGTAGAAATTCAAAAAGTTACAAAGTCAATGGTATTTATAAATTGCAAACTAAAGTGTAAAAATAAATTAATTGCAAGTGCGGTTGGGATTTGGAAAATTTTAAGGAGACCTCTTCCAAATGCTGGACTGGGTGGATAAGTTTTATTTTCTTAATTGAAGAACAAATATTGGCAACACTAAAACTAAACCAATAATCGACGAACTTAAACCAGGCGCAATAAATAATAGTGAAATAATTCCCAAATACCATCTTTGAAAACTAGAAACTTTTTTAAATAGATAGCCTGTAAATCCGATTCCAATCAAACCAATTCCGATCATCGCAGAAATTAAAGTTACAAAAAAATCATAAAAATTAAATCCTTGAGCAACTAATAATAGAGATGGAGAATATACAAATACAAAAGGTACAAGGGCTTTTGCAATTCCTAACCTAAATGCAGTATTACCTGTGGTAAATGGATTTGAACCTGCAATTCCAGCGGCAGCGTATGCTGCAAGAGCAACAGGAGGTGTTATGTCAGCTAAAACACCATAATAAAATACAAAAAAATGAGAAACAATGGGCTCAATTTGTAATTGAGTAAGAGCTGGGGCAGCAACAGCAACTAGTATTATGTATGTTGCAGTAGTTGGTACTCCTGTACCCATAAATATACATGATATTGCAATTAATATTAGTGAGAAAAATAATGTTAGATCGGCTAAAGAAAAATAATTAAAAGGTAAAAAGTTTAAGAAGAAACCTCCAATATCACCGGCAGTTTGGATTACTACATAACCTAATCTAAAACCAACACCTGTTAGTGTAACTACACCAACTATAATCCCTATTGATGTTGCAGCGGCTCCAACAGCCAAAGTATTCTTTGCTCCTCTTGCAAGACACTCAAATAAGTCGTTAAAAGTAAGCCTATTTTTTTTTCTAATAAATCCAATAACGACGCATGCAATTATTCCATTTACTGCAGCATAATCTGGAGTACGACCAATTAAAATTAAATATACCAAGATAAACAATGGAACTATTGCAAGCCAATTGTCTTGAATAATTTTTATAAATTTAGGAACCTCACTTTCGTTTAAACCTCTAAGTCCTAATTTTTTCGCCTCTAAATGAACCATTACAAAAATTCCAAAATAGTGAAGCAGTGCTGGAATTAACGCAGCTGCTAAAATATCTCTTAAAGGTAATTCTAAATATTCTACCATAATAAATGCTGCAGCCCCTAAGATAGGTGGAGTTATTTGTCCACCAGTGGACGCTGTGGCTTCCACAGCACCAGAAAAATGTGGAGGATATCCAACTTTTTTCATTGCAGGTATTGTTAAAGATCCAGTTGTTACTGTATTTGCAATTGAAGACCCAGATATGGTTCCTAAAAATGCTGAAGAAAATATTGCTACTTTTGCTGGACCTCCAGAATATCTCCCAGCTATTACCATTGCTAAATCAATAAATAATTGTCCTAGTCCTATTCGTGTTGCAAGTACACCAAATAAAATAAATAAAAAAACATATTGAGCCATAACACCAACAGCGATTCCATAAATTCCTTGGTTAGTTATATAAATATGATTTACAAATCCTGCCCAACTACTTCCACCGTGTTTTAAAGCTCCAGGGAAAATAGGACCATAAAGTGCAAAAATCATAAATATTATACATATTAATGGAAGTGTGTATCCAATAGATCTTCTTGCAGCTTCAAGGGTCAAAATTATAAGTATTGATCCCATGATAACTTCAGTACTTGAAGGATTTCCTACTCTGCTAGCTAATATTTCAGGAGGCAATAAAGGAAGATAGAGTGCAGTTATTACAACTAGAATTGAAAAAATAATATCTATTATAGGAACTTTGCTTTTTGATTTTTCATCGGGAAAACTTTTCCAATTATAAAATAGAAATACTAGACCAACTACAAAAGAAATATGAACACCTCTGTGAAGTATATCTCTAATTGTTCCAAATCCAGAAGCATAAAAATGGTAAATTGACATTGTAACTAATGCAATAAAAGTCAATAATTTCAGAAAATTTTTTAATTTTCTTTCGTTACTTTTTATTTCAAACTTTTCTTCAAGTTTTGAAACTTCCTCAGGAGAAATATTAAATTGAGACATAATAATGCCCTAGGTCTAATGACCTAGGGCACAATATATTTTAGAATACTTATAAATTTAATTTATAAGTCCTGCTTCTTTATAGAACTTTTCTGCACCAGGATGTAATGGTACTCCTACTCCAGAAAGAGCTGTATCAGGCGTTATTGTTTTGCCTTTAGCATGACCAACATCCATTAGCTTTCTAGATTCTTTATTCCATAAAGCTTTAGTGATTTGATAGATTAACTCATTATCTTCTTTTGCAGAAGTAAACCACTGGGCACCTACTGCTACAGTATTTACTTCATCAACTCCTTCGTATGTTCCTGAAGGAATTGGGCTTTGTGAGAAAAATCCATATTTTGAAGTTAATGCTTTAGCTCCTGCACCATCTATAGGAACTAATTTTATATCAACTGCAGATGCTAATTCAACAATAGCTCCTGTTGGAAAACCTGCTACAACAAAAATTGCATCAACTTTACCATTTCTTAGTGCATCTGTAGCTGCTTTACCTTTTAAAGCTTCAGCTTTTACGTCACTAGTACTTAAACCATTTGATTCTAAAATTAATTTAGCATCAACATACGTACCGGATCCAGGTTCATCGAGTGAAACTCTTTTACCTTTTAGATCTTTAACAGAATTTATATTGCTTTTTTTAAGAGCAACTAAATGAATGTGTTCTTGAAATAGTGCTGCGATAGTTCTTAAATCTTTTGCTGGTTCTTTTCCTTCCATAGTTCCAGTACCAGTGTAAGCCCAATAAGCAACATCAGACTGTGCAAATCCTGAATTTCTAAGACCTGAAATAATAGCATTTACATTATCAACTGATCCTCTTGATGAAACAGCAGATGCAATTAAATTAGGAACTCCACAACTTCCACCCTTACCACATTCTCTTGATCCTGGTGGTTTAGAAATTGCATTTGCAATCATTCCACCAACTGGATAATAAGTGTAAGCAGTTCCTCCTGTACCAATTGTAAAAAATTTAAGTTCTTGAGCAAACGATTTACCTGACAAACCAAGTGTCAGAAGTAATATCATTAGAGAACTTTTAAATAAGTTTTTTATCATTTTTACTCCAATCTATTAATTATTATTACTATTTAATATTAATCAATTATTCTTGTCTATATATATTTATAAGTATTTATGGTTTCTTAAGTTCATCCAAATTTTTAAATTCATTTAAAATATTAGGATTTATAAGAGCTTGAATATTTTTTATTTTATTTCCCTCAACAGTATTTCTAACAGCAATCTCAACTATTTTACCATTTTTTGTTCTTGGTATATCTGAGACCTCAATTATTTTTTTGGGTACGTGCCGTGGGGATGCATCTAAACGTATAGCTTTTTTTATGTTTAAAGATAAAGCTTCATTTAACGACTTAGGTTTCTTAAGAACAACAAATAATATAATTCTTACATCATTATCCCATTTCTGACCAATAACTATCGATTCTTTAACTTCTTTAAATTTATCGACTACAGAGTATATCTCAGCAGTACCTAACCTTGCTCCACCAGGATTTAGTGTAGCATCTGATCTTCCATAAATTATATAACCTCCGTTGGATTTTCTTTCAGCAAAATCTCCATGATGCCAAACATTTTTAAATTTTTTGAAATATGCACTTTTATATTTTTCATTATTCTTATCATTCCAGAATAATTTTGGCATTGATGGGAATGGTGATTTACAGACTAACTCTCCTTTTTTATTGACCAACGACTTTCCTGTTTCAGAAAAAACATCTGTATTCATTCCTAATCCATTATTCTGAATTTGCCCCCTGTAAACTGGTGAATATATATTTCCCAATACAAAGCATGATACCAAGTCTGTTCCACCTGCAATTGATGCTAAATGAACATTTTTTTTTATATTTTTGTAAACATAATCAAAACCCTCAGAGGATAAGGGTGATCCAGTAGAACAAATAGTTTTGAGAGACTTTAGTTTAAATTTATTTTTAATATTTACGTTAAGCTTTTTTAATTGGTCAATATACTTAGCGCTTATACCAAACAAAGAGATTTTTTCTTTTTCCGCTATTTTAAATAGTAAATCATCTCTTTTATGCATTGGAAAACCATCAAATAGAACGATAGAAGCTTTTGATGCCAAAAAAGTCATTAACCAATTCCACATCATCCATCCACAGGTAGTAAAATAAAATACATTGTCTCCTGGCTTAACATTACAGTGAAGTTTGTGTTCTTTTAAATGTTGTAACAAAACACCACCAGCTCTATGACATATGCATTTTGGTTTCCCTGTTGTTCCACTTGAATATAAAATAGCTAGTTCTTTATCAAAATCAAATTTCTTAAATATAATTTTGGTTTTTACTTTGTGTTGTAATTTATTGAAATAAAAGATTTTAATTCCTTTAATTTTTTTTTGTTTTAAATTTTTTTTACCTGGATAATTAGTGATTAAAACACTTTGAATGGATTTAATTTTTTTAAGAATAGCTGGTAACCTTTCAAGGACGTTTATTTCTTTACCATTATAATAATACCTATCAGTAATGATTAGTAATTTTGGTTTAATTTGAGAGAATCTTTCGATAACTCCTTGGGTACCAAAATCTGGGGAGCAAGAGGACCATATGGCACCTATTGCACTGGTTGCTATAAAACCTTCAACTGTTTCAATTTGATTTGCTGTATAAGCTGCAATTCTATCTTTTTTTTTTATTTTATTTTGTTTAAAAAAATTAATTAATTTTAAAGTGTTTTTATTTAATTCCTTCCAAGATTTTTCTTCTCGATATCCATTTTCACTAATGAAAGTTACAGCTTTTGAATTATCATTTTTTGATAACAAGTTTTCTGCATAATTTAACTTGGATTTTAATAAAAATTTACTTTTAATTATCTCTTTAGGAAAATAAAATTTATCATTTTTAATACCTTTTACATTTGAAAATTCCCAAACTGATGTCCAAAAAAGCTTTGGATTTTTAATTGTCCAATTATAAAGTTTTTTATAATTTCTCTTAGGTATGTAATTAAATTTTTTTGCTAAATACTTTTCAAATTCAAATAAATTTGATTTTAATTTTGTTTGAGAATTAGCTTCCCACAGTTTTTGCGGCATAAAAAAATATATTTAATTTTAAGAAATTATGATAACCTTAAAGCATTAAATAATAAAAATGAGAACTTTTTCCCCAATGATTCGGACTAGTTTTAGCCTATTTTTGTTCTTTAAAGGTAACAATATATAGTATTGGTAAAAAAAATCATACCAAAGCTAGAAATGACAAAAAATAAAATCACAGCAGTTCTCGGACCTACAAATACTGGAAAAACTTTCCTGGCAATTGAAACTATGCTTTCTTTTGATTCGGGTATGATTGGTTTCCCTTTAAGACTTTTAGCTAGAGAGGTTTATGACAAAATTATTAAAAAAGTAGATCCATCAAAAGTTGCTTTAATTACAGGTGAAGAAAAAATAATTCCATTAAATGCAAAATATTTTCTTTGCACAGTTGAGTCTATGCCATTGGATAAAAGTTTAGAATTTGTTGGTATAGATGAAATACAAATGTGTAATGATCACGAGAGAGGTCATATTTTTACAGATAGATTGTTACATATGAGAGGTGAGAAGCTTACCATGTTAATGGGTTCAAACTCTATCAAAAAAATCATCCAAAAACTTGATGATGATATTGAATTTAAAAATAGAGAAAGACTCTCTAAATTATCTTTTGGTGGTCACAAAAAGATTTCAAGAATAGAGAGAAAAAGTGCTGTAATTGCTTTTTCTACTGAAGAAGTATATGCGATTGCAGAATTGATAAGACGTCAAAAAGGTGGAGCTGCTATTGTTATGGGTTCACTTAGTCCCAAAACAAGAAACTCGCAAGTAAGTTTATACCAATCTGGTGATGTTGATTATTTAGTTGCAACAGATGCAATTGGAATGGGAATAAATATGGATCTAGATAATGTTTATTTTTCAAATTTAAAAAAATTTGATGGTAAAAAATTAAGAAATTTAAATATTTCAGAAATTGGACAGATAGCGGGTAGAGCAGGAAGATATTTAAATGATGGCATTTTTGGCACAACTGGAGAATGTAAAGAAGTCGGACCTGAGGAAATTGAAGCATTAGAATCTCATAACTTTCCAGATATACAAAATATTTTTTGGAGAAATTCAAAATTGAATTTTAGTAATAAAGTTTCATTACTAAAATCTTTAGAGGAGAAACCGCAAAAAGAGTGGCTAAGACGAATAAATGAATGCCAAGATGAAAAGGTATTAAAATATTTTTTAAAAGAAGCAACAAATATTGAAATTCAAGATAATGATGACGTCTTAGAAATACTATGGGAATGTTGCCAAATACCTGATTTTGTAAAAAAAACTTATGGTCATCACTTTGAGGTTGTAAGTAAAATTTTTAGTTTTTTAACAAATAGGGATAAAAAAGTTCCAAATCACTATATGAAAGAACAACTATCTTTACTGGATAAATTAGATGGAAACGTTGACTCTTTATCAAATAGAATTGCTAATGTCAGAACTTGGGCTTATGTGTCAAATAAATCAAACTGGGTTGAAAACCAAGATTATTGGATAGAAAGAACTAAAAATTTAGAAGATAAGCTATCAGATAGACTTCATGAAGAGTTGACAAAAACATTTATAGATAAAAGGGCAAGTGTTTTGGCCAGAGGTTTAAAACAAGATATTATGTTTGAAACAGAGATTATTAATGATGAAGAGGTAATGATAAATGAACAGTTTATTGGTCGTTTAAAAGGTTTAAAATTAGAATTAGATCTTAAAGTTGATACATTGGACGCTGACGTAAAATCATTAAAAAAGGCTGCAAGGCAAAACGTAGTCCCTGAAATTATCAAAAGAATAACTCAAATAATTGATACTGGCTTAATTGAATTGAAAGATGATTTTAAAATTTATTGGAACAATAATCAAATAGCTAAATTAATTCCTGGTTCAGATTATCTTAATCCACAAATTCAATTAATTATTGATGAAATGATTGAAAATAGCGAGAAATCAAAACTTAACTCTTATTTACAGTCCTGGCTAAATGATAAAATTGAAACAGAGTTAAAAAGTCTAATAGATTTAAAAAATGTAAAGGATAATAATTCAGAAATAAGAGCCTTAGCGTATCATCTTTATGAAAATAATGGAGTTGTTAAAAGAGATGAAGTTTTAAATTATTTAAATAAACTTAATCAAGATGAAAGAAAAAAACTGAGAAACTTAGGTGTAAAATTTGGAAGATATCATGTTTTTTTGTTTAAATTATTTAAACCAAGTTCTGTTTCCTTGAGAATTCTCTTATGGAAAAACTTTAATGAGAAAAATTTTGACTTCCTGCCTCCAACTTTTGGATTAAATTTTTTAGAAGAAAAGAAAACACTAAACAAAAATTTAATGCTCTTATGTGGTTTTGAAAAATTTGAAAATTTATATGTAAGGATAGATATTTTAGAGAGGTTATTTTTAATGATTTTTAATACTAAATCTGAGCATAAAATCAAAGAGATAAAGTTAATTCCTGAAATGTTGAATTTGTTAGGTTGTAATAAAGAAAATTTTGTGAAATTAATTAAAAAGATGAATTATAAAACCTATGAAAAAGATAATAATCTTCACTTTAGATATGTTCCATTAAGAAAAATGACTAAAAAAGACACTAATAAGAATATTAATGACAATCCTTTTAATGTCCTTTCACAACTTAACTTAAAATAATGTTTAATATTTTTAAAAAAGAAGAAACTGAAAAAGAAAATAATCATCCATCAATAATAGCAGTTGCTTGTTTATTAATTCATTCAGCAAAAATTGACGAGAATTACACAGATAAAGAAAAAAAAATTATAAAAGATGCAATTATTGAGATGGGCGCTGGAACAGAAGAAATAGATAAAATTATAAATGATGCAGAAGAAAAAGAAAAAGATTCAAATCAGATACTTGATTTTACTAGAGAAGTTAAAAATATAAATGAGGAAGACAAAAAAATCATAATAGAGGCATTATGGGATATAATATATTCAGATGAAGATGCTGATATGTATGAAACAAATCTAATGAGAAGATTATCTGGTCTTCTTTATCTTGACCCAAGAGTTGTAGGGGACATTAAAGAGAAAGTTCGGCAAAAAAAAACATGACCTATTTAGTTAATGAAAAGTGCATCAAATGTAAATTGATGGATTGTGTAGAGGTATGCCCTGTTGATTGTTTTTATGAGGGTAAAAATATGCTTGTAATTAAACCTGATGAGTGTATAGATTGTGGCGTTTGTGAGCCAGAATGTCCAGTGGACGCTATAATATCAGATAATGATGATGATAATGGCAAGTGGATGGAGATAAATAAAAAGTATGCGGATGTATGGCCAAATATTAGTGAAAAAAAAGATCCTCCAGCGGATCATGAAAAATTTAAAGATGTAAAAAATAAATATGAAGAATATTTTAAAGAAAATATTGAGTAAAAAAAAAGCTAAAAAAGTTACAAAAAAAAAGACTACTGCAGCAAAAAAAACTGTAAAAGTAAAAAAAACTACAAAGGTATTGAAAGTAAAAAAAGCATCCAAAGAATTAAATAAAAAAAAAACAATTAAAGATAAGAAAAAAAAAGATAGAGTTGAAGTTAAAGCTGAACCACTAAGAATTCCTAAAAATAATGAGCAAAAACCTGAGATTAAAAAGGTAAAAAAGCAAGAAACTGAGAAAAGATTATTTAAGGCTAAAGACTATGTTGTTTATCCAAAACATGGTGTTGGGCAAATAACTGAAACAAAAAAAATTAATATAGGTGGAATTGATGTTGAAACATACATTTTAAAATTTGAAAAAGATAAAGCAAACGGGATGGTTCCTGTAAACAAACAATCTCACTTAAGACCTCTTGCAACTATTAATCAAATTAATAAATGTGTAAGTATTTTAAAAAGTAAACCAAAGATTAAACGATCAATGTGGAGTAGAAGAGCTCAAGAGTATGAAGCAAAAATTTCATCTGGTAAGATATATGACTTAGCAGAAGTTGTGAGAGATCTTAATAAGGGTGATGATATTATGATTGACCAGTCTTACAGCGAAAGACAGTTATTTGAAAAAGCGTATGATAGATTATTAACTGAGTTCCAAATTGTGATTGGTTCAAGCTTAGAAGATGCTCAGAAAAAGTTAGATAAAGCTCTAAAAAGAAACTTAGAGAAACAAGCTCAAAAAATTGAAGTAAAACCAATCAAAGATGAAGAAATTAATCAAGAAATAGCAGAGTAAAAAAAAACGCTTCCCACGCAAGCGCCATGAGAAGCGTTATCAGTTAAAAAGAATACTAAACTATCTTCTTTTTTTCTTCTTAGCCTTTTTCTTAGCTTTTTTCTTAGTTTTCTTTTTAGCAGCTTT
>FUFK010055394.1_pt1 | contig 10026 bp, 7 predicted proteins | sample 1021851 | NCBI WGS metagenome assembly FUFK01 (sample SAMEA51879418, study PRJEB19060) | metagenome | reverse complement strand
GGCGGAGCACGAATACAAGAAGGTGTGGCATCGCTTGGTAGTTATGCAGAGATTTTCTTCCGTAATGTCAGAGCATCCGGAGTTGTTCCGCAAATATCAGTAATAATGGGACCATGCGCGGGGGGAGCAGTTTACTCACCTGCCATCACTGATTTCGTGATAATGGTCGACCAAACTGCACACATGTTCATTACAGGCCCAGAGGTTATCAAAACCGTAACGAATGAAGTTGTCTCGTTTGAGGAACTGGGTGGTGCAATGACCCACGGCAGTCGCTCCGGAGTATCACATTTTACCGCTGAGGATGATGAATCAGCGATTCAACTGGCTAGGGATTTGTGTGACATGTTACCATCCAACAACCTAGAGAAACCACCATCCAAGAAAACCTCTGACTCCACCAGCCGATTATGTGAAAAGCTCGACTCAATCATACCTGAAGAATCAAATAAACCATACGATGTTGTTGATGTAATTACAGAAGTACTAGATGATCATGGCTTCCTTGAAGTCCAAGCCGATTGGGCACAGAACATCGTTATTGGGTTTGGTCACCTGAATGGTCAAACCGTTGGAGTAGTGGCTAATCAACCTAAGATTCTCGCCGGATGTTTGGACATTGATGCCAGTGATAAGGCGGCAAGATTTGTTAGATTTTGTGATGCATTCAACATACCGCTCGTAACCTTTGAGGATGTTCCAGGGTTCTTGCCGGGAACTAATCAAGAATGGGGTGGCATAATCAGGCACGGAGCAAAACTGCTCTATGCCTTTGCTGAGGCAACAGTGCCAAAGCTAACCGTAATCATGCGCAAGGCCTACGGTGGAGCATACGATGTAATGTCATCTAAACACATACGTGGCGACTACAATGTTGCTTGGCCATCTGCCGAACTGGCCGTAATGGGAGCAGATGGTGCCGTTGAAATTATCCATCGCCGACGGCTGAAAAGCGCAAGGAATCCCGAACAGGAACGGGAGAGATTAACTGAAGATTTCAATGAAAAATTCGCCAACCCATACAAAGCAGCTGCTCTTGGTTACATAGATGATGTGATCGAACCTAGCGAAACAAGAACAAAACTGATTCGAGCTTTAGATATGTTAGTTGACAAAGAGGAACTAAGACCAGCGAGGAAGCACGGTAATATCCCGTTGTGAGGTGATTATGTGACCGATGAATCAGTATTACGTATTGCTGCGATATGTGCGGTGTTATCAATTGTTGAAGACAACGCACAAGATTCCTCAAGAATAGGTCGGCAACCTGGACCGGTATGGACTCAAGATCACATCAGAATGAACACTGGAAAAAATTCGTTGATGAACCGTAAATCATCGCGCTCACCATGGAGATAATCGCATGACTGAAAAAAAGAAAGTTATTGTCGATGGAGTTGAATTAGAGGTCGAAGTTGAGATTGCAGATGACGGAAAGTGGCTAGCCAGCGTCGAGGGTATAACCTTCCAAATTGAACTACCTGACTCAGGTCCGGTAGTAAAGAAAAAGCGTTCGTCTGGCGGCAAGAAAAAGAAATCTGGAACTGTATCTGCCAACATACCGGGGAAAATCGTAACCATTGAAGTTGATATGGGACAACATGTGGAAGAAGGACAAGTTATCCTAATCCTTGAAGCTATGAAAATGCAAAATGAAATTCAAGCACCGGTGACGGGAACGGTAACCGCAGTCAACTGTGAGGAAGGTCAATCTATTGAGGCAAACGTACCATTAGTTGTCATCGAACCCGTGGAAGAATAGTGGTTATTTTGACACATGACGATACGACCATTAAAGAGTTGATATGTTTAGGGCTTTACATGGCGGCAGAAACTGTATGTGACTTTCCTGGATGTGGTGCAGTTGGAGACATTGTTTCCAGACTCTCACCAGAGGGATATCTNGTCGCCACAGGCAAAAAAGCCTACTCATTCCGGGAGGCATACCGACGATTCCACTACTGTCAACAGTGTCATGACCAGTTAATGGGCGGCGTTTGGTCAAGAGTAAGAAAGCCTGACGACAAAAAGGATGGACATGTTGCCCCCACTGCAATTTGATTCTAACTTTCGGGGAGAGTATCATAAACCAATACTTCGTCGGTAGCGTATGGAACATGAGATTTCCAAGAATGTTAGCGGGAAAATAAGAACCTCAAGCGTGTGTATTTTATTTCTCTTGACTGCACTATCCGCCGGCATCGGTTCAGTTAATGCTGTTGGTGCAAATCAAAATGATATTAACAGTGGTTCGGATTTACCTGATAGTCAAGGAGCGATTAACACAACAATCGGTTTAAACGGCGCCTCGCCCTACCACCTCACTCCAATGAGTGCTGAACTCGCGGTCGGCGATGATGAAGATTGGTTCGCAATTACCCTTAATCCAAGTGAGGGGTTAGCAGTTCAGATTGACTATAATCCAACCTACACCTCACCAACAAACGGAACTGTTTACAATAACGAGTTTGATCTAGCCATCTATGATGCTAATATGTATCAGATGGACTTCTCTTACGCGTCAAATCCAGAGTATGTAACGACAAATAATTCCGGCTCGACTACTAATCACGGCGGAACGATTTATGTGCACATCTACCGATATTATGGCTATGGGTCATACAATTTACAAGCATGGACATGGACTAATTCGCAACCAAGTACTGGACAAAATGACATGGGCTGGGCTAATTATGACTTCCCAGACACTCAAACCGCCCTATTGTCAGATCCATACTTCCCAATGAATTTTGCAGGGTCTGCCCCATACACGTATCCAATTGCCCCCGGCCAAGTAGACCCTACAGATAATGAGGATTGGTTATCATTTAATATCAACACCAACGAAGGTTTGGCTTTTGAAATAACCTACCCAGCAAACTCGGTTAACAACGGCACTACATATGTCAATGATGCTGAGTTACTGCTATATGATGCAAATATGAACTTTGTTGACTCTTCAATGGTTGGTAGCCCTGAACTTGTCACCACCAACAACTCACAGGGTAGCATAGGTGGTACAGTTTACATCAAAATACAGCGTTGGAATGGTTATGTCGATTACGACCTACGATTCTGGGTCTTTTCCACATCATCAAGTGGAACGACCAATCAAAATGATATAGGTAACCCGAATTATGACTTACCTGATAANTACAACGCATTGTTAAACGATCCATTTTGGCCGACACAACTCAATGGAGGTGCACCAATTTATTCCGGTATATCCACAGCAGAGTTAGACCTGAATGGTGATAATGAGGATTGGATGGTATTCACCTTGAACCCAACTGAAGGTTTTGCTTTAGAAATATCATACAGCTCATTTGTCTTTGTCAATGGCAGTTTGATAACCAATGATTTCTCGGTATACATCTACGATACAAGCTTAAACACAATCGACTTTTCTACTGGAAATAATCCTGATTATGTTACCACCAACAACTCAGCTGCAGGTGCTGGAGGACATGGCGGATTAGTATTTGTCCAGATACTACGGAATTCAGGATTCGGTGCATATGACATTGAATTTTGGACGTGGAATGTCGGCTCCGGAGGCGGTGGGACAGGGAGTTCCGGCACCGTAGTTCCAAACCCATGCAACGATGTTGGAGTAATTGGTTCAGGTAATGTTGTGGTGGACATGTTAGAGCCAAATAATAACGAAGCAACTGCATCCTTAGCCTCAATCCTACCGATTTATTGTTCTGGATTAAGTTTCGACACCTCAAATGATGAAGACTATTTCGAGGTGCAATTAGTTGCCGGAGTGACATATTACGTTAACATCACCTTCATGCACAGCAATGGTGACATCGACGCGAGATGGGAAGATGTGAATGGTCTTTTCATCGATAGTTCTACTGGTGTTGGTAATACTGAATACATGTCATTTGTCGCAACAACCAATGTATTGAGTTACATCGAGGTGTACACACTTGGGTTCAGTGGAAGTAACTATAACATCGAAATAACCACTGATAATCCTGGAGGCGGTCAGACATTCACCGGACTGGATGTCACTATGAATAACCTGACTAACGTGTCAATCGAATTAACTGGACTTGTCGTAGGTGACAATTATCAGTACAGTTACAACGATGAGTTCACCTATGCTTCGAATTCAACCACAGTCCCACTAACAAATTACGGACCATATTCGTTTACTGCAACTGCGACAACTCAAATTTTCAATCATACGCTACTAGGTGTTAATATTGAAGGTGAGTATGGAGTATCTGCATCTCTAGCAGATGCATCAGGCAGTGTCTTGAATATCGATAGTGATTCTTTTTATTATGAAACCTTAGTTGCAGAAACTACTTCCTCAACCACCGGGGAAATCTACGCCACTAATTTAACAGCAGGAACCTCTTATGCAATTAAATGGGCAACGGTTAACTTGGACCAATTAATATCACTAGTTATGGCAAATCCGAGCATTAGCACTGATGATGCCGTGAATGCCACAATTGTCGGCGGTGACATCATCAATTTCACCGCCACCGCTAATTCAGAAACCTATCAAGTGTCATGGAATAACCCTACATCAATGGATAACCATACATTTTTTGCAGTATTATATCCGCAAAACTACAACATCAACCTTACCAGCCTAGATGGTTACATCGGCATACACAGCATGGATTTCATTCCGCAACTACCATCAGCGATAATCACCAGCTATTCATTTAGTACAACAGCAGCAAATAATGATTTTACCTCTGAAGGTCTAGACCTTGTCCCGGGTGATACATACTACCATCAGTTTAGAGTTGAAGACCCAAACGGCGCTGANATCAACTATTCAGCGATGACGACATCCGTAGCCACCGCGCAGAATATGTCGTTTGGCACATTCTACTATCAAACCCCAACAACCTCCGGGCAATACTGCTTATTCAGTGATCTATACGATGCGAATTTTGTCCAAATTGTTGGTGATTATGTATGCCTTCAGTACGTGTTCGATAACGATTCAGATGGTGTGGCAAATGAAATGGACCTTTGTCCAAATACCACTATTGGAACTGCTGTTGATGCTACAGGCTGTGCTGCAAACCAACGGGATAGTGATAGTGACGGCTATAACGACGACATAGATGATTTCCCATTCGATGATACTCAATGGTTGGATACTGATGGTGATGGCTATGGTGACAATCTAAATGGCAATTATCCTGATTACTTCCCTACAGATGACACCCAATGGAGTGATATCGACGGTGATGGNTATGGTGATAATGCCAACGGNAACAATCCTGATGCCTTCCCATTCGATGCTACACAGTGGCACGATGTAGACGGTGATGGCTATGGGGATAACGCCAACGGCAATAATCCTGACTTGTGGCCGACTGACCCATCACAGTGGACTGATACTGATGGCGATGGTTATGGTGATAATCCTCAGGGAACAGCAGGAGACGCGTTCCCGTTTGATGGGACACAATGGGCTGATACCGACAGTGATGGCTTCGGTGACAACATGAATGGTAACAATCCAGACATGTTCCCTAATGATGGCACTCAGTGGGCTGATTCTGACGGTGACGGCTATGGTGACAACGCTAATGGTAATGACGCCGATAAATTCCCTAGTGATGCAACGCAGTGGTATGATTCAGACAATGATGGCTATGGGGATAATCAGCAGGGTAACAACCCTGATGCATTCCCATCAGATGGGACTCAATGGTCAGATCAAGACGGAGATGGCTATGGCGACAATGCGAACGGCAACGACCCAGACAAATTCCCACAAGATAGTACTCAGTGGCACGATGCTGATTATGACGGCTACGGGGATAATGCCAATGGCAACAGTCCTGACCTGTGCCCCGGCACGCCGTTTGGTGAAACAGTCGATACAAATGGTTGCTCAACTTCTCAAACTGACAGCGATCTAGATGGTGTATCCGACATCGCTGATGGCTGCCCTAATACTCCACTTGGAGAATTCGTCAATGCTAACGGTTGTTCTGAAACTCAACTAGATGATGATAATGATGGAGTTGTAAATCAATTTGACTTGTGCGCCGCAACGCCTCTGAACGCAATAGTGAATGCAGCAGGTTGTGCAAACACTCAGTTGGATAGTGACAACGACGGTATTAATGACGCACTAGATTCATGCCCTTCCACTACTCCTGGAGCGANTGTCGATGGTTTTGGCTGTGCGGCTGACCAGCGTGACATCGACAGCGATGGCGTTAACGACAACCTCGACACTTGTCCTAATACACCGCTATCTGAAGTCGCAGCTAACAATGGGTGTTCTGAATCTCAAACAGATTCGGATTTAGACGGTGTCTTCAATGATGTCGATCAGTGTCCAAATACCACATTATTAGACCTAAATGGAGATGGTCAATTTGATATCGATTCTGTCGGCTGTTCCCCAATCCAGTATGATGATGATAACGATATGATTGACAACACAATCGACCTGTGTCCAGTTACTCCACTAGGCGAACAGGTAAACGCGGATGGTTGTGCAGAATCACAACTAGATGAGGACAGTGATGACATATGGAACTCGGATGATCTTTGCTATGATACACCATCAGGACAAGCAGTCGATCAAAACGGTTGTTCTCAATTCCAGTTAGATGATGACCAAGATGGACTAGTGAATGCCGAAGATGGATGTCCAAACACCCCTATTGGTGAGATCATCGATGAAAATGGCTGCAGTTTAACACAACTTGATTCTGATGGCGACGGTGTAAACGACTTAGATGACGCATTCCCCACTGATAGTAACGAATCTGTGGACTCGGACCGTGACGGCGTGCCCGATAGACTAGATGCTTACCCGCTAGATGCTGCGCGTTCAGAAACCGAGAAAGAGGACGATAGTAACGGATTTTTGTTTATTCTTGCAGCGATCTTTGCCATTGGTGTAATTGGCGCTCTTCTTGTTATAAGAAGTAAAAAGCCAGAAGATACACACTCTCCATTCGCTCAAGCAAATTATGAGGATCAGGTTACTGAAACAAATATGTCACCGGTATATGAAACCAAAGATGTACCTACAATCGAACAGGCATATGAAGAGCAGCAAGCGCAAGGCAATCAAACATGGGAGGAAAATGGAGTTCATTGGTCAATAACCCCAGATGGCACATTATCTTACTTTGATGACGCAACCCAATCCTGGATTTTATTCCAGAATTAGTCATTGATTCTTGAGTTTGACTGAGCCACTGAATAATCTCACCAAATGGTTAGATTACTCCTGAGGCCACTAGCGAAATCAGAGCCAATATACCACATAAGGCATAAATTAGAATTCCAATTGGTCCGCGCTTAAACTTGGATGATGGTCTGAAGCCTAGAGACGATTCTGTTTTATCAGCCAGATTTTCCTCGATTTCCTTAATCGGCTTCATCATCTCACCAATTGTGTACAGACTTCAAACGATTCCTTGTGCTTGCATAGCCTCGGCTATCTTTAGGAAACCTGCAACATTAGCACCAAACACATAATCTCCTTCTCTACCATATTGTTTGGCAGTTTCAGCAGCCGCCTTGTGAATATTTACCATGATGTTCTCAAGCCGCTGGTCAACTTCCTCTCTAGTCCAAGAAAGCCTCAGAGAGTTCTGTGACATTTCTAGACCTGAGGTAGCAACTCCTCCAGCATTGGATGCTTTACCAGGATGCAGACATAACACTCCATTCTTCTGGAACACTTCTACGGCTTCTGGTGTGCAAGGCATGTTAGCACCTTCACCAACNGCGATTACATTGTTNTCAACCAACATCTGNGCCTCTGCACCGTTTAGTTCATTTTGAGTTGCGCATGGTAGCGCTACATCGACTTTCACTCCCCACAAACCGTTCGGGGTTGGTTCCGGTGCTGAGGGATTAAACGTAACACCCTCATGAGCATCAGCATACTCGGAGATGCGCCCACGGCGGCTATTCTTCAAGTTCATAATCCAAGCGAGTTTGGCTCTGTCAATACCTGCAGGGTCATGAATCCAACCGCTTGAGTCAGACATTGTAACTGGAACTCCACCTAAGTCGAGTACTTTCTCACATGCGTATTGTGCGACATTACCAGAGCCGCTAATAGAAACAGTGGCACCCTCAAACGACTTACCCTTGGTCGCTAGCATTTCTCTGGCAAAATATACCAGACCGTAACCTGTTGCTTCAGGTCTGATTAGTGAACCACCGTATGATAATCCTTTACCAGTCAACACTCCAGCTTGGAAATCATTGCGGAGTTTCTTATACATCCCAAACATAAAACCGATTTCTCTACCGCCAACTCCGATATCACCGGCTGGAACGTCGCAATCTTGCCCTATATGTCGCCATAATTCCATCATAAATGACTGGCAGAATCGCATAACCTCATCGTCTGATTTACCTTTAGGGTCGAAATCTGAACCACCCTTTCCGCCCCCCATTGGTAGACCGGTCAATGAATTTTTGAATATCTGTTCAAACGCCAAGAATTTCAGAATTGAGGCATTGACACTTGGATGGAATCTTAGCCCGCCTTTGTATGGCCCGATTGCTCCGTTAAATTGGATTCTGAAACCACGATTGACTTGGACATTGCCGTTGTCATCAACCCATGGAACCCTGAAATGGATTAGTCTATCTGGTTCAACAACCCTCTCAACAATAGAGGTAAATTCTGGGTGTGCCTCTAAGACTGGCTCAAGGGATTCTAAAACTTCCAATACCGCTTGATGGAATTCTGGTTGTTCTGGATCTCTTGACTTAACTTTCTCGTATATATCTTTGATAACACTCATTACGACACCTAGGTAGTTTGTATTGAACTCGCCAATTTTTACCCCTTTCTAATGGTTACCCCATATGGAGTGATACAAGAGGCATTTAGTTGAATGGGCACACTGTGTTGAATCGATTTAATCGCTGGATTCTGCGATCGCCATTATCGTCAACTTCTGACATCGAGCGAATCGATTCTTCTATCATCGCGTGCTGATCTGATTGTAGGCCGATAATTCTCCGTAATACATCCAGCATAGACCATTCGTCCTCTGAAATAACCTCATCATCGAGGGCTGCAATGAGCGCACTTTGGTATGTTGTTACATCCCCGAGATGATGTCCCGAATAATCCTCAGCAGTGTCGTCAAATGGATTCTTCTCCTCCCCTCTAACAATAGAAATGCATTCCGCAGTATCGCCTGGGGATACTCCCAGAGCATTGGCCAAGACGTGAAGAATTGTTGCTTCGTCATTAGTTACTATTGCATCCTGCATAGCAATCTCTACGGTCTTTAGGTATAGATACAACCCTCGACTTGGTGTTACGCTCATGTTACAATCTGTGCGATGATGGTATATGATTCTATCAGTTTGTCACTTTTAATTGGCAATAATTCGTTATGCTGAGAGCCAATTCTTTAAATTACCAGTGATGGTTTCGATGTAATACACACGTGTTACATTTCGTCACCAAAATAAATACGTTTATATGGTGGCTTTACTAGCATGGGATGAGGAAGACACATGGTAACCCCTAGTTCACACATCTCTCTTCGTATCAATGAGGAGGACTTGATGCTACTAGACGCTAAAATTGGTCAGTATGGAGCAAGAAATAGATCTGATGTTGTCCGACTTGCAATCCAAGAATATCTGCGAGGCCAACCACGACTTCCAGACATGGACATAATAAAAATACCACTGGGTCGCAGTGACAAGGTAAAACTTGAGATGCTGTATGAGCTTGAGGGAACCAGTAGAGAACAAGCGGCGCTAGAGGGATTGAAACTTTACATAAACCAATCAATATCCAGAGCGGATGAGATTGTTAAACTCGAAAAAGCACTAGAGGAATCTAGAGCTTTGACGTTAAGAAGCAAAGAATACCAAGAATAAGGTGAGAGTGCAGAGGGGATGGGAAATGAAGCATAGCGAAGACAATAATCGTGATGCTACCCTCGGTGGAGATGAAGATCGATCCAACTTCATCACCATCAACAATTTGCGGATACGTGCCCGCCTTGCACGTGATGGATCAAACGGAGA
>FUFK010072164.1_pt1 | contig 10027 bp, 14 predicted proteins | sample 1021851 | NCBI WGS metagenome assembly FUFK01 (sample SAMEA51879418, study PRJEB19060) | metagenome | reverse complement strand
CAGTTGCAAGGTGATTGCAAGATTGATATCACGATCAACGAACGTGCTGTCACTGGAAATGTAATCCACGGACATCTACTCAAGGGCCACAACATACTAAAAATTAATTTCACAAAGGCAGATCCAACAGATACATTTTCGTACGCAACTCTAAAACAGTTCAAAGTCAATGACGGTGATTTTTTAGATCAAGTAAAAGCAATACAATATAAAGTTGACCAAAATAAACATCATGACGCCGATGGCATGATTAATAATAATCTTTATTTTGGCTACATCGGATCCATGGAAATAATACTAGAGCACACCAATGACCCGCTTAGGAGAGCCGCCTGGACCATAGCAGATAAAGAGTTCGAATACACAAAATGGCCAATCAAAGGAAACAAACATCGCAATAAACATTTCGAAACTATATTTCGTGATGCAAAATTTATGTACACAGGTTCAATGCCCCCAAAATCAAAAGAAATAACAAATGTTGTGAATGAAACAAAACTTGCAGACCTAAGAGGTCTATTGCCTAAAGATATAGAATCTAAATTATGGGATTGGATATCTAAGTCACAGAGGGTCAAAATGAATGGCGAGCCATTCAAACACCTTACATTTTCGAATGGTGTATCAGACTCTCTGGAATCGTTCGTGAGAAAAAGTAATCAGATATTAATGATACCAGAAAAAATGTATCATATCCATGGAGAAATATTTGATTATCCGAATCTAGTGAAATTGGATCCATTCGAAAGACCAATTCCATTGTATGCCGATGTGTTGCTGGAGTATCCATCACCATGGTACACCAACGATGAACTGGACAATGTTATTAAACTAGCCAAAGAAAAAAAGGCAAAAATTGCTTTGGACCTGACTTGGCTACCTGTTGCAACAGACGAAATACAGTTAGATTTGAACGGAATAGATCAAATCTTTTTCAGCATGAACAAAGCATGGCCCATACATGATTTGAGGCCAGCATTCAGATGGTCCCGTGAGAGGATAAATGATAGGCAAACTTTCGATTACGAAATTGGAATGTATCCAAAAACATCTGNNAACATGTTTNTGAAACTGATTGATAAATTNAGTTTTGANNACATNTATGAAACNGTNAAAGATGCNCGATCTGGANATAATGAAAACTTTTAAACTGGAGCCAACATCAGTGTTATGGTTTACCAAGCACGAATCTGCCAAGCATGATGAAGAAGGGCACATAAGCAAACATTATTTCTTGGATGAATTTGTGTGCATACAAAAACTCTTAGACTTCAAAGGAAAATACTGGTGGTAGTTGACATATGATTGATGGTAGTTTACAATATAACAATAAGGAGAAAAAATGGCATATGATAGAAAATTGATGATCGATGCGATGATCAAACACGCAGAAGGACACATAGCAAAGCACAAGGCCAATGTTGAAGTGTACTTCCACAACGCGGCCGGCGTGGGCGAACATCCAGACATACTAGAAGCGATTGAGAAAGAGTTGAATATCATTTCTATGTATCATGATCAGATTGAGATGTTGAAAACATACTTCTAGTGACATACACAGTCAACGACAACTGTATAATGTGTAAGCACACAGACTGTGTCTCAGTGTGCCCGGTTGACTGTTTCTACGAAGGCGAGAACATGCTTGTGATCCATCCCGACGAGTGCATAGACTGTGGGGTGTGTGAGCCGGAGTGTCCTGAGGACGCTATCAAACCAGACACGGATGAAGAAGGCGCCAAATGGGTGGAGTTCAACGGCAAGTGGTCGGCCAAGTGGGCGGTCATCACAGAGAAAAAGGATCCTTTGCCTGACTATGAAAAACATTCTGGGGAGCCAGGAAGATTAGAAAAATATTTTAAAGACAAATAATGAAAGATAAAAATGAAAAACAAAAAAACAAAGAGCCAATCTCGCAGAGAGCGGGAGGCCAGCAAGAATTCTCAGTTCGATCCCAAGATACATCAACTGGGAAGGCGTGGATATGGTTTCCAGATGAAACCAAACATAAAAGTTAAAGAAGGAGAACTGTCTGGCAGGAACCTGCCGTTCAAAAGAGACAATGAAAGTGATTGAAAGAATAATTCAGATGGGACAGGATCTAAAGATGTTGCAGGGCCAGGACCGATTGCAGTATCTGGTGGACAAGGCAAGAGAAGTGGAACCTCTGCCGGAGGCCGTGAAGACAGAGGAGAACAGGATCCACGGTTGTGCCAGCAAACTGTGGATAATAGGTGGCGCGGACGCTGAAGAAAAAATGCAATACAAAGTGGATGGCGATGCGTTTATTACAAAGGGCACTGCGAAAGTGGTCACAGACATAGTGAACGGGGCAGATAAAAATGAAGTTGCAAAATTGACTGTGGAGAATTTCTCAGCACTGGGCATAAAAGAACTACTCACTGTGCAGAGGCAGAATGGTCTCGGTCAGTTGATTGATAGAATAATTAGGATAGCACATGGATGATGAAAAGAAAGATGTTCAGAACATAAGAGCAGACGAATACGAAGAGCAGGTCAAGTATGCTCCTGATTGGCCACCACAGCCGCAACCTTCACCATCTGTGGATCCGCAACTGCAAACTGACTTGAGTGACATCAAAGAACATCCGCCTACTCAACAGGAGTACATGCCTAAGATAGTTGAAAAGTTGAAAGAGTGCTATGACCCTGAGATCACTGTTGACATATACAACCTNGGNTTGATNTANGACGTCAANGTNACAGAANCNNGTTGGGTACACGTGTTGATGAGTCTNACNAGTGCGTTCTGTCCNGCNGCGGACATGATACCNAGAGANGTGCAACAGAAAATAGAAAGCATNCCAGGCCTNAANTGCAAGGTCAAGATNACCATGCAACCACAATGGGGCAGAGACATGATCAATCCTGAAATAAGGGACTTGATGGGACTATGATGAAAGTGGAACTGATAGACAAAATGGGCACAGACTTNTCTGTGGTCAACGCCGCAAGGGTNAGTTATTCNAAAGANAGCAAAGCATGTNNNTGATGACAAGGANGANNNNCTNATAAANTATCTNGCNGAACACGAACACTGGTCACCATTCGCACACGCAAGTATACAGTTCAGGATTAAGGCACCTGTGTTCGTAGCGAGGCAACTGGTCAAACACCAAGTGGGCCTTGTGTGGAATGAGGTGTCGAGGAGATATGTGGACAATCCACCCGAACTTTATAAACCAGATGCGTGGAGAGGTAGGCCCAAAAACTCCAAGCAAGGGTCCGACGGCACAGTGGAACTGGGACANACNATAGANCACAATCTATGAAACAACAATGGAAAGTTGTCTGATACTGTACAACACACTGATAGAAAAAGGTGTTGCACCAGAACAGGCACGTATGGTTCTACCACAGTCAATGATGACGGAATGGTATTGGTCGGGCACAGTATACGCATTCGCGAGGGTGTGCAACCTGAGATGTAAACCAGACACTCAGAAAGAAACCAGAGATGTGGCCAACAAGATCTGGAAGTTGGCCGACGAAGCCTTTCCATACTGCTGGTTGCATTTAACAGATAACCATCCTTTAAAAAAAGTTTAACAAAACTGTAACACAATTTTAATATATGCGTGTTTAAATAATAGTGGTTTTATAACCAATGAAAACAGTAAAACTAAACAAAGGAAAAAAAATGAAAAAACTAGTACAAATCATTTGTGCAGTTGTTTTCTTTTCATCACTGGCCCAAGCGGCAAGCCAATCAATCAAAGTTGTAGGTTCTTCGACAGTTTACCCTTTCACCACTGTGGTGGCTGAAAGATTCGGTAAGGACACGAAGTATTCAACTCCGGTTGTTGAGTCGACAGGCACAGGTGGTGGAATGAAATTATTCTGTGCAGGTGTAGACACAAACTCTCCGTCAATGACCAATGCCTCTAGAGCGATCAAAAGCAAAGAAAAAGCATTGTGTGAAAAGAACGGAGTATCATATTTGGAATTCATGGTGGGCAACGACGGTATCGCCTTTGCCAATTCTGTGAATGGACCAAAGATAAACGTCACGAAGAAACAGTTATGGCAGGCCATGGCACTGGAAGGATCACATCCTAAGAAGTGGTCAGAGATAGATCCAAGCCTACCCGACTACGAGATCAAGATCATGACTCCCCCACCAACAAGTGGAACCAGGGACGCATGGAACTCGCTTGTGATGAAGAAAGGCTGTCCGGAAGACATACTCAAGGAGAAAGGCAAGAAGGCCTGTTATCAATTGAGAGAGGATGGCGGCGTGGTCGAAGTTGGTGAAAACGACACACTGTTGATCAACAANATGGTTGGCGACAAAGAGATGTTCGCCATATTCGGTTTCTCATACCTAGATGCCAGCAGGGACAAAGTCCAATCGGCAACTATCGAAGGCAGTGAGATCAGCCTGGACTCCATACAGAGTTATGAGTATCCGATCGCTAGACCGCTGTTCATTTACTTCAAGAAAGAGCACATGGGCATAGTGCCTGGACTCGACAAGTTCATGAAGGCGTACATTAGCAAGAAGGCGATGGGACCAAGAGGTTACCTGTCAGACCTTGGACTGGTTCCTTTAGACAAGGACAAGTTCAATGAGATGGTAAAGAGGACCAAACTCAAATAGTAGACATTGTTCGCGATACCTAGTATAATATATCACATATGAAACTAGGTATTGTAGGACATGGCTTCGTAGGCACAGCGGTGGATCATGGNTTCACAAANAANGTGCAGAAGTTCATAGTAGANCCCAAACACAACAGCACNAACACCATAGAGGATCTGATAGCATTCAGGCCTGACGCAACATTCGTGGCTGTGCCAACACCACAACTTGAATCAGGTGAGTGCAACACAGAGATACTTGAATCGGTTATGCAACAGTTGAACACCTGCAAGGGACTGCTGGTAATAGTTAAGTCAACTGTGCCAGCCTATAAACTGCAAAGCATTATCGAACAGTGTGTGGACCTAAGGATAGTTTACAATCCGGAGTTCCTCACGGAGAAGAACTACATAAATGATTTCGTCAATCCACCCATGCACGTTTTCGGTGGAGTCAACGCAGACACAGATGTCGTTGAACAACTCTACAAAGAACACTCAGGCTGTAAAAAATGTCCTGTGTACAAGACCGACATCGTTACTGCCAGCATGGTGAAATACTGCATCAACAGTTTCCTGGCCACCAAGGTCACATTCATGAACGAGATGTACGATGTTTTACACAAGGCCAAGGGCACTGACTGGCAGACTTTCATCAAGATAATACAGACAGACCCACGCATGGGCAAGACACACATGAAGGTTCCGGGGCATGACGGACAGCGAGGCTACGCAGGATCCTGCTTCCCCAAGGACACCAACGCACTGGCATGGTTCGCCAGGGAGATACTNAACACACCGTTCACGCAGTTGGAGACCAGCATAAAAATCAACGACACACTTAGGAAAACTAACAACTCATAGGCTATAAATACGCATATGAAACCATGGTTTGAAAAAGAGGCAGAGATAATACCGTTCCCGAAGAAGCCGGAGAGGCAGGTTATCAAGATGCCCAGTGTCTCAGAATATCCAGATTTTATCACAGGTGTGCTTGACCTACAAGCGAGACGCGACAAAGGACAGATCAGCAAAGATTCTTACAATAGACTCTACCAAGACCTGATACACAGGTTCATGAAAAAGGAGTCGTTCGAGAAACCATGGTTCTTGAGAGAAGCACCTGATGAATTACAGCAAGTAAAAAAATTATTATTAAAACAAATTGATAGCGAACAGGAACTGGCTGTTTTAAAAAAGATCCTAAAAGTTATGAAAAATGCAGGAGTAGACGATAAACTTGTTAAAGCCTTAAAAACTGACGCAGATGCTGAACCATTAGTACAAAGACTGGTGGCAGACATTATGAACACCGAAGGTACTACTGCTGAAAAACAGCATTTTGCTGAAAATTATACTAAAGGATTTATTAACATAAATGCAATTCTGACACCAAATCAAAAAATATCAATTAATCAAATATTACAAAATGAGATGGATCCTGATCCAAACAATAAAGATCAAAAACAAACTTCTTTCGTTTATGCAGTATTTGATTTTTTAGCAACAAAATATCGCCACATCTTAGACAAGGAGTTGGTCCAGGAGAAGTTGCTCTTGCTGTTCTATCCCCAAACATAACCAGGGTTGGTGGTGGCGCATCAGCGATAGGTGATATTAAAGTTACTTTAGGTGAGAAAGATTACTATGTTGAGATGAAGGGTAAAAACTATAACGCCCAAACTAAAAAAACTGGTACCGCTGGTAGATTGGTTGATGCTAAAATTAATATAGCAGACGCGACAGGCTTGGCTAACGCACTCCAAAAAGCAGGGCAAACAGGACAAAGAATTTCATTAACTCCTAGCGCCAGAGCAAGAGCATCGATACCATTAGTAGGCGGAGATAATAGTGTTGTATCTAAAATTGCCAAAGCAGGAAGAGACGTCAACGCTTTTGCAAATGATGTGGCCGGAGCACTTTTTTCTAAAGCACCTGACGTAAAATCCAAAGCGGCACAACTTATTTCAGCAAATAGCACAGACATAATGAATTTTTATACAAGAACATTATATGATAGATATTATAAGATTAAAAGTAAAGCAGATACAGGAAAATTAGCAGGATTCTTTTTTATTAACATGCAAAGTAAATCATTCTTTTTCTCTACGAATTTTGATGCCACATTAGATGCAGGTTCATCATATGATACTCCAGTTTATCTTACAGACAAAAGTGGCGGAGCAAACGGTGATGCGAGAGAACTTGCGCCGGCTATAGTTTTTAAATAATCACTACGCACAATACTGATCTAACACACAAATAAGTATTTGTATGATCATTGATGCACAGGGCAAGTTACTGATAGCACCACCCGGAATGCCTGATCCCAGGTTCCGAAAGACGGTAGTTTACGTTTGGAAACATGACGTGTCAGGTGCGTCTGGAGTCATAGTCAANAAGAGATGTGAGAGACCAACCTTCAAACACATCTGNACNGAAGGNGGCATCCTGCANAAGAAAGATGTTAATCCGCCTGTGTACTACGGAGGTCCTGTGCTTAACAATGTTGTTGGTGTGCTTCACAGCACAGAATACAAGTTGGCCAGCACAAACATGGTTACCGGAGGCAAGGTTGGATTCACACTGGACAGCAGGATACTACAAGATGTGGCCAGGAACAATGGTCCACTAAACAAGATTGTAACACTCGGCATGTGTAGTTGGAACGCATCACAACTTGACGAAGAGATCGAACACCCACACACTCCTGCGATGAGTTGGCTGATGTTGGACTACGATGAGAAACTGGTNTTTGGACAGTTGGCAAACGCCAAGCCAGATGACATATGGCAGGATTGTCTATCCAGGGCCATTGTGAACAAGACCAAAGAAATCACTTCAAAGATTTTCAAAGATTAGTAGTTGAAAGCATCCGAGCAGGTGCTAATGACCATGTACCACAGGCTGTCATACTCCCAATCATAGTCATGTTTTTCTTTTAGATACTTCTGCTGGATAGGCCAGGCATCCTTCTCCATCTGTGCGGTGCATTGGAAATCCACATCGTTCATGTCCTGTAGGTAGTGTACCATTTCGTGTATCAGCACTCCCATGTCCCAGGCCTTTCGCCTGTCCCAGGTGTCGGGTAATATAATTGTGTCTGTGTTGGTGTCATACAAGCCATGCAGTTCGTTAGGTCTTTGATCACGTTCGTCAACATAGTACAACTTCTCCATTTTTTCCTGTGACAGGAACAAAACCTTTGGAATATCGTGGTTGGTATCTAAGCCGGTGTTTGCACCCAACCATATCATGAGTGCTGTTAGGATCTCTTTCATTTGCCAATATTTAACCATAAAGTACGCAGATTTAATAACTGCACATATTATTAAATATTGATGAGCGAGGTTAACGTACGAAATGGCAGGTCCATCAAACAAGATAGAAATATCCTATGAACAACTTTCCACGGGTAAGTTTATCAAGAACGGTGACGACCTAACCATCACTACCCAAGACCTATGGGGAGACACAGAAACGGTTCTGCTCGAAGATTACTTTCTGACTTCTCCAGACCTCGTCACTTCTAAAGGATCAACACTCAAAGGAAACATAGTTAACCTCTTGGCCATAGACAGCCAGCCTCTTGACCACGGCATGTTGGCCTTTGAGGATCCTAACGCAATAGGCAAGATCACAATAGCCGACGGACCTGTAGTTGTCCAACGAGCTGACCAGTTCGTTGAACTAAACGCCGGAGACCTCATATATCTAAACGATGTTGTGGAATCCAAGGCCGGGTCCGTTGGTATTGCGTTCGCTGATGAAAGCACCATATCAATTGACTCNGGTGCCAAGATGGTNATAGACGATTTCGTNTATGATCCAGAGAANCCAACCACAGGNTCAATGAACGCCAACATCCTAACGGGTAACTTCTCTTTCGTGTCTGGACAGATNGCNAAGACAGGCGCAGACGCCATGCAGGTAACAACACCTGTGTTGACGATCGGTGTGAGGGGAACACAGGTGGCAGGTAAGGCCAACCAGGATGGCGAGGAGAATGAGATAGTTCTGCTTCCAAACGAGGACGGCACCGTGGGCCAGGTCATGATCACAAACCAATCGGGTTCGGTGTTACTGACCGAGGCTTACCAGGCAACCACGATAGCCACGGCACTGCAACCACCAACAGTGCCTGTGCATACGTACCCAAGGCNATCGTGCTNAANAAGTTCGCNGACACCATAAGCACCAACAGGAAAGTAAAGATCAAGGCGGAACTGGACGAAGAAGCGGAAGAAACGGAAAAAGAAAAGGAAGAAGCCGAGGAGGAAAAGGAAGAACTGGAAGAAGAGAAAGAGGAATTGGAAGAAGAGAAGGAAGAACTGGAAGAAGAGGCCGAAGAACTCGAGGAAGAAAAAGAGGAACTTGAGGAGAAACTGGAAGAGATCGAAGAAGAGAAAGAACAACTTGAAGAAGAGGTTGAACAACTCGAGGAAGAAAAAGAACAGTTGGAAGAAGTCAAAGAAGAGATACTGGAAGAAAAAGAATTCATAGAAGAGAAACAGGAAGAGCTTGTTGAAGAAGTACAAGAACTGGAAGAGCAGTTGGAAGAAGCGGAATCTTTCGAAGAAGTAAAAGAACTAGAACAAAAACTAGAAAAAGTAGAAAAAGAAATTGAAAAAGTAGAAGAAGAGAAGTTCGAGATCGAAGAGAAGTTCGAAGAGATCGAACAGGAAGTGATCTTCGTAGAGAAAGAAGCGGAAAAAATCACACAGGAAGTTGAACAGATATTCCAAGAAGAACAGTTCGTTGAACAGCAGTTCATAGAAGTTGAACAGAAGGTTGAACAGGTCATAGAACAGGTTGAGTTCGTNGAACAGCAGGTAGTATTGGTTGAAGACAAGGTCATGGAGATAGAATCCACGATCTTCGAACTGACCAAGGAAATGATCCAGTTGGAACAGGAGTTCTACTCGCAGGTAGAGTCTTTCGAACAGATATTCGAAGAGGAGTTCCAAGAAGCACGTGAGGAATACAGGGAAACCAAGGAAACCATGATCGAGCAGGAGAAACAGGAGATCGAGGACAAGAANGAAGAATTACAGGAGCAGTTGGAGAANGATGACCTCTCAGAGCAGGAGCAACAGGAGATCGAAAAGCAACTGGATGTTGTTGAACAGAAAGAACAGGTACTGGAGATGGAGGAGGACCTATTCAAGAACGAGTTCCAGGCAGAGAAGATAGAGGACATATTCGAGGACTCAAACCAGGACTTTGTTGTTGATGAACTGGCGGACGACTTGACCGAACTATTAGTAGAGATTCCAGAAGACAAAATGTATGTCACCGAAGACATGTTCAGCGAAGAGCAGTACAACGACGAGATGTTCGAAGAGATGGAAAACATCATTGAGGAACAGGTGGAAATAATTGATATGGAGGCATTCACTGACAGCATGGAAGATGAATTTAACGT
>FUFK010044028.1_pt1 | contig 10027 bp, 17 predicted proteins | sample 1021851 | NCBI WGS metagenome assembly FUFK01 (sample SAMEA51879418, study PRJEB19060) | metagenome | reverse complement strand
TCAAATCTTTCAGCTTAAAGTTGCAATACTTTAAAGAAAAGTTGCTTAAAATGCTTGACTTTTGTGACTATAACTTTATAGCTATAGACGAAAACAAAAATAAAATATACGCATTTACCTGTTATGAAATTAAAAAAGACGTTTGTTTGAATTATTTCATCTTTAAATCTGTAGATTATCCCATGAATAGAGATATGTTTAAAACGCATTTGAAATTTTTTGACAAAATGAGAGAAAAAGGATTTACAAAAATAGAAGCTTACATAGACAGGGTTTACAAAGACCCCTTACTAAAGTTTGTAGAAAGATATTATGGGGCAAATGCAGAAAAACAAGAGGAAGGGAATGATAGAATTGTATTTGATTTAGAAAAAAACACTAGATGGAGATTTTACCTTGACAAATAAGAATATGCGTGTTAAAAAAGAAATAATGAGCAAATGGACAGAAAAACAAAAAGGAGCTTTGTGGAAGAAAAATAACGGCAAAGTTAGATATTTGTCTGGATATGTAGAAATAGAGGGAGTACAGCACAAAGTTGTCATATTCCCCAACAAGTACAAAAAAGAAGCAAAACACCCAGAATTTATAATATACTCTCCTTTTGAAAAATAATATATGAATATAGAAAGAAAAGTGTAATCATTTTTATGAAAGGTTATATTACAGTCGTAGGAGTAAATGATGGTACAAAGAGATTAGAGAAAACCACTGGTTATGGCACTTTAACTTACAAATATCATAAAAATTACTCTCTTGAGTTTCAAAATGAAACTTTTTTTGTCGAATTGTTAGACTTTATTATTACAGAAAATTGCATAGAGTTTTCTGGTTGGGTAGGCGATAAAGATCAAAATTTTGGTCGAATCGCTTTTCAATTTGAACCAAATAATGAAAGTTAGAGTATATAGAAACCTAAATAAAACTTGTTACTACAAAAGGTATATTTATTAGATGTTTAGTGTAATATACTTAATATGGCAGATAAAAAAATATCACAACTTACCGAATTAACCAATGTCAGATCAACACTTGGTTTTTTACCATTTGCTGATACTAGCAACACGGAAACAAAAAAAATTGCACTACCTAATTTACCAATAAGTGACCAAGCTTTGGATCATGATGTTCCATTCACAGTAACTGTTTCTGGTGGAACAGGTACAATAAATAATTTCGCAACAGCTGATGGTTTTTCTTACAATTCTGATTTAACTGATGTTTATCTTGGCACAAAAGTTACAGGTATTCATAGTCAAGCTTTTTATACGAATCGAAACCTTACTAGAATTAATATACCTAAAGGTGTGACTGGTGCTATTGGGAGTTCTGCTTTCTTTTATTGTGATAGTCTTGTAGGTCCAATCGACATACCAGAGGGTGTGACTAGTATTGGGAGTCAAGCTTTCATGTTGTGTGCCGACCTTCAAGGTACTTCTTTACCAGATTCTCTGACCTCTNTCGGAAGTTATGCTTTTTATAGTTGTCCCGATCTGGTTACTGCAAATATTCCCACTGGAATTACCACTATTGAATCACTCACATTTGGAGGTTGTAGAAAATTAACAAACATCACAATTCCAAGTGGCGTTACATCTATTAAAAACAGAGCTTTCCAGAATTGTAGAGCTTTTACAAGCATAACAATTCCAAGTACTGTAACTGAACTTGGGGGTGCTGCTTTTGGGAATTGTACTGGTGCAACTACCGTTAATTGCCTTGCAACTTCTGCTCCAACTATATCAAATGGTTTTTATGGTACTATTTTTGGGAACGTAGCAGCTACAGAACTTCATGTTCCAGTAGGAGCAACGAATTATGGATCTACATATGGGGGTTTAACAGTTGTTGCAGATTTATAATTGATTTTTTTAAATTTGTGGTTATCATATCAATATGAGTAAAAAAATTCATTTTGTATCTGGTCTTCCACGATCATGTTCTACATTACTTTGCAACCTACTCGCACAAAATCCAAAGGTTCACGCTACTCCAAGTAGTGCTTTGCATGAAATTGGTTACATTGCTCGTCAAGTTTTTCAAACAGAAGAGGCGAAAGCAGTAGACATGAAAAATATCCTTGAGCCTATGTATTTAGACTACGTAAAAGCTGGTTGCGAAAACGCTTTTAACAGTATTACAGATAGGCCTGTAGTGGTTGACAAATCTCGTTCTTGGATTGGGCATTTAGATCAGCTTTTTAAGATATGGCCTAATGCAAAGATATTAGTCCCTGTTCGTGATATGCGAGGAATAGTGTCAAGTATGGAAAAGAAGCGAATAGCTCATCCAACAGTTTTTAATGGAGCAGAAAAACAAAATCCACAAAGCTGGACAACTATAGAAAAACGTGCTCAAAATTGGTTGCAAACCCCACCTATTGGCATTGCGATTGAAAGATTATATGAAGCTCATCAAAGATTTGGTGATAAATTAATGTTTATTCATGCAGAAAAGCTAACAGAAAGCCCACAAAGTGTAATGAATAGTGTATGGGAATATCTTGAAGAAGATTCTTTTACTCATGACGTTTCTAATGTAGAGCAATATACTAAAGAATATGACGTAGGTTTCCCATATGGAGATCATATCATACGCCAAAAAATCGAACCTTTAAAAAAAGATTGGTGCGAAATACTTGGTCGAGAGCTTTCTGAACAAATAAATCAAAAATTTAACTGGATAAACAACTTATGAAATACGCATTAATCAATTCTCAAACAAAAAGAATAATAAGAATAAATGACAATAATAACGATCCCATTAATGACAATTTGGAATTTGTGTCTGTTTCTGATGCTATAGAGTCAGAATTCAATAGTTCTAGTAGAAAAGTTTTATTTTTAATCGACGGGTCTATCAAGACAATGGAACAAAAACATTGGATAAATAATCCAGAAAGGGTGAAAAACAATATTAGAAAAATTAGAAATTCACTTTTAAAAAATTCTGATTGGACTCAATTGCCAGATTCACCTTTAAATAGTGCAACAAAAGCACTTTGGGCTACATACCGCCAAACACTTCGTGATATTACTGAGAACATTGACGAAAATGGCGAGGTAACTTATCCAGATACCCCTTAACGATTGAAAAATTCCCAAATAGATTTATAATAGTGTAAATGAAGTTATGTTTGGACTTGTCACGATGCTATTATCGACATTGGGGGCGACTGGGATGGGCAGTATGCTTAAGATTCTTGGTGGCGCTTTTCAAGGTATATCCGAAGCCAAAGCCGCAAAAGAGCGTCGAGAACTCATTAGAGATATGCAGATTCGTGGAATGGATCAAGAGTTTCAAAAAATGCTCATTGGGGAGGCTGATAAAGACACAGGCATGTTTACTAGGGCTACTCGTCGCCTTATTGCTTTTATGGGGATGCTCAACTTTGCAATCATCTCGATACTCTGCACCCTCTTCCCTAACACAACCCTTGTTACCTTCACACCACCAGAAAATAAAGAAGCAACAGAAATCCTCTGGGGACTCATTACCTTCCCAAGTGGAACAGAAATCACTTCTACAATCACTACGGGACATATCTCTCTTGTCGCAATCACCACTTTGGGAGCGATCATTGGATTCTACTTCACCCCAGGTGGTCGAAAAGGATAAATAATGTGTAAATAATAGTGAGCAAAAAATCGCTCGCTAATTTAAAAATTTGCAAATAAAACATTATGGTAGGAGATATTTTAAACTTCATTGAACAGATTGGCGTTCCAATCACAAGTGCTTTGGCAGTTGGTTATTTTTTATTCATTATACTTAAATTCTTGTTGGCTCAAGTTACAGACAGGGTATCTGGACTTTCTAGAGCATTATTATCGCTTGAAAATAAAGTAGATGTAATGAACAACGACATTGTTAAGATTGATACTCAATTTTCGTGTGCGTTTGGTTGCGAGCCAAACTTAAATAGAATTGTAGCAAGTGAAGGGAAAGAAGATTGTAGAGATGATTAAATACTTGACAAAATCACTTTTCGACTTAGTATTAGCCAAATAAGATATTATGAGTGGATATGAATTTCAACATTGGGCTGACATTGTCAGCAAGTTCGGATTCTCGCTAATAGCGATAATCGGTCTAGGATTCTTTGTGTGGCACATTTGGAAGTGGGTCACAACCAAAGTAAATCCTGCACTAGATAGTTGTGGTGCTTCATTGGGAAAGCTGAAGAAGCAAATACAATCACTAGATAATGATATGATTAGGTTAAATATGAAATTAAAAATCCTAATACAAGAGCGTCATATCACAGATAAACATAAAGACTCAGATGAAGTCTAAAAATCGCTCACAAATAATAAAAATCGCAAATAAGTATATACTATGGAACTATTAACTAATCCAATCATTTGGCTTTTAGGTGCAATTATTGTCGTTGCAGTCATTGAAACTAAGAAAGCCAAAAATCGCTCACCGAAGTCGGCAGAGCCAAATAAGACATCATACAAGAAAAAGCCAACTTACGCAAGTAATGGCTTACCGAAGCAAAAAACTGCTTCGACACCCAAGAAAAAAGTAACCAAAAAGACTGCCAAGAAAAAGGTAGCTAAGAAAAGAGTTGCTAAGAAAACGACTCCAAAAAAGAGTCCTACAAAAAATTAAAAAAATTTTTTAAATTATGGAAATCGTACCTTTTTTAATCGTATTCTTTGTTGGTTATTTTGTTGGTAAGAAAATTTGCTTGAGAGAGAAAGCAAAATCATTACTGAACAAAATTCTTGGAAAAAAGTAAAAAAATTTTAACAACATAAGTTGTTAGTTTTTAGCCACTTACGAAATCGTCTCAATCTTGAGGCGATTTTTTTTGTAAGGTTGACTTGACAAAACGAAAAGTTGTGGCATATTAGTAACTATGATTATTAAATCCAATAACAAAAACATAACTAAATCAGCAGACTTTAAAGAAAAGTCTTGTTCGATTGACCAAGAGGATATGCGATATATCGCTTCTCTTTTACGGAACAATTATTCTAATCCGTTGTTGGCTACCATTCGTGAGATTATTGCAAATGCACTTGATGTCACTAAAGACAAAAAGGTAGAGATTCAATTACCAACTCAAATTGAACCAAACTTTATAGTACGAGATTTTGGGTGTGGTTTGAGTGAGGAAGATATGCTTGGTCTTTATACTAAGTATGGCAAGTCAACCAAGCGTGANNCCAACGANNNNATCGGTGGTTTCGGCATTGGGCGATTCGCACCTTTATCGTACACAGATTCTTTTATTGTAAGGTCTGTTCACAAAGGTCACAAACATTCCTATATTATAAGAGTGGACGAACAAGACGATACTATTGTTTCACAGATTGAAAGTCAGCCAACTAAAGAAGCTGATGGAATCTATGTACAAGTAGGAATCAAAAAAGATGACATTCACGATTTTTTAAAAATTTTTAAAAAAACTTGGTGGTATCGTAAAGATGATATTAAACTACTCAATGAAGATTGGGGAGATGTAAAATTGGGCAAACCACAAGAATCTAATGATGTATTCGATTTGTATAAAGAGAATAGTTATTGGGAAGATGTCGCTCACTACGGAAGTGACCCTTATGTCCTTATGGGTGGTATTCCATACAAGGTAAACAAAGATGAAGAATGGTTTATGTTCAAGAATGGTGTTGTTTACAAAGCAGAGATTGGCGAGTTCAAGTTGCACCATAGTCGTGAGTCTTTGGAGTACAATCCACAAGTCAAACAAGCTCTCAAGAAAGCATCAGATAAGATGTTCGACAAGCTCAATCAAGAGTTAGCTAGTCAGATGGACAAGGCTGATACTTTCTACGAAGCTAGTGAGATTATGTACAAAGCTATGGAAACTTACAGACATAGATTCGGTGCAAAGCTCAAAGTCTCTTCTAGCAAGTTCAAAGATGTGAATGGTATTCTATTTCCTAAAGATTGGATTGCCAAAGAAACTCACATTACCACTAGAGAAAATGGTAACTTGAGCTTCTCTCATTCAAGATACACTTACAATGATAACTCTCCAAACGATAAAGTTATTTATATCGTTGATGATTATCCAAGTCCTCGTTCTCCAAAGTCAAGATGTATGTTCTTACACGATTGGGAGAAAGAGAATAANATAGACAGAGGATTCGCCAAGATTATCCTTATCAATTCAGAGGGTATGAAAGCCGATAGTATTGATGGCACATACGACACCCAAGCGTTGTGTGTTCAGCGAGTCAAAGATTGTAACCACCCAAATGTCAAACTGCTATCAGAGTGTGAGCGAATGATTGCTCCACAGAAAGCTAGGAAGAAAGGTGTTGTGAAATCTTTATCAGCTATGGATATTCTAAAGTTCGACTCTAGTATTACACACGAGTGGGCAAACCTAGACACCTATTGGGGAATAGAGAAAGATGTAGATTTTGATGACGATAGTAAAACATTCTATTATGTTAATTACTATGCAAACAAAATTACTTTTGAGCCTTACAGAAAACACATTGGTGCAGATGGCGAAGTTGAAATCAATCCTTATAGATTCATTAAAAATTATTTAAAGAACATTCCTAATTTCAAAGAAAACATTTGGGGTGTTCGTAAAAACCTAAAGAGTCGAATTGAGAAAAAGGATAATTGGATTTGCCTTGATGATGTCTATGAAGATTTGGTCAAGCAAGACGAGGGTATTCAAAACTATGTTAAGTGGTACGAAGAGAAAGAGCTTTTTGATGGGTATGACAAAACCTTGATGGAAGATATTGCTAAGTTTCCAAAAGATAACCTTAATGAAATTTTAAAAAATTTATTAAAAAGTTATAATGATTGGAGAGTGAAACAATCAAAAGTCTACAATCAAAATTACAATCACGACTATGTGATGGAAAGTCTCAAGCCACAAAAGTTAAGTGGCGAATCATTAGCGAGGAAGCGAGCTTTCGACAAAGCGTTTCCTATGGCAAAGTATTGCCTTGAGGGTTACAGTAGTGACAAAGCAACAAGTATTTCAGATGTGTTAGCGTATATCGGAAAGTAGTAATCATAGTCGGCTAGGAGTGTGGTAGTTCCTAGCCGACACAATTTTTAAACATTATGCAATTAGATTTTTTATCCTATACAGAAAAGAAACCAACAGAACAACTATCATTCCTAGATGAAAAGAATAGAGTACATATTAAGAAACATAACAAGACAGATGTCGAAAAGTTCTTCGCTTCAATTACAGAAGATGAGATTATTGACCATAGTGTTGTATGGGAGCGACTCAAACCCACAAATGATGTTGATGTATTTCAGAGGTGGTTGTTTGCCTTTTGTTCAGTCCATACCTCCTACGAGTCCAATATGCGAGGTTATCTTGCGATTAAGGACTTTACAGAATGGTTTAACAAAGACGAAGTTCTCTTTGACAAACTTAAAGATAGTGGTGTTGGATTATACAACAACCGAACCAAGTTCATTAGTGAGTTTGCCAAAAAATATTGGCAGAACCCAAATTTATTTAAATTTAAAAAAAATCAGAAGTGGTCAGAATTCAGAGATAGCCTTGTCAAAGACATTCTTGGATTAGGTATGGCTAAAGTATCTTTCGCTTTAGAAATGATATACACTTTTGATTGTGGAGTATTTTGTTGCGACACACATTTATTCCAAGCGTATGGTTACGACCAATCACTACACCTACCAAAGTATCGTGAGTTGGAAAACCATTGGACAGAATTTTCGGCAATGTATAATGTTCCTAGTGCTATTGCTAGGGCGATATATTGGAACAGAAAAAAAGGCGAGAAAGATTGTTCGTATTGGGCTGATGTCCTTGACAACGACAAGAGTTCTTTTAGTATAAAAGTATAAATTATTAACTAACAAAACAAAAAAATTCTTATGGCAAATTATCCATATATAGTATCAGAGTCAACTGCGACTCTATTGTATGAGGGCAAACCTTATACACTNGAATCCTCACAACCAAACTTTGAGCCTTTCAAAAAGGCATTGATAAGTGGGGATTTTGAAACTGCGATAGACTACCTAGACATTCGTAAGCAAGTCGAAGCATTTGCTGATGGCGACTTGGTAGTGGACAAAGGTGCAGTTTATTATCACGGACAGAGACTACACGGAAAAGTTATCGACAAGTTATTAGACTTGCTTGGTAGTGGATTAGATGTTGGCTCTGCTTTCGTTAAGTTCGTAAAGAATCTACTCGACAACCCAAGCAACAATTCCGTTGAAGAGTTGTACGACTTTCTTTCCTACAAGCAATTACCGATTGATGATGACGGATATGTTATCGGATACAAGGGAGTTTGTAGCGACTATTGGAGTCAGAGTGGAAACAAACACACTATTGTTTTACAAGGTCAAACCAATGAGCGTGGTCAAATCAAAAATGTTGTTGGGTCAACTATTGAGGTAGCTAGAAATTGTGTTGATGACAATCGTGAAAATGGTTGCTCTCACGGATTGCACATTGGCTCGTTTGATTATGCAAATGATTGGGCAATGAATGGTAAGTTATTGCTTGTTCGCTTCAACCCAAGAGATGCAGTAAGCGTGCCTAGCGATTGCTCTTGTCAGAAGTTGCGAGTATGCAAGTATGAGATTCTCAAGGAAATTCCAAGAGAGGAATCAGAAATTGAAGCACCTTATTATAGTGTTTATACAAATGGCGAGACTCGTGAAGAGGACGAAAACGATTATAACTACCACGATAATGATGAAGAGTATTATGAAGAAGAAGAGTAATTGTACGATTTTATTTCACTTATCTTTTGGTATGTGGTAGGGCTGATTTACTTGTATGTTAAGACTAGAGATGTCTAAATTTAAATTCAAAGTTAAAGACGAATATGGCGAAACCATATATAAAGGAGAAAAAACCTTTCAAAAAAATAGCGAGGTAGATGAGCGTAAATGCTTGGATACCTTTGAGGACATTCATTCAGTAGTGTTCGGAACAGATTTTACTGATAAGAGTATTGAGATAGATGAAGCTATCCACTTATCAGATTAGTTTTACTTTTGGTGGCTTGACGATTCGAGCCACCAAAAAACTAACCCCTAACAAATTTAAAAAAATTTTAAAAAAAATGCAAAATGCAAATTATATTGTACGAGATGTGCAAAACAAAAAAGAGGTAAACTTTTATTCGACCAAGTTACCAAGAGCAAACTTTTACGCTCACGAATGTAAGCGAGAGATGAAAGCGTTGAGTGGTAGAGAACACGAAGTTCTCGTCAAGGTTGAGGGACAAGATTACCTATTAACAGAGGAGGAATACAATGGATTGGCTAACACAGAAAATTAAAGAAACAGAAAAGTGGTTGAGCAAAAACCAACGACAAGCGTGTTTACCTACAATGGAAATCGAAGATGCTTTACATAAACAAGAGGTCTCTCACAAAAGAGAAATTTTAAGTCTGTTACATCAATTCAGACACCACCCATTATCTAACCCAAAACAAAAGGAAAACATTGAGCAAAAACATTTCTAGTGTTGACAAGTCTGTCGAAAACGAGTCTTATGGTAAAAACCAAAACGACTTTCTAAATTGGCTTCAAGCAAAACTTGAAGATGAAATGAAAAAAGAAACATATCAAAATTACTATAAAGATGAGCATACAAAACGAAAACGGATACCTCGAAGATGAGGGCGACAATCAAGCACCAATCGAGTTGCAAGAATACCTTGCAGAAGATTGTTTAAAATTAGACGGACTCAACGAGGCAATCGTTGGAGTAACATCACAAGGTTATCTAGTTTACGACTATGAGAAAATTATAGGAGTATTTATGAAACAAGGAATGGAAAATGACGAAGCCATTGAGTTCTTTGATTATAATGTTCTAGGTCTTGAGGGTAATGGTAATTGGGTTATAATGAAAAACAGAGAATATTATGTATAAGTTAGAAAAAATTGTCCAAGTTATTGTCCTTATAGCATTTGTTTTATTGCTTGTTAGGGCTTGCACATCTCAAGTATTCGGTAGTGTTGATGTTTACAAAGTTATCGAAGCTATTGAGATTGTCGAATCCAATGGAAATCCTA
>FUFK010070654.1_pt1 | contig 10030 bp, 9 predicted proteins | sample 1021851 | NCBI WGS metagenome assembly FUFK01 (sample SAMEA51879418, study PRJEB19060) | metagenome | reverse complement strand
GCTAACATAGATTGCTTTGTCATGTCAGCAGCTGATCCTTGTATTAGTTTGTTTAGTGCTTTGTATGTGAAAGCGCGTTTAATCCCCGGTCCATGCTCCCTGAGAGCATCAGCGTGTGGTAGTGGTTTCTTAATACCGAAACCATGGGGCTCCCACATATCAAAGTGACACAGTCTTCCACCAATCGTTCTGATTTTACCGCTGTCATCTGCTCGTCGACTCACTGCCTCTGATAACATTTTTACAAACGGCGCTTTTTGGTGATACGTTTTTAATAATTTTTCTGCAGCATCTTTCATCAGTCCTAGCTCTGCCATAAGTTTGTTCTTGCCCATGCCATACATGATACCTAAATTAATTGTCTTTGCTTGTTTACGATCTATGCCTGCCATGTCAGCAATCATCTGGTGAAAGTCTGCACTGCCACTCCTGTATTCATCCACGATTGTGCCGGTGCCTTCTAGTTTCATCAGTGATGCAAAGTGCACTAAAATTCTTGGCTCTTGTTGGCTGTAGTCAAAGCAACCCCAGGTGTGTCCCTCTTCTGGTATAAACAAACTTCTAATCAACGGTCCAAGATGCTTGTGTCGTGCTGGTATCTGCTGGAGGTTTGGATTGTTGTAACTAAATCTACCTGTCACTGTGCCGCCTTGGTCAGATCGTATCTGATTTATTTCTGCGTGTATGCGGCCGTTGTGTTCGTGTTTGAGTATCGTATCGATGAATGTTGTATTTGCTTTGTTAATCTCTCTTGCTTCGTTAATTAGTTTGGGGAGTTCTGCTGGGTGTGTTGCAAGAAAGTTTTTTGTAAAGCTTGGTGCACCTTTGTCTGTTCTATCGTAAGGTATCTTTTCTTTCTCAAACGCTTTTGCAATCGATGCAGCAGCCCATATCTCTACGTCAAAACCTGCGATCTTATTTATATCTTGTATTAAATTTTTCTCTGTCTCTAGTAACTGTGCCTTGACAGACATGGCCTTTTGTACATCTACGCGCACACCTTTAAATTTCATATCGACCAAACACGGAAACAGATTCGTTTCTAAATTAAATACATTCCACAGATCTTGTTTTGATATTTCGTGTTGCAGTGCGTGCCATAACTTCAGTGTAATCTCTGCATCTTTTTCTGCATACTCACCAACAAATGGTGCAGGCAATCTCCACATCTCTGCTTTTGGATTGACGCCAAAGTCTTTTGCAGCATCTTGTAAAAGTTTCTCATTCTTACGCATGCCAATATAATCTTTACCAATAGAATCTAATGTATAACTAAACCTGTTTTCATCAATCAAACTTGCAGCGATCATTGTGTCAATGATACCACCGTTGATTTGAAAGCCCATTGATCGTATCCAGGATACGTCATACATGGCGTTATGAAATATTTTTGTAGATGTTGTGTGTAAAACTTCTTCGAACCAATCTAAGACCAGTGCGCGGTCCATGTTCCCACCACCTTCGTGCGCGATAGGAAAGTAGCCGGCCCAGCCTTCGACCGCAACGGCAATGCCGACTACTTCCCCGTCCCTTCTTACCGAACCTGATCCCATTGTTGTCAGGTTTGGATCTCGCGTTTCTAAGTCAATCGCAATCTCTGAGTGACTAGATAAATCTGGTAATCTGTCTGGAGGCACCCATTCAGTCTCTGGCGTAAATAGTGGTTGTTGTAGTGTCCTCAACTGTAGTCCCTTTCAATTATCATATCTATAAAATGTTTTGCTTTCTCGAGGCTCTCTTTGCCTCCTTTGTCTTGATGTCTTACAATATATTTTATAGCTGATCCCTCAGCAAATAACAACTTGTTTTTATTGATAAATTCGCTAGGCTGTATCTTATATTTTTTGTAATGACTACCCCCAACCTGTGTTTTGTACGCACTCATTTTTTACTTAACCACTCTTTATAGGCAGGCCCTTCTACAACATCTCTTACTCTTGAAAAAAACTCTTCATTAGTATCGTTTTTTTTCATTTCATTAATTCTCTGAGACAAAGGTTGTATATTAGTTAAACTATTAGCGCCTCCTTTTGAAACAGCGACAATGTGATCAAAACTCATGGCATCAACTTCTCCTTCAGCTGCCATAACAGATACTGTTTTACCTGTAAAAGCACAGACAGTATATGGGTATTCATTTCCATGTTTATCTTTATTGTTTATTGGCCAAAGAAAATCTCTAACCTGTTGTTCTCTTGTTTTCATATCTAGTCCTTTCGATGAATCATTTGTGTCCCTAAAAATAGAACGCACTTTGTTTTTAAATCTTCTTTCTGGTCTTTTCCACATTTTACGTGGGTCTTTAATTTTCTTTTTCTGTCTGTCAAAAAAAGAATCTATCTTTCTTATAAAAACAGTTCTACGTTTTTGCTGTCTTTCTTTTGTTCTTTCTCTTGTCTTTGGTCTTACTATATAATTTACAGTAGACTTACCAAGATTAAATTTTTCACAAATATCTTTTTGTCTTAAGCCTTCTTTAAAAAGACGTAAAATTAAATTTTTTGTTTCCTCGCTTAATCTATTTGCTTTAGGTTTTTTCATATAATGTATGCCCTGTCATAATTTTTTGGTTCTAATATATGCAAAGATTTTTTTGCACGCGTCACTGCTACGTAAAAAAGACGATGTAATTCATCTGGATTAATATCGTTGTGATCAACAGCAGACTTAGTAATATCAGGTAAAAGTAATACATTGTCGGCTTCACCTCCTTTAGCTCCATGTATTGTTGATAAAGTTATGCGTGGGTTTTGTTTAAAACTTTCTTTGTTCGCTAGCATATTACGAATATAGTTTTCTGTGTTGGTATCCAAACCTGCAAACGCTTTGTACCAAACATCTTGAGTTTGTAATCCGTGGTTCTCGATGCACTCTTCGATGTAGTAACCCTCTTCGTTATCATCCATTGTTTTACCTTTTTGATAACCTTTGGTTACGTTAGTTCCAAGATAAGAATAAATATTTTTTATTGATGCAACCGGTAATAATTGTTCGCCGTTTCTCCACCTCTGCCAAGTTTGTATTGCAAGAAGTAAATCTAGTTTAACAGAGTTTTTTGTTTTGTGTGAATAGTACCAACCTTGTAATTCACACAAGTCTTTTATGTCATCAAGAAAATGATTGGCTGATGACAACACCAACCACTCACCCTGTGACATGTTTACTTGCGTGACATCAGAGTATCTTGTTAAGTCACCCATCTCTTGTCTAGGTAAATAGTCTTTGTCATACCTGTTGGAAACATTCCTAATAATTTTTTGTGACAACTCGTGTATCGGTCCACCAGGTATCCTGTAAGATTGGTTTAATGTGTCGACGTAATCTACTTCGTCCTTAAGAGCGATAAAAGTATCAACATCAGCACCAGCCCATCTAAATATAGCCTGATCATCATCCCCTGCAATGTAGGTCTTGTCTGCTTTCGACCAAAGAGTCCTGACCATTCGCCATTGCAAAGGTGAGAGGTCCTGTGCTTCGTCAATAAATAATACGTCAAAAGACGGCGAAACATCTTGCTCAATAAATTGTTCCAAAAGGTCATCGTAGTCTATTAGATTTTTTTCTTTTTTATATCTGATAAGTTCTCGATCTAAAAGATATAGTAGATCTCTTTCAATGTCTAGAGTATGGTTGTAGTTGTCATACTCTCCCAACACAGATATCTCCTTGACCCTAGCTCTGTTGATTATTCTAAGGTATTCATTGTCAGAATTAAAAATACCATCCTCTTCTTGATACCATGCCGTCTTGATTGGTATACCAACTTTCAAACCAAAATCCCGATAGTCTGCAGCTTTCATAATACGTTCTTTTTTTGCACCCAACATTCTAAATGCCAGTGAGTGTAGTGTTCTAAAATAAGGTATCTCTTTTTGATCGATCATAAATTTTTCTTCAGCTCTTCTTGTTGCCTCCCATGCAGCTTTCTTTGTAAAAGAAAAATACCCTATGTTTNTTATATCTGTGCCAGANCGTAAAAACTCCTCTACTAAGTTTAGTAGTGTGGTTGTTTTACCTGTGCCAGGTGGCCCCAGTATGATTGTCTTCATATTATTTTGCCTTTTCTAATTATTCTGGGGGCAGCTAAAACATAATTTTTGTGTATAGCTCCATATTCTTTGTGTCCTCTAAAATGAGCCCTTACAGAAGTTATGTCGCCTTTTCTTAACCTGCGGGTGTGCCCTCGAACAGAATGATATGGTATATATCTTTTTTCGTGTGGCTCGTCGTCAGTAACATCATTTGTGTAAGTTGTGTCTTTTTCTGTTCTGTATTCATCTGGTTTTATGTAAACAGTTTTGCTTTTCCAAACAGGAACAAATTCATCTTGACTGACGTTGCTCTCTTTAATTTTAAAAGAGGTTGATGGTTTTTCACTCTTTGGAACAATGTCACGAATACTTGCGTTTTTATCTGTATGACTGTTTAATTGAATAAATGCTTTGTAAAAATTATCTGCTTGAACTCTCGCAGGTCTCTTATCTTTAGAGGCCCACAAATAGTGGTTAGTGTTTCCATTTTTTTTGAAATCTAAAGGAACAATAACATCAGATTTAGTTAAATATCTTGCTGATTGAATTTTGTCACGTAATATAAATAACATCCTATGACTGTATGTTACATTATTTCTATCAAGATCCTTTTCTTTATATTCAAACAAGTGAAACACTATCATTTCATTGTTAACCGCACCAAATCTATTTTCAAAACCACGAGTTTGAAAAAGTATTTTTTCAAAAGGCAACAGTCCTAGTCCCTCTTTTAAATGTTGTTCTATGCAACGTTGGTTTTCTTTTTTAGCTTCTTCAGACCAGTTAAGATCGTCCATTCTAAACTTCTCAGCTTTTTGTGCTGTTTTCATAAAGTCAATTAATTTATCTATGCTTTTTCTTTTTAGTTTANNTTTATANATGTCCTCGCAATCTTTTTCTTGAAACATGTCAATTATCCGTGAAGCGTTTGCAAAACTTTGTTTTTGACTTTTGACATGTTCATCAGCAAACTCTTGTGTCAGTTCTGTTTTCCACGGCCCNGGTCCGAGAGCAGCTAGCCCTGAGTTAAGACTTATTTCTTTCCTGATAGACCTTGCGTATTCTAATGCAGCCTCCGTTTGTCTTTCCTGCTCTCTAATCTGACCAGTTATTTTAGATATCCTTCTTACAATTTTGTGACTATATTCATCTGAGCTTGGCTCTTGTATCTCTTTCATTATCTCATTAATTGTCTCCTCATTTAAATGTTTAAGAAGTGCTCTGTGAAATTTTCTTTTAGCTGATGACATTAAAATGGCGCCTCCTCATACGCTGTNTGACTTATTGATGTTTTGTTTTTTTTCATTGCTTTTATTTTAACTAGTCGAGGNGTTTGGTTTTTTAANGCCATNCTTACCTCGTCAATAAAAAAATCTAGCTGCTTCATTAAATTACCAGTTTTGGTTTTATCCATTTCCCAATTATTGCGTTTACAAAAAGAATAAAAATCATCCATTCTAAAATAGGTACAACCGTCATCTGTCCAAGACATTTTATTTAANATATCATCTTTGGTTCTGGCTGCAGGTCTGTTGACTGTAAAGTCGTAGAGTAGATTAACAATTTGATTGGTTGGGTTGAGTGACTCTAAAGGCTCTATCTCTTCCAAATTATTCATTAAAGTTTTGAGATAAACTTCTCGCCAGTCTTGTGCCTTTGGTATTGGTGACACAATATTAGCCTGGTCGAGAACAGCGAGAGCAAACAAATTAGGGTTATGTAGTTGCTCTGTTTTTAATTCTATTCTTTTACCTGCTACGTTTAAAAACCATTGTGGTGGATTTGATGTAATCTTAGTGAGTGTGTCCATCTCTGGCATCTGCTCCTCCTCAAAACCAACGCCATATTTTTTAGTTCTGCATTTAGCTGCATTGCATACACCACAAATAGGTTGTTCTTTACACCTGTATTTATCGTAACCTCGTTTGCCAACTGATTTAATTAGCTGTTGTACCTCTTGAAAAGACAACGGTGGAGTCATATGTTTCTGNTTATCAGACATCAACATGTCTTCCCAATTGTCTGGATTAGCNTGTTTGTGATACACAGCCACATTAAANAAAGCATTGTTTCTTGATCCTTCACCAAACCCATCCTGAGCNAGTGTGTTTAAACAAGGCGGACCATCTTTGAAAGCTTCAACGACCTCTAATTTTTTTATAACAATAGCCTCTACTTCCTCTCTCGTTTGCACCCACTCATCGTAAATAGAATAGAATGTTTCTAAATCAGCTGCTTCACCACCAGCTTTCATTGCATATCTAAGACCGCGTACACCGCCGTGATATGGCAAATTTAAAAAGTTACCTGTGTCTCCACGTTCGACCAATATTTCTGTTTGCTTTGGAAAAATCTCGCTACCTGCGTAGCCCAAAGCTTCAGCCATTGATTTTAATTTTGATTGCATCAAAGATGCAGGNATAAAATCTTTCGTAAATAAAAACAAATGTGCACCACCAGATTTAGATCTAAATGTAACCAGAGGGAAACTTAAACCTTTTATGTTTCTCATCAAAACCAAGTGATCTATGTTATATACATCGACATCAATACAGCCCCATTTACACTCGTTGTTTTCATTAATAGGTATGACACCAAGAGCTGGGTCTTTTCCATCTATGTGGTCTTGCCACAAATCATCTGTTATGGGTTGTCTTTTTATAAAGGCTTTGCCGTCAGCTTTGCCTTTTCCGTTTGTGGTGCCTGATAAAATTAATTGTCCATAGGCACTNTTGTTGCCTTCNAATATCTCTTTAAATTTCATTTTTTGGCTCTCACCTTATTGTTCCAAATTTTNTAACTGCCACCACTACATGGACCAGAACAATAAATTTTTTTCTTTTGCCACTTAGTTATTACAAATTGTTTTTTACAAGTTGGACAAGTTTTTTCCATTTTCATATCTTATTTCCTAAACGTCTCGTGGGGTAATGATTAAGGGGGAACCCCACGAGACTGCCATTTTAGTAAACCAACAAAACTAAAACGGCGTTTTGTCGTCTGTTGAGCTCTCAGACTTCACATTCTCATCACCATGTTTTGCCGTGATGTCGCCCTTTGAGCAACTCGCAGCAAAATCCTTAGCCGTTAGATAAAGGTTTTTATCTTCGACCGGCCCAACCTTTTCAACGCTCCAACCAAACCACGTTCCCTTGTCATTTGATTGTTGCACCGTTTTAAGATTGTACACGTGACTGTGCATCGCTGGAGTGAACATACCACTTTTACCTTTTAGTTTAATGCTGTTCATCATTGAGTTCCAAGATCTACTTGTTTTTAACTGAGTAGATTTCATAGACACCAATGCAGCTTCACCAGAAGGTAACAACACAAAGTATGATGCTGTGTTTTCTAGATAGTTACCATTCGGCAATCTATCTTTATAACTTGCATCACGCGTTGCATCTTTGATTATGCCACTTTCAACAGTGTGTATCGCAACAGGAGCACTTGTGCCCTCGCCACGATCAGACCATTCGACATATTCGCGCTTGTAGTAGCACGGTATTACGTCGACGCCCTTTTCTCCGTCATAGAGTTGCTTAGTCACGGTATTGAATATCATACCAGGTTCAGCCCCCTCTACGTATTTTGCGTCCCTTTTATTAGTCTCTGGGGACAGTTGACCTAATACTCTGAGAAACGGTAATGCGAAATCATCCGATGACATATTACTGAAACTCGTATTAGCGTCTTCTTCAAACATGCTCGCTAGAACAATGCTTGATTCTTTCTTTTTCGCTATTGCTTTTTTCATTTTTCGTGTTTCCTTATTTCCGGCCTATTTTAGTTTGATCTTTAACAAAAGTGTTAAAGAGTTCTGAGGGCATATCGAGGCCGGCCTCGATACGCTCTCTAAAGAGAGCCTTCAATGTCATGGGTTCTACCTTTTGTTTTTGGGTAGGCTCATAACCTTCTTGCTCTGCAAGACTAAGCAATTGCTCAGCCTTGTTATCTTCGCCTTTACCGAACTGAACTGATACTTCATTTTTAATGATATCAGCTAGATCGTTATTTCGAAGCCAGTCGTAAGCTTCTTCGGTAGCATCTTTTTTGACAGTGCAGAAATAAGCTTTCTTCACTTCAACAGAGCTGCCGTCAGCTAACTTCAGAGACGATAAACCTTGTTCAGCTAAAAGGTTTGGTATNATCTCTGAACCAATCTTGTCTGCTTCTTCTTTTTTCTTTTTAAGTTGAGCTTCTANAGATGTGATTTCATCTTCTGTNTTTGACAACATAATACAGTATTCAGCGAGTGTATTGATGTCGGTCTTTTCTATAACTTGTTGTTGATCTTGTTCAAGATCCGTCAGTGTTATCTTTTCCATTATTTTCCTTTTCGTTGTTAGATTTTAATTGATTTAATTCAGCTGTCAACTTATCAATTGTCAGCTGCATGTTGATTTTCTCATTGTTGCTTTTTTGCAACATATTNAANAGNGAGNTNATNATNNGNTCNTNNTCCATTTTTTTTCTCCTAATTGGTATTGACATCAATATAATTATGGTTAATTATACTGTCAAGGATAATATGATAAAAAATTATATTTTTAAAACCAAGCCTTACAAACACCAATTAGACGCTCTAAAAAAGTCTTGGGANAAAGAAACATATGCTTTGTTTATGGAGATGGGGACAGGTAAATCCAAGGTTCTCGTTGATAATATTGCTATGCTTCACAAAAAAGCCCTGATCCGCGGTGCGTTGGTCGTGGCGCCTAAAGGTGTGTACAAGAACTGGGATGAGATTGAGTTCCCGGTGCATATGCCTGATGACGTTGAATGCACAAAGGTGTTGTGGGATCCAAACCTCACCAAGAAAAAACAGTTTGAATTAGACCAATTGTTTAGAGATGATCACAAACTTAAGTTATTGATAATGAATGTAGAAGCATTTTCTACAACAAAAGGTTTGCAGTTTGCCAAAAAGTTCTTACTCTCTTTACTTGGAAGAGCTTTGATAGGAATTGATGAATCTACTACGATTAAGAGTCCGACAGCAAAGCGAACAAAAAATATTTTAGAAATGGGGACACTAGCAAAGTACCGTAGAATATTGACAGGCTCTCCCGTTACAAAATCTCCACTTGATTTATATACACAGTGCGAGTTTCTTGATCCTAAACACTTGGGTCACTCTTCTTACTATAGTTTTAGATACAGATATGCCAACATGATCAAAAGACGCTTTGGTGGTCGTGAGGTTCAGCTGGTGACAAGTTACAGAAGACTCGGCGAGCTAGCATCAATACTNGAAGATTTTTCTTATCGTGTCTTGAAAGAAGAGTGTTTGGACNTGCCNCCNAAAAACTATGCCACCAGAGTTTTTGATTTATCGAAAGAGCAAAAAGAAATGTATGGCACAATGAAAAAGATTGCGATAGCACANCACAAAGGCAAGATCATGAGCTCAATGTCCGCTCTTACAACNCTGTTGCGTTTGCATCAAATAACTTGTGGCACTTTCAAAGCCGATGACGGCACNATTACGCACCTGGACAACGGTCGCATGACAGCCTTGATGGATTGTTTGCAAGAAATAGANGGCAAGGTAATTATCTGGGCAAACTATCGAGAGGACATAAAAAAGATAGTCGAATCTTTAAAAAAAGCTTACGGAGATGACTCTACAGTCGAATATCACGGTGGAGTNGATGCTACCCTTCGCCAGAAGAACATTGCTCTATTTCAAGAGAAAAACAGCCCTACACGCTATTTCGTAGGAAATGCACAAACTGGAGGCTATGGAATTACTCTTACAGCTGCGAACACCGTAATTTACTATTCTAACAACTACGATCTTGAGAAAAGATTGCAGTCAGAGGACCGAGCTCATCGTATTGGTCAAACTGGCAGTGTTACCTATGTTGACCTAGTTGCTGAAAAGACTATAGATGAGCGTATAATTAAATCATTAAAACACAAGGTAAGTTTGGCAAATGAAATCATGGGTGAAGACATTAAAGATTGGATCTAAAAATCTTTTTGATAAATTTATT
>FUFK010051968.1_pt1 | contig 10031 bp, 7 predicted proteins | sample 1021851 | NCBI WGS metagenome assembly FUFK01 (sample SAMEA51879418, study PRJEB19060) | metagenome | reverse complement strand
AAAATCCATGTATCGCCGTAAGGTAAAAGGCGGAATCATGGGAAATTCCAAAACCGGCAGTATTGTNTATATTCANCCGGAAGCTACNCATCGNTANACNCGNGAGCTNAACAATTTAGAATACGAGGAAAAGGAAGAGATCAAACGAATCTTAAAAGAACTAACAGAATTTACCAGACCCTATCGTGAAGTCTTGACANAANATCAGGATCTNCTAAGTGAAATGGANGTGATCGCTGCCAAGGCTAAATACGCTTATAAGATCGAAGGGATCTTACCAAAGATCACTAAGGATCGGGAACTATTTCTGAAGGATGCCTACCACCCCTTATTACTTCTGAATAATAAGAAAAAGAACGAGAAAACGTTTCCACAGAGCATTGAACTAGGTGCTAATAACCGAATAATGGTTATTTCAGGTCCAAACGCAGGTGGTAAAAGTATCACACTTAAGACGGTTGGACTCTTGCAGGTCATGCTTCAAAGCGGAATGCTCATNCCGGTTCATGAGTATAGTAGAATGTGCCTGTTCTCAAAAGTTCTTACCGATATTGGTGATAATCAATCTATAGAAAATCACCTTAGTACGTATAGCTACCGACTTAAAAACATGAATTACTTTCTCCGGAAATGTGATGACAAAACATTGTTTCTAATCGATGAATTTGGTACGGGAAGTGACCCAGAACTTGGTGGTGCTTTAGCTGAAACATTCCTGGAGGTTTTCTATGAAAAAGGATCCTTCGGTATACTTACGACACATTATGCTAACCTGAAAAAACTGGCTAATGAATTACCAGAAATGAGCAATGCGAATATGATGTTCGATAATAAAACGCTGGAGCCAATATATAAACTACAGGTTGGAGAAGCCGGAAGTTCTTTCACGTTTGAAGTTGCTCAGAAAAACGGAATTCCTTATAGCCTTATTAATCGTTCCAAAAAGAAGGTTGAGCGTGGTAAGATTAGATTTGATCGAAGTATTGCGAACCTTCAGAAGGAGCGCTCCAACCTTAGAAAAACAACCGATAGCCTTAAAACCAAAGAGCAAAAGGCCGCTGCGGAAAAAGAAAAGCTGGAAGAAACAAACACCAGAATTCAACAGAAACTGGAAAGCTATCAGGAGCTTTATGACAGCAATCAACGTATGATCTACCTTGGTCAAAAGGTGAATGATCTAAGTGAAAAATACTTCAGCAATAAGAAGAAAAAAGAGCTTATTGGAGAATTTATAAAGCTGGTGGAAATAGAGAATTCCAAACGAAAAAAAGAAAGCGCCAAGAAACTTAAAGCAAAGAAAAATAAAGAAGAACAGCTGAAAAAAGAGGTTCAGAAAAAAATTGAACCTATTCGAGAAAAGAAAAAAGAAGAGAAGAAAAAAGAGACGCAATTAAAGAAACAGGAAGCCAATAAACCAAAAGCTAAATTAAAGGTTGGGGATCGTGTTCGGCTCGAAGATGGAAAAGCAGTTGGAACGATCGATAAAATAGAAAAAGACAAAGCTCTAGTGAATTATGGAATTTTCACCACTTCAGTTGGCATGGCTCAATTGGAACTCGTACAATCCGCTAAAAAGAACTAGTTATGGAAATTACTTCCAAACATAAAATCATACTGTTTGATGGCGTTTGTAACCTTTGCAATAACGCGGTACAGTTTATTATAAAACATGACCGCAAGGATAAGTTTAGATTTGCATCCCTGCAAAGTGAAACCGGGAAACGACTTATTGAAGAAAGAGGTTTTAATCCTGAAGATCTGGATTCTATTATGCTTATTGAACCGGGTGTGGCTTATTATAGAAAATCTACTGCGGCCCTGGAAATCTCAAGAGACCTTAATGGAGGATATTCTTTACTGAAAAACTTCTTGTTTCTACCTGAAAGCTTGAGAGATAGTATTTATGATCTCGTAGCCAGCAATAGATATAAATGGTTCGGGAAAAAGGAGAATTGCATGATCCCTACTCCCGAACTAAAATCTAAGTTTCTGGATTAAACCGTTTCCTCATTTTCAGGATGGTAATCATCATCCCAGTCTTTCACGTTAGGAGGTCCCATCATATCCACAGATTTAGCTACCATCAATGATACTGCTGCATCTCCGGTAACATTAACCGTAGTTCTACACATGTCCAATGGTCTGTCTACCGCAAATATCAAAGCCAATCCGGCTTCAGGTATTCCAGCCTGGGCAAGTACAATTACCAGCATCACCATTCCTGCTCCCGGAACTGCCGCCGAGCCTATGGATGCTAATGTAGCTGTCGCGATGATCCCCAACTGTGCACCTAGTGTTAGATCCATACCGAATGCCTGGGCGATAAATACCGCAGCCACTGCCTGATAAAGACTTGTACCGTCCATATTGATAGTGGCGCCAATTGGAAGCACGAAACTAGTAACCTCCTTGTTAACACCCATGTGTTCTTCTACCCTTTCCATCGTAACAGGAAGCGTAGCAGCACTGGAGCTTGTAGAAAAAGCAAGTAATTGTGCAGGCCCGATTCCATTAAGGAAAAATGAGGGTGTATTTTTAGTAAAAATCCAAACAAGTAAAATATATACTCCTATCATAAGGGCTAAACCTAGTAGTACGGTAAGCGCATACATAGCAAGAGCTGCAAAGAGATCTGCACTTGGTGATTCTACAACAAGTGCTGCTAGTAAGGCAAAAACACCATACGGTGCAGTTAGCATGATAAGGTCGATCATTTTNAANATGACTTCATTNAAGCCATCAAAGAAGTCCTTAACTGGTTTCGCTGTTTTTTCAGGAATAAGTATGAGTCCGAGTCCAAAGAATATCGCAAAAAATATAACCTGAAGCATGTTCCCGTTATCGCTTGCCGCCCCAAAAATATTACTCGGCACCAGATCTTCCAGGGCCTGTAAAGGGCCTGCATCCTTCTGCTTCTGGGCATCTGTAATTCTAACCGAGGCATCCCCTTCGTAACTAGCTATAAGATCACTACGGGTTTCTTCTGAGATTGCTTTCCCTGGAGCGATAAGGTTCACCATGAGCAATCCAATAGAAACTGCGATCACGGTTGTGACTATATATGTCGCAATGGTTCTGGTACCCATTTTGGACAACTTTGAAATATCTTTAAGATCTGAGATCCCTTTGATAAGAGATGCAAGGATTAATGGCACTGCAATTAACTTAAGCGCATTAATAAAAATATTTCCGAAAGGTTTGATCCAATCCTCTGTAAAGTCTGGTCCCCAACTAAAATTNGTCATGATAAGTCCAAAGATGACCCCTACGGCCATTCCTAAAAGNATCTGCCAGTGCAATGCGAGTTTTTTCATATACCTGTTGTTCTACTATTAAATTTTTGATGATTTATTCTGAAGAAAATAGTCGGCCATCACTATTGCGGCCATGGCTTCTACGATGGGTACTGCTCTGGGCACAACACATGGATCATGTCTTCCCTTACCCTGCATGTCCACCTGCTCGCCTTTGGAATTGATCGTTTGTTGTTTTTGCATAAGTGTTGCAACTGGCTTAAAAGCTACTCTAAAGTAGATATCCATCCCATTGCTTATTCCTCCCTGGATACCGCCACTCAAATTAGTCTTAGTGGAACCGTCCTGGTTGAACTGGTCATTATGCTCACTACCTTTCATAGTAGTTCCGGCAAATCCGCTGCCGTATTCAAAGCCTTTCACAGCGTTGATCGATAGCATCGCTTTACCAAGTTCAGCATGTAATTTATCAAAAACAGGTTCACCCAAACCTTTAGGAANATTTTGAATCACACAATCAACGATTCCACCAACCGTATCACCGCTGGAGCGAATTTCCTTGATAAAAGTTTCCATTTCTTTAGCCTTGACAGGATCTGGACATCGCACAGGATTTTTTTCAACTTCTGAAAAATCCAGGTCCTGATATTTTTTATCCAGTTCAATATGACCTACAGTAGAAACATAGGCATTAAATTGAAGGGAACTTAAAAGCTGTTTAGCAATACTACCTGCAACAACCCTACATGCCGTCTCTCTTGCAGAGGATCTTCCGCCGCCACGGTAATCTCGAACACCATACTTTTCGTCGTAGGTATAGTCGGCATGGGAAGGCCTGTAAGTATCTTTTATATGTGAATAATCTTTGGATTTTTGATTCGCATTTTTAATTACGAATCCAATTGGAGTACCGGTTGACTGCCCTTCGAAAATTCCAGATAGAAATTCAACAGTGTCAGGTTCCTTGCGCTGAGTTACAATTGAAGATTGCCCGGGCCGTCTTCGATCCAGGTCCTGCTGTATTTTGTCAAGATCTAGCTCGACTCCTGCAGGACATCCATCAATTACACCACCAATAGCAACACCGTGAGACTCACCAAACGTAGTTAATCTGAAGAGTGTGCCTATAGAATTTCCTGCCATTTATTCGATTTTGAACAAATGTAATTTTTTAAGAACATATTTGAAAGTGGAATCCTATATATTCCCAATGTAGGAAAAGGCTATTACTTAATTTGGAATTATATTAGTTAATTACTGAATTTCTATGATCTGGCGGACTTTCCGCTATTGTCCCTTGCAAGAACTTCAGATACTCTATTCAAAAGAGTATCCATGTCAAATGGCTTAGGGATGAATTCAACGGCACCTACAGATTTACAAAGGTCGCCTACATTGTGTAAGGCAGACATCATAATAATCGGTATGTGAGCAACTTCTTCATCTGCTTTGAGTTCTGCGCATACATCTGTTCCGTCCACTCCAGAAATAAGCTTATCCAGAAGTATCAGTTCTATATCGTGTTTTAATATATTTTCTTTCGTAATCTTAGGTTGCTGAGAGACAGTTACATTATGATCAGAAAACTCAAGTATATCTTTAAGCATTAATCCAATTGTTTGATCGTCGTCTACGATTAAGATTCTAGCCATATGTTTATTGATTTAGGGGTAATTTAAAAGTAAATTCAGAGCCTTTACCAGGCTCACTTTTCACAAGAATTCTTCCTTGATGTTTTTCTATAATTTCATTTGAAAGATAAAGCCCAATTCCAAAGCCTTCATAAGTTTCATCTTTATTTCCAGAAACTCTATAGAAACGTTTGAATATTTGCTGTTGTTCCTGCAAAGCTATACCTATTCCGTAATCTTTCACACTTACTGCAGCTTGATTATCTTCGGTCCTAAAAACCCTTACCGATACTTTCTTGGTATCGGGTGAATATTTCACTGCATTGGTTATTAAATTCGTAATTACCTGACCTATTCTCTCTTTATCAGCTTTTATTGAGATTTTTTCTTCATGACTTATATCGATCTGCATCTCACGATGAGAAAACGATAGATCTTCAATTACTGTTTCGATCTGTTCATTCAATTGAAAATCGCTTAGCTCAAGAATTAGTTCATTTTGCTCAATTCTACTTAGATCAAGCATTTCAGATATTAATCGAATAAGCCTTTCGATCTGGCTCTCTATTCTATGCAAATATGGTTTAACTGGGATANTCCTGGAATCTGCCTCTACCTTCTCAGGTAATATAGATTGTAACAATTGTATGTAACCTTTAATTGANGTAACTGGGGTCTTGAGTTCATGACTTACCAGTTTTAGAAAACTTTCCTTTCGCTTCTCATCATCTTTTAATTTCTGAATTTCGGTACAAGANGATATCCATGAATTTATTACGCCTTCTTCATTTTTAATAGCAGTTGCTCTGGCTAAGTGCCATTTTGGTATTCCATCTTTGTNAAAAATCCGCAATTCGGTCTCAATATCCTGTCCGGTATTCATGCTACTTTCAACAAGTTCACCAATAAACTCCCTGTCTTCATGATATATAAGCGAATACCATGAATTTTTAAGTAATTCATTAGAAGTCTTTCCAGTAAAATTTAACCAGCTATTATTGTAAAATACAGGTTCACCTTCAGCAGTTGTCGTACAAATCTTATGAGGTATGAAATTCACCAGTTCTCTGAATTTCTTTTCACTTTCCCTTATTTTCTTATTTAATAGACCTTGATTGGTTACATCGTGAGCAATTATTGCCACTCCTTCAATTTCTCCAGAGATATTTTTTTGAGGTTGGTAAACGAAATCAAAATAACCAAGCTTTAATGATCCATTTTGCTGATGTAAAAGAGGTCGTTCCTGAGCAATATAGGGCTGTCCATTTTTATAGACATCATCAAAAATTTCAGGCATTCCCTGCCCGATCATTTCAGGTAGTACATTAAATAATGGTTTTCCTTCCACGTTATCACCCTTACCCCAAACATCCTTAATTGCCTGGTTCGCAATTTCCACTATCATGTCTTCACCCTTCAATATAGCTATAAGAGAATTGGAAGAATGAATTAGTTCGCGATACCTAAATTCACTGTTCTTAATTTTTTCATGGTAAATGGCTTTAGGTGTTACTTCCTGAGCAATTACTGCAACTCCTTCTACTTCTCCATTCCTATTTTTCTGAGGTTGATAAACAAAATTAAAATGCGAAAGTTCTCGTTTATCACTTCTGGTAATATAAACTGGCATTTCATAGCCAAATTGAGGTTCTCCAGATTCAAGAACTGTATGAAGTAATTCCTCTAAGCCTAGCTCCCTAATGTCAGGATGTACTTCTATGAGTGGTTTACCTAATATACATTTCTCTTTTTGCCAGAATTTCAGAATAGGCTCATTTGCTACCTGAATTACTAGATTTTTTCCTTTTAAAAGGGTAATCATGGAGGGAGAAGAATGAATTAGTTCTTTAAATGAATGAGCTTCGTTTTTTAAGTTTTCATTTTCAGATTTTAATCGTTCATTGGAGGCTAAGAGCTCTGCGATTCTAAGTTCTTTCTCCTTCGACTTTTCTTCTAATTCCTGAATCCGTAAATCCTTATTCATTCCCAGTCAATACAATAAAAATAGTCTGTAATTTTTTCGAACGCTAAATTTAATGTTTTGAACGCGCCACAATATATAATACACAGGCATTAACAAAACTTTACATTATTAAGCAAGAGCNTTGTANANAATACTNACCGGNTGCTGNGCNNTTCTNCCAGTNCCATCTTTAATTTGATGTCTGCAACTGGTTCCATTCGCAGANATGATNGTGCCCTCCTTACTCTTTCTTATAGCCGGAAATAGAGAATTTTCTCCTATNCGCATACTGATCTCATAATGTTCTTTTTCATAGCCNAAAGAACCTGCCATACCNCAGCAACCTGAAGGAATGATAGTCACCTTATAATTTTCAGGGATATTNAGAATATCGAAAGTTCGGGCGGTATTGGATAGCGCNTTNTGATGACAATGTCCATGAATTTTAATAGTTGCAGCCTCCGNGGTAAACTGATCCTTACGGATATTACCCGCTGCAAGCTCTTGTTTCAAGAATTCTTCAATTATAAAGCANTTCTCACCAAGTTTCTCGGCTGACTTCTTATCATCTGCCAGTCTTAAATATTCATCTCTAAAACTTAAGATTGCCGAAGGTTCTACACCAAGCAATGGAGTTTCCTTATTAATCAGAGGATTAAAGATTCTAATATTCTCATTGGCCAGTTTCTTTGCCTCATTCAGGAATCCTTTGGAGAGATAACTCCTTCCGCTTTCAGGATGGTCGATCATTTGAACCTGGTAGCCTAACCGACTTAAAAGTTTGAGAGCATCAATACCAACTTCTACATCAAGGTAATTAGTGAATTCATCATTAAAAAGGTAAACNGTCTTAANNGGATTTTGAACTTCAAGTNTCTTTTTATTAGCCAGGTAATATTTTTTAAGGGTAGTCTTTCCAACTGCAGGCAATTCTCTTTCTACTGCNACCCCAAGNAGTNNTTTTGCNATTCTGGAAGTAAATTTGTTTTGCATTACAAATCGCGATAAGCCAGGGACTTTTGATGCCATGGCGTTTTGGTTNNTGATTCCTGCGAAAGTTCGATCCCTTAAACTAGGTTTGTTCGATTTGTAATACTGAAATTGAAATTCAGCTTTAAGAGCAGCCATATCCACNTTNGANGGACATTCACTTTTACATCCTTTACAGCTAATACANAGATCCAGCACTTCCTTTAGTTCNGGATGATCAAACCTATTCTCCTTATCTGAATTCGTGAGAAATTCTCTCAAAGCATTTGCACGAGCCCTGGTGGTGTCTTTTTCATCNCTGGTNGCNCTGTAACTAGGNCACATNGTTCCTCCCGCTTCTACCGACTTTCGGCAATCACCACTTCCGTTACATTTTTCNGCNAGCTTAAGGACNCCTTCAGCATCAGAAAAGTCCATGATGGTNTCNATNTNNGGTTCTTTGCGATCTGGAACATATCTAAGAGAGGTATCCATAGCTGGTGCATCCACGATCTTACCATTATTAAAAATATTATCTGAATCAAAAGCAAACTTTATATCCTTCAGTAGAGAATACACTTTTTCACCATACATAAGCTCAATAAATTCTGCCCTTAATCTGCCATCGCCATGTTCCCCACTAAGAGAACCATTGTATTTTTTCACCAGTTTTGCTACATCCAGCGTAATACTTCGGAATAACCCAACATCATCAGATTTTTTCAGATTCAGAATAGGACGCAGATGAATCTCCCCAGCACCTGCATGCGCATAGTAAACGGCTTGCTGATCATATTTTTTCATGATCTCTGTAAACTCCGCAATATAATCTGCCAGTACCGGGATGGCCACAGCAGTATCTTCAATACATGCAACAGCTTTGCGGTCGCCCTTAATATTACCAAGTAAACCCAATCCAGCTTTCCGAAGATCCAGAGCGAGATCAATTTGATCACCATAAAGAACGGGAAAAGCATAACCAAGATTGGAACTTTTAAGTGTACTCATCAAAGCTTCTAAATTTTGCTCAAGTACTTCCTGTGTTTCTGCGCGTAACTCAAGCATCAGGATCGCCTCAGGATCATCTTCTATAAAAAATCTATTCTCACGATACTTCAAATTATCACTGGTGCAGTCAAGAATGATCTTATCCATCATCTCACAGGTAAAAAGCAAGTGCTTCATAGCCGGAACTACCGCTTGCATACAGGCATCTATAGAACGAAAATGCACTGCGATCATCGCTTTTTCTGAAGGGGGCAGAATATCCAGTTTCAAAGTGATTTCAGTAATAAAAGCCAAAGTTCCTTCACTACCTGCAATAAGGTCGCATATATTCAGTTTTCTGTCAGTTTCCTCAAATGCTTCAGTATGCAACAACTCATCAAGCGCATAACCTGTATTTCGTCTATGTAACTCCATTGGAGGAAAATTACTGATGATTGCTTCCCTGTTTTCTTCTGAATTAAGTATATCCTGAATTTTACGATAGATATCACCCTCCAGTCCTTTGACCTCTAATTTCTTCTGAAATTCAATTTTAGTAAGATCGCTAAACTCAACTTCACTGCCATCACTTAATAGTGCTTTAATGGATTTGATCCTGTCCCGGGTTGTACCATACTTAATTGAAGTAGTTCCACTGGAGTTATTCCCAACCATCCCTCCTATCATACAGCGGTTAGAAGTCGAAGTATTAGGTCCGAAGAAAAGACCATGCTTATGAAGTTTCCGGTTAAGATCATCCCGAATCACTCCAGGCTGTAGAGTTACTGTTTTGCTTTCGGGATCAACATTAATAATATCGGTAAAATGACGTGACACATCCACTACGATCCCATCACCGGTACACTGACCTGCCAGTGAAGTTCCAGCAGTCCTCGGGATCAAAGTAATTTTATTTTCCCTGGCGAATTTTATAAGTCTAATAAGATCTTTCTTTGACTTAGGTATGCTTACGGCTAGCGGTATTTCTCGATAGACAGAAGCATCGGTCGCGTAAATGGTTTTCCAGAGCTCATCATGGTATAGCTCTCCTTCTAATTCATTTGCGAGCTGCCGCAGGGAATTTTTCAATTTCATACTCAAATTTAGGAAGTTTCAGTTTACCGACTTAACAGAATCTTAATTAATATTAACAATACATTTACTAGCCTGGACGTTCTCATATTGGTAAACGGCATAAATTTGCCGGGATGAATTTAAAACAATCAA
>FUFK010050780.1_pt1 | contig 10031 bp, 9 predicted proteins | sample 1021851 | NCBI WGS metagenome assembly FUFK01 (sample SAMEA51879418, study PRJEB19060) | metagenome | reverse complement strand
ATGGGTGATCAAAAAGACTTTGAAGATTTTCTACAAGACATGAAAGAAAGAGACATGGGTCGTATGCAAGATCAAATATTAAGAGATTTTCAAAAATACATGGAAAGAAAAAAAATGATAGAACAAATGCCAGAAGTTAAAGAAGGTGGTATTATAAAAATGGCTGATGGTGGACTTACTAAATATGAAATATCTAGTTTAAAAGGATTAGGTTACGATACTAAAGGGGGTACAGTTCTTGAACCTTTTGGTGGCCTCAAAGTACTAAGAGATATTTTAAAGGTAAATAAAATGGCAGAAGGTGGAATAGCATCTATGGCTGATGGTGGCATGATGGACATGGGTGGTATGGAAATGGATTTAAGAGGTGGTGGTTTTGTGCCAATGGGTAGAGCAGAAAAAGCTGACGATGTACCAGCAAGACTATCTAAAAATGAATTTGTATTTACTGCAGATGCAGTAAGAGCAGCGGGCGGTGGAAGCATCGACAAAGGCGCTGATAAAATGTACGCAACAATGAAAGCGTTGGAGAACAAGGTAGCATAATGGCAGTAACAACTAATATAACAGCACCACCACAATTTATACAAGATCTTGCACAAGATTACGGTACACAATTAGTAGGATTAACATCTGTACCTATAGATACATCTAAGTTTGCACCACAAGTTGCAGCACAAGATCCTTTACAAACACAAGCAGTATCTTTAGCACAACAAGGTATAGGATCTTATCAACCTTTTTTACAACAAGCACAAACTACATTAGCAGGCGCACAAGGTTTATTAGGATCTGGTGCAGGAACAGGAGCAGGAACTATTTCAGATTTTATGTCTCCATTCCAATCACAAGTTATTGACACAACACTTGCAGATTTTGATAGACAAAGACAAATAGAAGAACAAGGTTTAAGAGATCAACAAGCAAAATTAGGTGTTCTTGGTGCAGGTAGAGCAGGAGTGCAACTGTCAGAGTTTGGTAGTGAAGCTGCTAGACAAAGAGCTAGACTGCAAGCTGAATTATTACAAGCAGGTTTTGAAAGTGCTGTAGGTAGAAGACAACAAGATTTTGCAAATAGATTCGGTATATTTGGTGCTCAAACAGGATTAGCTGACCAACTGCCTGGATTACAAAGAGCCGATGTAAGTACTTTAGGATCAGTGGGCGCTGTCCAACAAGCACAAGCACAGGCTGTTCTTGATGCACAGAGACAAGCTAATCAATTAGCTGCCTTTGAACCACAAGAAAGATTAGATACTCTTGGTAGAGGTATTACACAATTAATATCTGGATATCCTGCAGCAGGATCTAGATTTACACAAACTCCTAACTTATCTCCATTAGAAACAGCTCTTGGATTTGGTTTAGGTGTATCGGATATATTTTCAAGAATAGGTAATAGAGGACAAAATTAATGAGTAGAATATTAAAAAGACCGATGTTTAGAATGGGTGGTAGCACCGAGAATACGGGTATCATGGATGGTATGAGAACTCGTTATGAAAATGGTGGTAGTGCAGAAGAAGCTTTATCAGAGTTAGATAAGATAGCTCCATTACCAAAACCTAGAGTTACAGAGCTTTTACAAAATATTGGTTTAAATATTTTATCTAATCCATCACAAGGAAACATATTTAGAACAGCTGCAGTTGCTGCTAGAGATCCATTACAACAAGCTTCAGCGAGAGACTTTCAATCAGCTTTATTAAGACGACAAACAGTTGGAGACATATTAGGTCAACGAAGAGAACAGAGAGACAAAGAGAGATTATTACAAATGAAAATAGATGCTGATAGAGAGTTAGCTGGTATTCAAGGTAAAGATAAACAAGCAGAGTTAGAGTTTCCAAATGTAACCATACCTTCTGTTAGAAATAATTTACAAGGTATTATAGATGCTTCACCTATAATAGAGTCTGGTCTTCAAATAATACAAGCACCCGCAAAACAACAAATTAAACAAATACAATCTCTAAACCCTAAATCAGGCGACTATTTTGCAATAGCTGACAGCTTCGGTAATGTAGAAAAATATGTCCAAGTTCAACTTGATGAGAAGAATAGAGTTAGATTAATAGAGGTAGATGCTAGTGGTAACACTCTTGATGACGAGGATGCAGAGCCAATTATGGGTGATACAGGTAAAACTTACAGAGAAAAGATTGCAAAAGATTTAGAAAAAAGAAGAGAACAGTCAGCAAAAGACTTAGAAGAATCTATAGGCGTAGAAGATAGAGATATACTTCAACCGTAGGAGGACAAATGGTCAAATACTATGATCCCCTTCAAGGTGCAGAAAACAATAACTCAGCCAACTTCTTTCTAGCAGGAGTTGCAGGTATAGCATCAGGTATCATTAAAGTTCCAGAAGGTGTATTTTCACTAGCAGCAGAATTAATAGATTTAGGCGCCGACACAGATACAGCGGCTGATGTAGAACAATTCTTTGATAAACTTAACCCCTTTGAAGAATATGCCCAAAGGAGCGCCGTAGGTAAGCTTACAGAGGCGTTTACGCAAATAGGTATACCAGGAGGCGTAGGTTTTAAATTAGGGCAAAAATTAGCTGATAAGGCCTTAAAAACTAAAAGAGCAGGTAATTCACTTAATTTTAGAAACCCTAATTTACAAAAAGCAGTAAAAAAAGTTAACGACTTAAATAAACGAGCTGGTTTTAAAAGATTTGCAGCAGGTGTAGCAGGCGGTGCTACAGGTGAAGTGTTTGTAGCTGATATAGAAAACATAGGTACATTTGGAGATATTTTTGGTGGACCAACAAAATTAGATAAAGATACAGAAAGCACGGACCGTGGAGAAGCATTAAGAAAGTTAATGAATAGATTTAGATTCTCTGCAGAGGGAGTGTTAGTTACACCTTTCGTTTATGGTGTGGGTAAAGGTGCAAAAGAATTAGCAAAGAGAGGAAAGGATTTAGCTTACAGTGACAGTAGATTTTTAAGATTAGTTGATAAAGTAGGTAGTGGTCTTAGAGCTAGAGGTGCAAAACCACAACAAGTATTTGAAGCTAAAATGCAACAGATGGGTAGAAGAGCTGTTGATGCAAAAAGAGCAGAAGAATTAAATAATTATATTACTAATCAAATAGACTCTATGTTTCCTACATCTCAAAGAATATTTGATAAGTCTGCACAAAAACAAAAAGATCAGTTTTTAGCAGACCTAGACGAAGCTTTGTTTAAAGGTAATTTAAGAAACAAAATAGATCCTAATGCTTGGGCTAAAGTTTCTAAAACTATGGCTGATAAAAAAGTTAAAAAAGAAAATGTAAATAAAATGTATAATGCAATTACAAACTCTAGAGGAGCCTTTGTTCAACTATTAGATTACATTAGAAAAGGTAGCTCTCCAGATGCGGTAACAACAAATGTGAAAGAATTAGAAGATATTATGGGTGATAGAGTGAAACAATATATTGGTAATACATATAGAATATTTGAAGAAAAATCTATTTTACCTTTTGCAAACTATGAACCCACTGATGAAGCTATGGAAAGAGCTGCTAGTGTTTTTAAAAGATACTCTAGGTTTACACAACGAAACCAAAAAACTGTAAAAGAAATCACGGATCAAGAAGCAAAAGCAATGGTAAGATCTGTGTTAGATAGCGTTCCAAGAACAAGACCAAAAGGTGAGTTACCTGCTTTTCAATATGTTAACCTTACTGCAGGAGCTGACACACCGGAAGTTGCTAAAACTTTTGCAAGAACAGTAAGTAAAGGTAAATATTTTAGAGACAGAGGTGATAAAACACCAACTGTTATTGGAGCAGGTAGTAAAGTATTTAGAGAATTGTTTGGTGAGATAAAAGACCCTAGATATTCTATCTTCAATGCTATGACTAAATTATCGTCCATAGCTAGAAAAAATCAATTCTTTGGAGATCTAGTTAGAGCCAATAACGCAATACCAAAAGATCAAAGAAAATTTTTTTACAGTAATAAACCAGATGCAATTAAAGGTTTACCAAACCAAGAGATAGTTTTATTAGATGACTACCTAGACCCAGCTATGAAAGGTGGTAATGTAGTTAATCCTCTCAAAGGTTATTTTACTTCAAANGANATAGCAGAAGGTATTGGTAATTCTAATAATGTCAGTGCATTTTTTAGAGGTGAAAGAAAAGGTGCAACACTACCAGAAAAATTTATTACTTACGGATATAGAAATTTAATTTTATTACCAAAAGGTTTATCACAAATAGCAAAAACAGTTTTATCTATACCTACACACTTGCGTAATGTGTTTAGCGCTGGTGCGTTTGCTGGTGCAAACGGAACATTATTTGAAAACCCTGCATTAATTAAAGAGGCTTTTGAAGAATCTTTTGGTGCACTACAAGTTGGCCAAAGAAGTGAGGCAGCCAACGAAGTATACAGAGAATTATTAGAACTTGGTGTTGTAAACTCACAAGTGCAAATAGGAGACCTTATAAATCTTTTAAGAGATGTTAAGTTTGGCGAAGGTATGTTAGCCACAGATAATTATTTAAGACCTATGTTAAGTAAATTAAAAAAAGGTCAAAGATTTTTTCAAGACTTATATGTAGCAGAAGATGATTTATTTAAGATATATAATTTCGCTATTGAAAGAAATCGTTTAACAAAAGCATACGGAACATCTAGAACACCACAACAAATAAAAGAAGAGGCGGCTGATATTGTAAGAAACACAGTGCCAAACTATGCGTATGTATCTGATTTTGTAAGAGCTCTTCGTGTATTACCGTTTGGTAACTTTATGTCTTTTCCGTCAGAAATATTAAGAACATCTACAAATATCGTAGAGCGTGCATTAAAAGAAATTAAAGATCCTGTTACAGGTAAGATTAATCCGTTTACTAGCACCAACCCATTAAAAGGTATTGGTATAAAAAGACTTACAGGTATGGCTACTACAACTTTAGTGGTGCCCACAGCAGTGGCAGAGGGAGCTAGAGCTTTATACGATATTACAGAAGATGAACTAAAAGCCATGAAAAGATTTTTACCAGAATGGTCACAAAACTCTACGATTGTGCCCATTAGAAAAGATAATGGTGATTTAATGTATGTAGATTTTAGTCATGGTAATGCCTACGATACACTAGCTAGACCCTTTGTAACTTTATTAAATAATGTTCAACAAGGCATAGATGATGAGAAAGTATTATTGGATGGTTTTGTTAGAGGAGCTACAGAAGCTTTTGGTGAACTATCTGATCCATTTATATCAGAGTCTATCTTTACAGAAGCATTAAATGATATCTGGTTTAGAGGTGGTAGAACACAAGATGGTAGACAATTGTATACAGATCAAACAGCAGCAGGAGAAAAATTAGGAATATCAATTAGACATCTAGCTGTAGCGCTTGCACCTTCTTACAAACAGTTTGTTAGAATAGGATTAGGTGCAACAGATAGAGTTGGTCCTTTTCTTGGTGTTGGTAAAAGAGGAGAAGAGTATAGAGTATTACCAGAGGTAGCAGGATTTTTTGGTTTTAGAGGTGTAGATATAAAACCATTAGATTCTATGGGTTTTAAAATTACAAACTTTCAAGCTGGTATTCGTAATGCAAGAAGAGAGTTTACAGGTGGTGCGTTTGGTGTGTTATCTGGTGGTAGAAAAACACCGAACGATGTTATTGAGAGATACATTGCAAGTAACAGAGCTAGATTTAATGTACAAAAAGAAATGTACAAGGATGTACAAGCAGCTAAATTACTAGGTGTTGCAGATAATAAGTTAAGACAAGAGTTTACAGATAGACAAATATCTCCAAAAACTTATCAGTCACTAGATAAAGCTCGTTTCATACCATACTTTCCATCTGAAGATATACAAGCTAGGTTTGCAGAGATAGCTAGAAATATAGGAGAAATAAATCCTTTTCAATCAGCACTGCCTACACTTAATATATTAAGAAACAATTTTAGTTTTTTAAATTTAAACTCTAATTTTAATGATTTTATAGATCCAGCTGACTATTTAATACCAGATGTACCAACAGCTGCACCAAGTATACCACAAACAGGACCAGTTATAACACCACCTAGAACTTCTCAAGTGATACCAGGAAGTGGATTGACAGCAACTGAAACTGCATTATTATCGCCCGAAGAACAAATTATAAGAGCAAGGACTCGAAGAACTTAATGGCTATTGAACCTAAAACTACTAGAGAACACATTGTATCCCTGTATGGACACATTAAGGGTGTTAAAAAAGATATTAACCATATGCACAACGGTATTCACAAATTGGGTGGTAAAATAGACAAAATCTATTGGGTTCTTTTAGCTGCGGTGGGGACCGTAGCCATACTTCTACTAGAAAGATTCATAGCTTAAATCCAATCTCGAAGTTCTTCACCCATAACCTTGGATGCAATATCAATTTTTTTTCGTAATGATTTTACGATCTTTGTATCTACAGTTTCTTCTGCTATAATATCTACATATGTCACTGTTTTCTTTTGTCCTATTCTATGTGCTCTGTCTTCTGATTGCATTCTTTTTTCTAGATCATATCCATTAGAATAATAAATAACAGTGTTCGCTTGTGTTAGTGTAATACCATATCCACCTGTCTGTGGTGTGCCTACAAAGAACCTTACCTTATCATTTGTTCTTAAAATTTTTGATNGCATAGTCTCNTTNTTCAGGTAGCGTNTTGCCNTANTAATGNACCACGGAACCNGGACCAAACTTCTCCTCTAATATTTTAAATATGTTTTTAACATCGTGTTGATAATGTGCCCATATAATAGCTTTACCCTCTACCTCTTCCAATACATCTAATAGTTCTGCTAGTCTGTTATTTTTAACCTCTTGTATTGTACCGTCATCTGCAGAGAAGTGACCACATGTTATTTGATGTAGTCGCATAAGTTGTGTAAGAGCTGTCATCGTTGTAACTGTCTTACCATTTAATGTAGCCAAGGCTTCTTTTCTCATTTGTTTGTAAAGTTTTTGTTGTTCAGGTGTAAGTTGTATTTCTCTCTTCATGTAAATTTTATCTGGTAAATCTAAACAATCTTCTTTTAATACCCTGTATGAGAATGGTTTTAATTTGTCTGATAACTCAGATAAATTTTGATATCCAACAACTAAGTTTATAGAACGACCAGATATATTAGCGCTTTTCATCAAAGCGTATCTATTTCTAAAAGAATAATAAGAGTCATGACCTAGATGGTGAATATCTAAAAACTGACACTGTGTGTATAAATCTAGTGGGTTTTTAGTTACAGGTGAACCTGTCATCACTCTTCTATAATTTGTTAAACCACTTAACGATAATATATTTTTTGTTCTTTTTGCTTTTGGATTTTTTATTGTCGTAGACTCATCTATGGCCATTAAAGATTTATGTGATCTTAAAAATTTAGCAGCAAAATTTAAACCTTTTGGTGTGCTAAAAGCTTCCACATTCATTATAAGTATGTGAAGTTCATGCCCTGTTTTAAACAGTTGGTCTAATTTATCTTGTTGTTTTTTATTAATATTTGATTGCCACAATACGGTCACATTTTCTATATGATCAGGTAAATGTGCAGGCAACTCCTGATTGTACCAAGTCCCTATCACACCTTTTGGTGCCACTATTAGTGCACCATCTACTTTACCTTTATCGTAAAGCATTGCAAGATTATCAATTAGAACTTTTGTTTTGCCAGTTCCCATTTCCATAAAATATGCGTAAGTATCTCTATTCCAAGATTTTTCCAACGCAGTAAGTTGGTGCGCATATGGCTTTAATTTAAATTTATATTTCATCTTTCTATTGACATGTATATAGGATTTTATTATAAAGTCAANATGAAAGANACAGAAAGTATTAATTACTCAGAGGTAAAAAAAGATAGAATGCCTAAAGTTTATGTCGTGCAAGAAATTGCAGGCACAAGAGAAGGTCGTCCTAAATTTAACATTATGGGCGCATCAGAATATGGCAAGCTAGAGTTTTTGTTAGATGAAAGATCGCAAATGATTTTTTCTCCTGGACCTTTAATATTAAAACTTAAAAATCTTTTAAAAGATTTTAAATCAACAGACTACTTGTTATTGACAGGTGATCCTGCTATAATAGGTGTTGTCTGCTGTTTGATATCAGATATAACAAATGGTAGATACAATCTCTTAAAATGGGATAGACAAGAAAAAAAGTATTATCCTATCGAGATTGATATTTACGGAACAGGAAACAAGAAACATGACTGCGATTGATTTTGAGAAAGACCAAGAAGAAGTTCTAGATAGAACTGAAAACATACACAGACTTGCAGATAAGATAAAAGAAATGCAAGCACTTCAACAACAACTAGAGATCCAAGAAGAATCTATTAAACAAAGAAAAAAAGAAATAGAACATTTATCGGGTGAGGTTATACCAACCATGCTGTCAGAGATGGGTTTATCTTTTTTAAAATTGTCTGATGGATCATCAGTAGAAGTAAAAACGAATTACAGCGCTACTATCACACAAGCAAATAAAGAGAAAGCGTTTAACTGGCTTCGTCAGAACGGACTAGGCGANATCATCAAAAATGAGGTTGTCGTTTCTTTTGGACGTTCTGAGGATAACAAGGCAGCGGCTTACGCTGAACTTGCGAAGGGTCAAGGACTCGAACCGACACAAAAGCTGAAGGTAGAGCCCATGACCCTCAAAGCGCTCGTCCGTGAGCGTCTCGAGGCAGGGAAAGAAATGCCAACGGAACTTTTCAACGTATATGTTGGAAACAAAACAACAATAAAGAGGAACAAGTAACATGAGTCAAGTAACAATAAAAAAAGAAGGAGCACTAGCTACAAATATATTTGAAGCTGATGCAGACCAAGGTACCCAAAACATGTTGTCGAAAGATGACCAAGTATTACCTTTCCTTAAAATTTTGGGACAGTTATCTCCGGAAGTAAATAAAAGAGATGCTAAATANGTAGAGGGTGCAGAACCTGGAAAAATAATAAACACTGTAACAAACAAACTCTATAATAAAATAGATGTGATACCAGTATTTTATCACAGACATTATATTGAATGGAAAGATAGAGGGACTACGGGTGGTGGNGCACCAGTTGGTTCTCACGCGGTTGATAGTCCTGTATTAAAAACAGTTGTAAGAGGAAAAGATTATAAAGATAGATTACCAAATGGTAATTATTTAGATAATACTGCTAATCACTATGTAATTTATTTAAATGATGTGCCTCAACAAGCTTTGATTTCTATGAAATCTACACAACTTAAAATTAGTAGAAAATGGAACTCAGTAATGTTGGGTTTAAAAATGCGTGGTAAAAATGGACTTTTTACTCCGCCTACATACAGCCACATTTATACTTTAAAGACTGTGCAAATGTCTAACGANAAGGGGACATGGTTTGGTTGGGACGTNGAGAAAAAAGGTCCTGTAACTGACAAGAATCTTTACGAGATGGCAAAGAANATGTCACAAAGTGCTCGTGATGGTGCGTTAGAAACTAAACCAGAGGGACAAGAGTCAAAGTCTAATTCACCGTACTAAAGACTTCCATTGGAAGATAGAGGGCCGGGGATGGGAGACTGGATCCGGCCCCAAGAAAAATTATGGAAGATTTTAGAAAGATATTTACAGGATTAAAGCGTGCTCACGGATGCACTTTTGTAGACAAGAAAGGTGCCGATGGACTAAAGGTTAAAGGTAAATCTTTTGTTAAAAGAGAAATAGTCACTGATCAACATTGGGAAAATCACCTTAACGGCATAGAACCTAGTCTAGGTATAATACCAATTAATGAAGACAACGAATGTAGATGGGGATGTATTGATGTAGATAAATACACTCTTAATCACAGAGAAATAATAAATAAAATAAATCAGTTTGCAATACCACTATCTGTTTGTAGATCTAAAAGTGGTGGTGCACACATATTTTTATTTACGACAGACTTTGTTCCTGCAAAACTAATGCGTGATAAACTTATGTCTATAAGTGCCGTGTTGGGATTTGGTAATGCTGAGGTATTTCCAAAACAAATTGAATTAAAATCGCA
>FUFK010048497.1_pt1 | contig 10032 bp, 8 predicted proteins | sample 1021851 | NCBI WGS metagenome assembly FUFK01 (sample SAMEA51879418, study PRJEB19060) | metagenome | reverse complement strand
GGTCGATCTGTCTGGTGCTCAGTGCTCGGTCTCTGACAGCCAGATTTCATTGNGTGATGCGGTGATGGATGGTCAGGTTTACGACATCTTGCTGGACTGGCGCACCGCGGCTCAGGATTTCCAGATTATTGAGATCCGCTAGTCTTGTTGCGTTCGTGTGGCCTGAGAAACCAGCACAACGCCTCGGCCTTGCTGGGCCACGGTGTCTTCTGATGCGCCTCTGCGGCCTGCAGGTGATGATGGCGCGGTGCGCCACTCGACAGTGTCTGCTGCGCAATGTCCAAGAGCTCGGCCGGCGAATGGCAATTGGCTGCGGACGCCCTCGGTGATTTAGCCAGCATAAAGTTGTCGAGCGAAGCGGGCGGCGCTTCCTGAAAGGCACGGTGTTGCCATAACCCTGTTTTGGTATCGAGGCCGCTAATGTGTGAGTCGGATCTGAGAGTGGGATGGCAGGCATTCAGCCTGTAAACGCATAGATTTATACCAATATAGATTTCTACTAATTAGGTCTGTTCAACCCGCGTTTTAGAGGTTATTTTTACAGAGACTCTGGTAATCTTTGTCCGGACATAACAAAAACTCAGTCCTGTCAGTAGGTTTTTGCCGTTCGGCAGGTTCTGAAATTTTCATAACACTCATAAATAAACATTAACGAGGGAACCCATGAGAACGATTCGTAAAGCCTCACTCCTGGCTGTAGCCGTATCTATGGCCATCTCAGGTCAGGTCAATGCGCAGCGATCAACCACCACCGAAATTGAGGAGGTTTTGGTAACTGCGCAAAAGCGCGAAGAGAATATGCAAGACGTGGCGATATCAATGTCTGCCATGGACGCCAATGCGATCGAGAAGTCTTTCGCGCGAACGATTGATGAGATTACCGGCATGTCCCCCAATTTGATCATCAATCCAATTTTGGGCAACGGAACTGTCGGAGTGTCTATCCGGGGAATGCAGCATGCAGAGGTGGAAAAAAGCTTCGACCCAGCAGTTGCAATCTATCAGGACGGCATATATCTGTCCTCAACTACAGGCGCGCTAAGGAATATTTGGGACGCGGAGCGCATTGAAGTCTTGCGAGGCCCTCAGGGTACTCTTTTCGGCCGAAATACTATAGGCGGGTTGGTACATGTTATCCGCTCGAAGCCGACAGGTGAATGGGGTGGTAAATTGGTAGGCACTTTCGCGGAGGACAATCAGACTGACCTTAAGGGCCTGATTAACCTGCCAGAGATGGGTGGCTTGTCGGTAAAGCTGTCTGCTGCCAGCATTCAGGGAGGGGAATATTTTTATAACCCAATAAGAGATGAAGACGAGGGTGAGAATGATTTAACAATGATGACGGTCGATGCATTGTTCGCCCCGACTGATAATTTTGACATCCGCGTTATATACGATTACATCGACGACGAGACGCCCACTAGGCCGTTGGCCGCACTGACCGCGCCCGGCGAGGCTTTTTATGGGCTAGCCTGTATCAATCCAGCTACTGGCGCTCCGTCTGGAGAGTGCCTGGGTGCAGGGAGGTCAGATGAAGATTTGTATCNCAGCTACACAACTTATGATCAATACGCAGAACTGAGGACTGACTCCATAACCATTCATGCTAATTGGCAGTTTGCAGACAACCACAAACTGGCTTTTGTATTTGGCGACAGAGACACAGACGAACAGGCTCTAAACGAGTTTGACGGCACATCTACCGATGTTTTCTGGACTGATCGACCTACGCTTGAAAATCAAACTAGTTATGAGTTCAGACTTGAGTCTGACTGGAGCGACAGCTTGCGCTCCACCTTTGGCGTATTTATTTGGGAGAGTGACTATACACTTCAGCAGAATACAGGAATCCTTAACAACATAAATCCTACCCCAGTTACCAACTACTCGGCGTCGCCACTCTATAGTCAAGATGTTGAGTCGACTGCTGTTTTTGGCCAGGTCGATTGGGATGTGACTGAGCGCCTAATGGTAAGTGTGGGCGGACGCTGGATTGATGAGGAAAAGGAAGCTTGTATGACAGTGACAGGCTATCCCNTTAACCCACTGCAAACATTGTTAGGGCTTCCTCCTGGGTCTGTTGCCTATACCGATATTTCTGGTCGTGATAAGACTCTGGATCCGTATCCATATTTATTGGGCGGCAATGTGCAAGGCGCCGCCTGGGGCGCTAACTGCCCCTCATGGGCCGCCTCGGTTTATGACGATTCCTTTGATGGAACGGCCTCNTGGGATGAGTTTACGCCTCGANTCGCAGCGCAGTATTCGTTCGATTCTGGTATGGCCTATGTCACTTANTCCGAAGGTTTCCGCTCAGGTGGTTTCAACGGACGCGCAACCGCTCCCAGCAATACGGGCCCTTATGACCCCGAGTCGGTAGAAAGTTGGGAAGCAGGTGCGAAATTCACCATGTTTGAAAATCGCTTCCAATTAAACGTGGCGGCGTTCTCCATTGAGTACAAAGACAAGCAAGAAGATATTGTAAAGCCAGGAACTGACGGGCAGGCCACGTTAACCGTAGTCCAAAACGCATCTACTGCGACCATGGAAGGTTTAGAGATGGACTTTAGCTGGGTTATTGCCGACGGTCTGTCCTTGAGGGGTAATGTCGGATTGCTTGATGCGTCATTTGATGATTTTCTGACCTCTAGTGCGACAGGCACGGTCGATTTGAGTGGGATCGCTATCCGACGAGCGCCCGATATGACTGCAGGGCTAGGGTTGTTGTTCGAACGTGAGATGGCTGAGGGCCACTTTTTGGTGGCAACCCTAAATTATACTTGGAAGGACGATTACTATGTCTCCGCAAGCACCAACGGCGGAGATAAGACTATTCCAGTATCTCAAGGAGGAGCTGGTTACGCAGATAATCCGTCATTGGTAGAGGCCTTCGGTTTGCTTGACGCCTCTATCAACTGGGAAACCGAGAATTGGACGATTTCTTTCTTCGGTAAAAACCTTACAGATGAGACTTATCTCATGTCCTTTCTTGATGTAGGTGGAAATAATGTCGCCACCTCGGCTACTGACCCTACGCCAAGATATGCGCCCGGAGCATGGTCATTTGGTACGCCAAATCGACCGCGATACTTCGGTGTGGAAGTACAGCTGAAGTTCTGATTCGGTCTTGAACCAAGAAGGGCGCCANTNGGCGCCCTTTTTTGTGCCAACAGGACTATCGATATGGCGCTTCGGGGTGCCTCAAGCTCGCNAAGAAGGGACGGCCCCATGCGGGTATTTCAGTGCCCGAGAGAAGCTGTCTTACAGCGCGTTGGCGATATCGTAACCCTCGCGCGTAGCGGCCATCAGCGATCGGGGTGCTTTGCAATCGCCTATGGGGATGACGTCNAGCTCTTTGGCTAGCAGGGGTTCGCGTAAGCCGTCGTTGGGCACCCGGCTACTGGCGTGGATTACGGCAGTTACGGAATCCAGCGTCTCGAGCGCGCCGTTGTAAACATTCCGCAGGGCGAACCGGCCCTCTTCCAATTGCGTGACGCCCTCTGGTTCGACGTGGCAGATTAGCTCCACGTGACTCTCAAACAAGCGTTTCAAAATGCCTTGTCGATTGATCAGCGAGACATCGTTCGCGAAACGTTCACGCGAGGTGACCAACGTCATCTGATCAAAGTAGGTCGCCATTCGCAGTGCGGTGGCGTAGGTCATCTCGGTATGATCCTGATCGACGATGATCGCGCGGCCGGGCGCTCGGCCCATACCTTGGGTCAGCTGCTTGGCCATATCTCGCAGGCTGGGGATGAGCCCTTGGGCAAACCAGTCTTCAGGCAGCCACCCGGGTCGGGCAGACCGAGAGCCGGTTGCCAGCAACACCACATCGGGGTCGCAGGACAAGACGTCTTCAATGCGGGCCTGCCGGCCCAGCTCAAATTTCACACCCAGCTGCTGTGCCTTCAGGCACTGATAGTCATACACGCTCGACAGATTTTCTCCGCCGGGCATCTGGGCATGGAGTCGCGTTTTACCCCCAAAAGCGTCGTGGTCGCCAAGTACGGTGACCTTGTGGCCGCGAGCCGCTGCTGTGTGGGCGGCTTCAAGCGCCGCGACTCCGGTGCCGACGATCGCCACGTGCCGGCGCGAGGTGACAGCGGGTGGCGCAGCGAAGTGCTCGTCGGGCTCGCCCACTTTTGGGTTGTTGTCGCAGGCTAAAGCGCCCGCTTCGATGATGCTCCGCCAGCAACTGTTACACGATACGCAGTAGCGGATACTCTCAATCTTGCCCTCGGCAGCCTTGTTCGGAAACGCGGCGTCGGTGATCAAGGGTCGCCCGAGAAAAACCACGTCACTCGTGCCATTAGTCAGAGCGGTCTCGCACTCGACCGGGTCCGTGAGGTAACCAATTGCGCCTGTCGCGATGCCAGGGTGTTCAGACCGCAGCGCTTCGATGTCCTCAAGGTATGGGTGCCGGGGGCCATGGGCGTCAGGNAAGTGCAGATGNAGCGATCGGGCATGCGCACCCCAGACCCACGTCCACAAATCAAAATCTTCGGCGTGCTCAGCCAGCANCGTGTTGATGGCCGACGCCANCTCAAGGTCAATGCCCCCCGNCACACCGTCGTCACCGGGAAGCTTCAGCGCGATGATGAAGGGGCGCCCGCATTCGTTTCTTATTGCCGAGGTCAACTCGGTGAGGAACCGTGCCCGGTTCTTCAGGTCGCCGCCATACTCATCAGTTCTGCGGTTCGACCACGGAGATAAGAATTGATGGAACAGGTGCCCATGCCCTGCTGAAATCTCAACCCCTGAAAAGCCGGCCCGCTGCAGTCGCCGCGCGCCCTGAGCCCAATGGTCAATCATTTCCCTGATGTCACCCGGGGATAGCACCGCCGGCACAGTCCAGCTCAGGTCATCCGGCAGTGGAGACGCCCCCACTGCCTCGTTGTTGCGCCCCACCGCATGTCGGCCGCGCCCGGAGTCCTGAATTTGCCCCAATACATGCGCGCCTGACTTATTGATGGTCGCAGCAACCCGCTGCAACTGATCAAACCCCTCATCGTCCCAGCAGCGCAGTCGAGAGGGCAGTCTGCTGAAGCGCGTCATGGCAATCGGTTCGGTCACGATGGCAGCCGCGCCACCCGCAGCGCGGGCACGGTAGTAGTTGAGCAGTCTCTCGGTCGGCGCGCCGTCTGCGACGTACTGCGTGACGATGGCCGCATGGATGATCCGGTTTCTCAGTGTCACGCCACCGATATCAATCGGGCTGAACAGGGTTGGGAAGAAGGCATTCGCCGTCATGGATGTGACCGATCTCTCCACATATCGCTGAGGCTGACATCATGTCAAAGGGGCCGTCAACAGCCCGTCTGTATGCGCCATTGACCCATGAATCGCTCGAGCACAAATTGCCAGCATCGATGCTGTGTCTTTTGTATGCTCTTCAGCACACCCCGATCAATGACGTGAGGACTGAGCGATGACCACCATTGTAGTGCTGTTCAATTTGTTGCCAGAGGCGGATCCTGACGCTTATGAGAGCTGGGCCAGAAACGTGGATATGCCCAATGTCCGTCGGTTGCCGGGGTGTACCGATTTTCGGGTGCTCAAAGTGGCTGGTCTGCTGGGGTCTGATGCTGCTGCGCCTTATGCCTACAGTGAGTTGATTGAGGTTGACGACATGTCTGCCTTTGGTGAGGCCGTGGGCACAGAGGCAATGCAAGAGGTGGCGGCGCAGTTTCAGCAGTTCGCCGACAACCCAATTTTTATGGTGTCCGAGTCGCTGGATTGATCAGCACGTCCGGGTCTAGGGTAAAGGCAGAGCTGGTTCTCCCACCTTGACCATTCTGACCCCGACATTGTTGCCGAGATAGAGGTCGGCTAGCGCCTGAGGCATCGTTTCAATCCCCTCGGAGATGTCCTCAACGGGATTCAGTGCGCCGGCACGCACCCAGTCGGCGAGCGTTTCAATGCAATTGGGGTACACCTCTTCGTAATCGTAGACGAAGAACCCCTCCATCTTGGCATCCCGCCGGCCNAAGTTCTGCAAGTTGACGAACCGGTGCTTGTCTTTACTGTCAACAAGATACTCAGAGATGGAGCCGCAAATGGCGACACGTGCGCGGCGTCGCAATCTCCCCAGCACATCGTCCAATAGCGATCCCCCGACATTGTCGAAGTAGAGATCGATTCCCTCGGGGAAGGCGTCATCCAGTGCCGCGTCAACGTTGTCGTTCTTATAGTCGATGACTCTGTCGTAGCCCATCTCGGTTGTGAGCCGCCCGCATTTCTCAGGCCCGCCAGCGATGCCCACAACGCTTTGCGCGCCCAGAGCTTTCGCGATCTCCGCGACATGACTGCCGACGCCGCCCGCTGCACCTGATACAAGAATGCGATCTGTTGCCTTGACCAATCCGATGTCCCGCACCCCAATGAGCGCTGTGATGCCTGAGAGTGAGACGGCACCAATACCGTGGGATAGCGGCAGGTCGGTCGGAAGCAAAAAGGGAGCGGGTCGATCGGACGTATCGATGAGCGCATATTCCTGCCAGCCCACGCGCGCTTGCACAATCGCCCCCACCGGAAGGCCGTCGCAATCGCTCTCAATAACCTGCGCAACGCCTCGCCCCGGCATCACCGAACCCAGCGCCAGCGGTGACTCAAAGTCAGTTTCATTGCGCATGTAGCGCAACATGACAGGCGCCACTCCCAGATAAAGTGTCTTCACAACGGCCTTGCCAGGCTCGAGCGCCGGAATGGGAACGTCGGTCAAATAAAAGTGAGAGGCATCGGGTATGCCTTCAGGGCGAGCCGCCAAGCGCCACTGTTTGTGCATTACCAGCGCCACCGCGTTTGCATTATTAGCGCCCCGATTCANGAGAGCCCGCGTCCGACNCTGCCCAGCCTAGCGGGCATGAGCACACGAAAGCCCGAAATTTCAATTCAGCCCCGAGGGCGCAGGCCATGTGACATCGGGTGTCGCCTGGTCAATATCCGCCGCGATCTTCCACTGGCCCTCCTGCTTTTTATAGACCAGCAGTGATCGCCCGGCGTCTTTGTAAATGTCACCGGTCTCTTTATCGATTGCCTTCAGCCAATACTTGCTGATGATGTAGGCGATGTCCCCGTGGGTTTCTCTAAGCTCATAATCCAGCTCAAAAATAGACTCCGCTTTGCCAATCCGGGTTGAAAAGTAATCCCTGATGGCCTCGATGCCGAATAGCGCTGGCTGCCCGTGCAACGCCACCACGGCGTCATCTACATAGAGCGTCATCAGGCCTTCAAGGTTCTCCTGCTCGTAATACCTGGCCCACTTCCCTCCCTCGGCTGCGATTTCTGTCTCGAAGTCGGCGTTCGCGCTAGGCGATAACGTCGCGCTGAGCAAAATCGAGAAGAGCCACCCGATGAGAGCCAGCCTGCCCCGGTCGAGGCGCCAAGTCATCACTTGAACACCCCGAGCGCGGCGGCAATCAACGCAAACGCGTAAATCGCCAGTACTGCGATATAGACAGGGGAGAGCGCTTGAGAATAGGCCGCGTTCATTTCGGGGTCGTCAGGCGTCGCTGCAAGCCCAATNAACAGATCGACNGCNGGTTTGAACAGCAGATCCANCAGNACGCCGGCACAAAAGATCGCGCCCACGGCAAGCACTTTCAGCGCGAGCCAGTCCGGTATCTCACCCTGCAGCAACAGCATCATGCCGGCGCCACTGACAGCTAATGCCAATATCAGATTGAGGAGCCAGTTAATCTTTGCGGATTGCTCCTGAGTCTTGGGATCGGCCGACAAGAAGCCGCGCCAGAGAATCGCCAGCCAAATGGCGGCAAATGCCCACATTCCCAAGAGGTATTGGGACGGCATCTCCAGCCAGCCACTGGCTACCGCTAACTGGCAACCCGAGGGAATGATCAGAGTGAGGGCAGAGCGCGGTAAGCGGTCCAATACCATGCCAAGTTGCAAAACGGTTTGTCTGGTTTCCATGCTGAGCGTCGCACGCTCAGACCACTTGGCGGCGATGAACACGCCGATGTCGGTGCCGACCCAGAAAACCAGCAGCAAGATATGCAGATACAGCCAAAAAGCATCCATGATCAGTCCTCTTTTTATTGTTTTGTAATGTTTGCCCCCGATTCCAACACGTCTTTAATCAGCTGGAATCGGTCCTGCCCCCACTCNGCATCCTGAGCCTCACTGGGTTCGAAGGCNTCGAGTGCTTCCNGAGTNATNGNCCCNGACTCAATCAATAGTGATTCCAGTGTTTTNACCCGCTCACTCAANACCGANTGTTCNGTCATCAGACGNACGATGATGGCNAATAAGCGATCGATCTCCGGGTCCGAGAAGAAGGCNGGGCGTCCCGCCTTAACGGATTTTTTATCGCTCATCAGCTGTCGCCGCTTTTCTGNGCGCCNAAGGCGTACCAGGTGATGGTGTCAGAGAGGCGGCCCGTGTCAGCATCAAATGANGCTCCCGCGCCCGACGCNTCGGCAAACTCAGCNTCGCTGACATAGGTAAATCGCGGCATCGTCGCCTGAAAGAAATCCTGCTCAGCGAAGCCNGCGNCAGNGCACAGACCCGGATAGCTGAGGTCACGGAAATCTTTATAAAAAGGTTCGTTGTTATAAAAACAGTCCCAGTCGAGATAAAACGCGTCGTAGGCGCCCAATGCGTCATTTGGCGGAAGCTCCATATTAATGAGCACGCCACCTGGCTTAAGGACACGATGCGCCTCTTTGAAGAAGGCCCTGATCAATTCAGTTGGCAACTCATGGAGAAACATGGAAGAAAACACNNCATCCACGCTGNTGTCGCTATACGGCAGGGCATCACAGAGCGCTTGCTTGAACTGAATAGGGATACCCATCGCCTCTGCACGGGCGTGGCCATACTGTAAACAGGGGGACGCGGCGTCCAGGCCGTGCACTTCTGCCTCCGGGAAGGCTTGTTTCCANGGCAGNGTGTTGTGTCCGATCGTGCACCCGACATCGACAATCAGTTCGGGACTCAAGTCCGGCCATTTCAAGCGCGTGAAGTTGGCCATGGAGTGTCCGATGTCATCGAGGTTCTTACCCATGACACCAAATGAAAAAACGTCCAACCCATTGTCATAGACAACACCGGCTTCGGCACCCTGACTATGGCCGCCCTGATAATTACCCGGCATCAGGTGCACATCCATCGTATCGATGTAAGCGGGCAGAGTGACGTTTTCGTCCAGCGCCAGAGAGCCACCGTGGGTGGCTGGGGTTGCGGTGCTGATGTCATTGACGGAGTCGGGGTCNGANTCGATCGCGCGCAGCACAGACTGCCAGACCAGCTCCTGAGTGGCGCAGCGCAAGCTGGAGTACCACTTAAATAAGCCTCGCTCCTTGAGGAATTGATGAACTGCCTCGCCCGATGAATGACTCTCACCCGCGTCGGTACTGGCTTGTTCGTAGTCTGCCTGCATTTGTGCCGCGAGATCGGTGAGNACCCANGCCCGCATGGAGGAAGTGACCGGCGTACTCGCCGCAATACGGCAACCCACTCACGGCGGTATCGCGGGGACGGTGCGGCTGGCGGTATCGGCTTCGCTCGGAGACGCGTTCATCGAAGACATCGTGGCATTCCGCCAACGTCACCCGTTGGTGATCATGGAGGTGAACCAGGTCAGCGATCCAATGATCGCCGTTAGCGAGCATCGAGCAGACTTCGGCATTGGTGTATCGCACGAGGCGCCGCACCGCCTCAACAGCATGCTGCTTGGTACCGCAGAGATCGCGGTGTACTCCGCCAGCAACAACGAGCCGCGTGCGTCCGACATCTGGGTGGGGTGGAGCGAGGACATTCCCAAGGCGTTTGCTGACTGGATGATCGAATACGCCCCCCTGGATGCGCACGTGAGCACCAAGGTCAATTCTTGGGATGCGCTCAAGCGCGCGGTTCTATCAGGCGGCGGTGTCGCGCCGCTATGGTGCATGTTGGCGGACCGCGAACCGGAGCTGGTGCGTGTGTTTCCGCATGCCGAGAAGCACTATCTCGCCCTCTGGCTGACCTCCCACCGAAGCACCGAGCGCAATGCCGCGCAACAGGCGGCGTGGATGT
>FUFK010014518.1_pt1 | contig 10033 bp, 13 predicted proteins | sample 1021851 | NCBI WGS metagenome assembly FUFK01 (sample SAMEA51879418, study PRJEB19060) | metagenome | reverse complement strand
TTATTATAAGTTAATTTTTTAATTTGTCTTTTTAATTCTCTATTTTCAAATTTTAACCTATGTAATTCAAATTTTAAATTATTATAATATTTCTCTAAGTTTAAAAGTAAAATCTCACTCTTTTCCATAATCCTTTTATATCTTCTACTAACATATTTAAAACTTTCCCTTTATCAAAAATATTGTCAAAATTATTATCTAACATAATAATAAATGCCTTATCATTCAAATATAAAAAAAACTAAAAAAAATATTGATATTGTAAAAGAAAATAAAAAATTAAAAGAACCAGCAATAACCGGATTATCTCCTAAAATGTCTAATAAACTTAGAGAACATTCAAAACTTCATAAAGATGGTATGAAATCAAAACACATTCAGATAATGTTAAAACATCTAAGAAATAAAAAATCATTCAAAGTAGCACACGAGTTAGCAGTCAAAGAAGAATCATAATTATTTTAAAGTTTTTTCTTCCAAGTTCCATCTTCCTGTTTTTCATAGTCACTTTCATTATCTTCTTTATCTAAAAATTTTCTAATTAGAAATATCTTTTCTAATGCTTCTATAACTGTTTCTCTTGAATAACTTGCCATAATATACCTAATCCTATCACAACGAGGACATAGTTTATTCAAAACGCACCACTCCTCACGACATAAAGGACAATTAAAAGTCATTATATATAATAAATATAATAATTTAATATAAATTAAAATTATCATCTTGTCCCCATTCAATATTTGTGTATTCTAATAATTTTCTTATAGGATTTCTACCATATTCACAAAAATAAATTTTTTGTGCTTCTTCGCAATTTTCCCATTCTTCCTTATTATTATAATGAATTTCTATTTCTCTATAAGCGTTTCCGTTCATTAATCCTCCACCTGCTACTAATAATTTTACAATATAAGATTTTTCTATTCCATAAGCGGAATAATCATATTCTTCTTCTGTTTCACTCATTTATTATTTTTCAATATTTTTATTTAAGTTATTTTTACATTGCTTTTTTTTGTTTTTTTAATATAAATGAAAAAAACTTTCTTATTTAATCCTGATAACCCTAAAAAATCATTTGATGTATACATAGATAAAAACCCTAAGGATACCATACCAATAAAATATTCTACCAAATCAGATGTTTTACAAACTATAAAAAAATTGGAGAAACTATATAAAGAAGATAAATACACACATAAAAGAATATCTCAGGTCGCTATGATTTTAAGAGTAAGGTTAAGAGTGATAAAAGATAAAAATCCAAAGATAGATAAAGGAAGATTTGAATTAAGTAAAAAATATACTGATTTTTTAAAAATTAGAACAAAATTAGGAGAAAAAGAAAGAAAACAATTTAAATTTAATAAAGAAAAAGATTATTAATAAAAATCTATAAGTTCAAAAAATCTTTCAGTATAAGAATATTCATTTCCACTTTTTATAAAAATTATAAATTCAGATTTATCTAAATCTATTAGTATTTTTTCATAGTTCAATAATAAATTTTTTTCAAATAATTCTGAAACTTTCATTATTATAAAATTACTAAATAAATATTAAATCTTTCCCTAAATTCATTTTATAACAATAAATAAAACTACCAAAAGGGGGCGTGTATCCTTCCTTAGGAGTTTTATAATGTTTAAATGTTAGTCTTTTTTTAGGTATAATAACCTGTATTTTATTTTCATATAATTCTTGAAACCATTTTAAACACAAAAGACAGGTTGGGATAATTAAAATAAATGGTTTCTCTAATTCTTTACATCTTGTTAATATTTCTTTTTTTTTTGAAAAAGGCGGATTGTCAACAATTACTTCTCCTTTGTTATTTTCAAAAAAATCTTCGTCTTCGTGGATAATATCTAAATTAAATAATTCTTTAAAATATTGTTTTTGTTTTCCACTACAATAAAAAGGAGACCATATGATTTTATCTTTTGGTATATATTGCTCTAATCTTTTCCAAACTTCTTTGTCTGTTTCATAATTGTCATTATCTTTCTCATCGTTAAACATTATTTTTAAATTACTTTTTAATTTTGTATTTATTCCAAATATCTTTGTCTACTTGTCGTGCCTTTCCACCCATAATAACTGAAGCGAGTCTTGCTTTCCACCAACTTTCAGGCGTTTGGTTTGGTCTGCTTCCTCCTGTATAATATGCGGCTATACCTTTTTTTTTAATTTGTTCTATCCCTTCTTTACTAATAATTTCTTTAGCAACTCTTGAAAGATTAGATATTTTATATCCATATTTCTTTTCAAATTTCTCTGCGTGAGTGCTTCTTTTACTTTTAAAATCTACCTTAGGTCTTTTAGTTCCTTCTTGAATACTTTTTAATTGTTTCTTTCTATCCTCAGGTGATAATGATTTAGGAAGATATTTTTTAGGAACTCCTTCTTTTGTTTTTGGCGTTCGTCTAAGCATTTATTTATTATACAAGATTTAATTTTGATTTATTAAATATAAATATGTTTCATATTTGTTAATACTTCCTGTAAATTTTTTTTCTTTATTATATTTCTTTTTTGTTTCTGAATTAAATTTTTTAATAGCGTCAGATTTAGATAATTTATTTTTATAAAAACTTAGCATTTTTTCTCTCTGAGAATTACTTAATTTTTTTAAATCTGCTTCTACATCTCCTAATTCAAAAGTATCAGTATTAACTCCTTTATTTTTAAAATCACCTCTAATATAATCTACTAGTGATTTTTCTTTTTTTGATTTTTTTGCTTTTGCTTTTTTTAATTCATTTAAAGCTGTGTTATAATTATCTTTTGCTTTTTTTGCTTTTTCTTCATAAAAAACTGGAGCTAGTTTTAGTCCGCCTGTTATTGAAAATTTTCTTTCTTTTTCTGCTTCATCTTTTTTATCCTTTAAAACTTTAACTTTTTCTTCTAATTTTTTTATATTAATATTTACTTCTTTTTTAGGTGCTTTTTCTCTCTTTTCTATTTCTTCTGTTGGGTATACATTGTTTAACTCTTCAATTATTAATTTTCTTACTGCTATTTTTCCAAATTTTTTTAATTGTTTTTCATCAAAGTCGTTTTCATCTTTTAAAAAGTCTCTGTGATTATCTAAAATATCAGTAAATGTTTTTTTACTAGCGTATTGTTTTACTAAATACCATTCTTCAGAATCTCCTATATCAGTAGTTTTAAACTTGTCTAATAATGTTTCATCTCTTTCTTTTTGTGTCATATTTCTAAATTTTTTATTTTCATTTTTCCAAAATTCTAGTTCGCTTTGGATTCGTTTTTTCTCTTTGTCTTCTTTTTCTTTTTTTTTTCTTTCTGCTTCCTTAAAATCATAAGAACCTTTAAATAAAATTATTGTTGGTCTCATTGTTTTTTCTTTTCCATCTTTAGGGACAATTTCAATATCAAAATCAGAAAATTTTAATCCCTTATTTACTGAAATTCTATCTATAATATTTTTTTTAAGATAATCTTTAACTTTTGTATCAGGATAAATAAAAAGTGGATTAAATTTATTTTCCCTTTTTTTTAATTCTTCATATTCTTCTAACTGTTCTTTAATAATAGAAGGAGTTATTTTTACTGGGGGTCGTGGTGCTGGGATTGGTTTAGGTTTAAATTTCCTAGGTGCTGGAATGGGTTTTTGTTTAATTTTCCTAGGTTTTGGTGTTGGTGTTTTTGCGTGTTTAATATGTTGGAATTTATCGGAGTGTTTCATCATTAGATTTACTAGGTCTGCCTTTTTCATTTTTGAATATCCTGAAACACCAATAATTTTATTATATTTAGAAATCTCTTTTTTAAGAGTTTGGACTGTGTGAGAATTTAAGATTGTTGAAGTTAGCATTATTATTTAGTAAGATTTTTTTTATTAATATATACTTAGATTTTTTTTTTAAGTCGTTTTAAAACTATTTAATTAATTAATTATTTATTTAATTATTTATACAATATCGCTTGTTAAATTATTTTTAAAACTATCAATTATTTTTTGATTTTGTGGAGATTGTCCCACTTTTAAAAATTTCTTTACTTCGTCGCTTGATTCTTTCATAATTTTTTTATTTAAAAATACTTTATCTAAATTTTTTTGTCTATTTTTTGGTATTCCATCACTTAATCTTTTAACTTGATTTACTAAAGATTTTAAAAGTCTAAATTGATAATTTACTTTAAAATATTCTTTAGATTGATATGGATAAACCTTTTCAAATGTAAAAAACTTAAAATTTTTATTCTGTACATAAACTTCTAAAATTCTTCCTGACTTATCACCTGTAGCTCTTGTATATATTTCTATTTTTATACTACTAATATCTTTATTTTTACTTTTAATGGACTTTAATATTTCACTCTTAGTTTTTTTTTGAATTAATCTTATAGGGTCAGTAGTAAATATTTTTTCTATGTCATCAAATATTTTTTCTAATTTTTTTAATGTTTCACCTTTTGCTTCTTCTAATTTAAGTGTATTTTCCTCTCTTTTTTTCCTTGCTTTCTCATTTCGTTTTTTTTTCTCTTCTTCTTTTTTTTTTGCTTTTTCCAGTATTTCTTTTTGTTTTCTCTCAAATTCTTTGTTTTTTTTTTTAATGTCTTTTATCATTTTCTGTTCTCTTTTTCTTCTTTCTTTTTTTGTTTCTGCTGTTAGTTTTGGTTTTTTCTTAGGTTCTTCTTGTTTTTTTTCTTCTAAACTACCCCTAATAACATCTACACCCTTTCTTAATTGTTCTGAAATTTTTTTTTGAAATTCTATAGCATTTTTTATTTTTTCAGCATCATAATTTATTTTAGGAACATCTACTTTTTTTTCAATAAATTCACCTAATTTTTTTAATTTATTTCTATAAATAATAAATCTATCTAAATTACCACTATTAATTATAGGTCTATAAAATTCACCTCCATTTGCTGTAGCTCGATAATTATAAAAATTTATAGCCGCATTAATATTTCCGTGTATTTTTTCTAATCCTTCTTTATCTGCTTTATTTTTCGCATAATCTGCTAGTTCATCAATTTGGACTACTGAAAATTTTCTTAAATCATTTTCACCCATAAGAATAGATTTATTAAAAGGAACTTTCTTAACATCCTTTTTTTCCGATTTAGGGGTGCTAGACTTCGCTGGAGGTTTTGCTTTCTTTACTACTTTAATAACATTCTTTTTAGGTTTCTTTACTTCTTTTTTGGGTTCTTCTTTTTTCTCTGCTTTCTTATCCTCTTTAGAGGTTTTACCCGCTCTGCTTGTTCTTTGTGCTTTTTCGTTCATTTTAATATGTTTAAATTTATCTTGGTGTTTCATCATAAGTTCTACTATTTCCGATTTTTTCATTTTAGAGTAACCTGAAACCACATTTAATTTATTATATTTTGAAACCTCTTTTTTTAAAGTTGATATGGGATGAGAGTTTAAAATTTCACGAGTAACCATTATATATAATTATAAAAAGATTTTTTTATTAAAATACAATAATTTCATACATATTAGCGGTAGTTCCAGTTCCTCCGAATCCTTTACATTTTCCTAAATATTGAATTTCTGAAATATTTGAAACTGGAGAATCACCAAAAGCCTCAATATTTCCTATGTCTGTTTCTCCTTTCTGTAGTTCTTTTAAATCTCCATCAGACAATTTTATATTGTAGTATTTTTTAAATATTTCTTTCAAATAGTCTTTTCCGATAATAATATTATTTATAAATTCCTCAACAAATAAATTTTTCTCTGTCAAAGGTTTATCTTTACTTTTAACAATATCAGGAGAAACAAAATAAATTGTTTTTTGATAACCTTGTCCTAATCCTTTTAATAAAGTTAAAGCCTTAAATAAAAACTCCATATAAAACCTTTGAGAAGTTCCTTTACCTCCAAATTTTTTACCAACTCTACCAAATTTTCTAAAAGGTGGATTTAAAAATATACCGTCATATTCATTATTAGGTTTAATTTTTAAAAAGTCCTCAGTAGTAACTTTTATGGAAGGATTATATTTTTTAATAACTTTAGAAAAATTAGAGTCTATTTCATTAGCAACAACTTTAACATTAGGGTGATTTTTTCTTAAATAATATACTACTGAACCTAATCCAGCAGTTCCTTCTAATACTTTTTCAGACATATCCCAATTAAAAACTTTTAAGCAGTGGTCAGGAGTAGGAAAAAAATCCATATTAGCTTGATTTTCAAAAACCTTATTTATTAAATCGTCCGGCATATTGTGAATTTTTCTTAAATAATTAATCTGTCTTTTACTTCCTCTCAAATAAGAATTTATATTAGTGTAAAATTCTTTAGCAAGAATTTCATTTTCACTTTCTTCTTTTTTAGGTGCTTCTTTTTTAGGTGCTTCTTTCTTTGGTGCTTCTTTCTTTGGTTCAGGTTTCTTTGGTGCTTCTTTCTTTGGTTCAGGTTTCTTTACTATTTTTTTTATTTTCTTTACTACTTTCTTTACAACTTTTTTAGGTTCTTTTTTAGGTTCTTTTTTATCCTCCTTGGAGGTTTTAACCGCCTTGCTTGTAAGTGCTTTAGGGAGTGCTTTGAGAGGTTTAGGATTCATTTTAATATGTTTAAATTTATCTTTATGTTTCAACATTAAGTCAACGAGTTCTTTTTTTGTCATTTTAGAGTATCCTGAGACCTTTGTTAATTTATTATATTTTGAAATCTCTCCTTTTAAAGTTTTAACTGAATGTGATTCAAATATTTCTTTCATTATATCTTTTTGTAATATTTTTTTTCTATTAGATAAATATATATAAATAATGAGTAGAAGGCCTGATTTTCAATTACAACACCAAAACAATGTTTTAGGAATAAGAGCAAATGAAATTTTAAATGACATTAAGACAAATACTGCGTCTAGTGGTTCTCCAACTACATCTCAATTAATAGGGAATACCTCAGCAGATGGAACTGGAGACCATAATCACTTACACGTAGACGGAAACGGAGTCGCAAAAACTCAAGTTATAAATGCTCCGACAATTATCCCACATTCTGAATTAAATAGCGGAACCAATGATAATCCAAGGGACTCTCTAGCAGTAGGATTAAGAGCAAGACAAACAATAACAGATGAAACCACAGAGACATTTTTATTATGTGATTCTAATGGACATTTACAGGCAGACATAGCAAACCAACCAAATATTAAATTAGAAGATTTATCATCTTCTTTAAATGCTCAAAATGTAAATGGAACTACACGCTCTATGGCGGTTACATTAAAAGCATCTACAGATATAGCTGATGTCCCAAATAATTCTACTTTTTTGAAGTGTGATTCTTCAGGATTTTTAGAAACTAGAGATAATAATAAAACAGTTATCGCCCCAAATCTCGTAACAAGTGAGACAACCCAACTTCAGCGAGTTTATCAAGTTTTACACGATGTGACTAATAATAATATGAGGTCAGCAAAATGTGATGGAGCAGGGTCGCAATATGTAAGACTTGACAATAAAACCGTCGCGACTGGAACTTACGCAGAGGATACTATTTTTCCTAGAAATTATCTTTCCCTTCACGATGTAGGAAACCAAGTCTCAAGGACTGCGAGATGCGACGCTAACGGAGATTTAGTAGTTGTTAATAGTTCAATTAATTCCGGTAGTTCAGCGACACTTGCTACCGCTCAACAAGTCTTATGTTATGGTAGAGACTCAGGGGGGAATTTAGATGCTTTACTAGTTGATAATAATGGACATTTAAAAGTTATAGTTGAAACAGTAGAAAATAAAGGTTCTTTAGGTAATCTTCAGAACGGAACTTTAAATTTTGGTTCAACTTCAAGTACGGTTGATGTATCAGACTATAACCACGCTAATTTTCTTTATGAAGACACAAACACCGGAGCTTTTGATAGTCCAGTTATAGAAGTTTCTATGGATAATGTAAATTTTTATAAACACAATCAGCAACCAATTGTGAGCGTTAGAGGAAGTAAAAGAGAAGGACAACAAAATTATGAATTAAATGGAATAACTCATATAAGATTTAAAAATGAATCAGTAGCAGATAATTTTACAAGTTGTAAAGCTACTATAGTAGGAACACCTAATTAGGAATAGTTGAATATTCAACAACTAAAAGATTTTTTAAATTTTTAGAAACACTTTTTGGGCGTTTTATTAAGTTATATATTTTATTTGGAGAAACTTTTATTAAACCGTTATATTCTTCATCAAACTTTTTATTAAGAGTTTCTACTAATTCAGACATTAGTAGACCTTCAAAATTATATTTGGAGTCAAGGATACAATTATATTTTACACCTTTCATAATTATTTTTTATTCGTTTTATAACTTTAAATAATATTTTTATAATTAAAATCTTAACTTAAATTATATGAAATTAATTAGATTAAGCACAGAGGATAGAAATGGATTTTTTAACAATGATTTTTCAAGTGATATTCCAATTATGAAAAATTCAAAAGTTGCTCTCCATAGTTTAAGTTTTGAACCTATTATTAATGTTTTAGTAGTTGACGCTACTAATGATAATATAACCTATAATTTAACAAATACAACACCAGCAAATGCTAAAACTATTAATTTAACTCACGGAACATTTACAAATCATAATTTTCAGAATTTTTTAGATGATTTTACAGATAAAATAAATAATAGTTTAGTTTTTGAAGCAGGGAAAGCAATGGGNACACAATTTAAAGCTTTTATAAATACTCAATCAAAAAAAGCTCATTTATTTTTTAACTATAGTAATCCACAACAGAACAGAGAATTTGAAATAGTTAATGATTTAAATGTATCTCAAAATTTTATCAGAAAAAATAATAATACTAATAATACCAATGATACAAAAAATATTTCTAGTAATAGACCATTTACTCAGGGTTGTGGGTGCTTTAGAGTAAGACTTAGAGATTTAAAAAATAATGGAGGAGCAGATAATACTAATGGCTTTACTATGGGTTTAACAACTACACCACCTGACCAATTTGGGGCAACTGTTACAAAAGAATATGTTATAAGGGCATATTATAGCACTAAAAATTATGATATTCAAACACCAACAACAGCAGGATTAGTTGATTCAGGAATTCTACCACATATAACAGACGCAGTAGCACAAGGAAATGTAAATTGTGATAATTTAGAAATAGTTGTAACTGAGGGAAGAATTCAAGGAAGAATTTATAGACAAAATCAAGCAAATTTTGATTTATTATTTGATGACCCTTTAGACAGAACAAAAGTATATTATCCTATAGTAAGTTTTCAAGGTGGAGCAAATGTTACACAAATAAACCAAATCAGATATAGTTATGACACTTTTAAATATGAAGATAATAATATAAATACTGTTTCTGAAACTGAAACTAATGAAACTTTCTCAGGGTTTACAGTAGCACCTCCAAATTTTACAGGTGGAAGAACTATTTATAATCTTATACTTCCTGAAACTATAGCCGGATTTTTAGGTTTTAAATTATTAAATACAATAAAAGGAGGAACAGTAGGTAATTTTATAGCTGATACTCAATTTGAAGCAACCCTAAGAAATGACGCTTATATTATAGAAATGAAAAATATGGAATTAGAAAGTTATGATGGATTTACAAAGAACGGAGAGAGNAAAAATATTCTAGCAGTTATACCAAAAAATAATAATGATGGATTAGTAGAATATGAACCAAACACACCATATTTTATTGATATGAAAAATGTTAAAGAAAATATTAGGAATGTTTCTGCTCGTATTTTAAGAGCAGATTTAGAACCAGTTATTATGGGAGGTCTAGCTTCTATGACTATTCTTATTAAATGTCCTGATGAATAATTACATTTTATTAGATTTTTACACAATTTTTTTTTCTAAATTTATGTTATAATGTCTGATAAAGAATCCGAATCTGAGAATTTAGAATTTGAAAAAACATTTGGAAAAGAAAAACCTGATGAAGTTTCAAGTGATGAAGAATTAGAATCCGAAGTTAAGGAGTCAGAGGCGGAACAAGTTGAATCCGAAGGTTCGAGCACCGCTCATCAAGTTGAAGAGAAACCAACAAGCAG
>FUFK010058817.1_pt1 | contig 10034 bp, 6 predicted proteins | sample 1021851 | NCBI WGS metagenome assembly FUFK01 (sample SAMEA51879418, study PRJEB19060) | metagenome | reverse complement strand
CAAAACCATGATTAGCGATGGTTATTTCCATTATACCCGTTGTTGAATTATAATCAGCATCTGTTATCGCATTTGAAAGATTCTCGGCGACTGTTGTACCAACACTATCGTTTCGATCTTTTATATGTAACCCTAAGTTAAGTGTTTTTGCAATACCTACTTCTTCTTTAAATGTAGATATTCCTATAAACGTAGAAACACCAACTACATTTAAACTACCAATACCAGCATTTCCCTGCACATCTAAATCTGCATTTGCGTCTATGTTTCCACCAAATGTAGACGTTTCTGATACATTTAAAGTATCGGTATCAGTTAAACCAGTAACTGTAACACCGACTCCAGTTGTTTCAAATTTTTTCACATTATCTGTGAATAATGTCACTCCATATCCTACCTGACTTATTAGATAAGTTTCACCACTNACACTTTTAAGTTGTTGACTATCAGAAATTATATTTAATTTACCTGTAGAATTATTAATTGTACCATCACTACCATCATGAAATATTTGTAATTGTGCACTATCACCAAAAGTTATTTTTGCATTACTACCAAACTCAAAAGCATCATCAGACTTATCAAAAATTATATTGTAATCGTCACCAATAAATTGAACATCGTTATTAAATGTTGTTACACCTGTGATATTTACATCATCTAATTCTGTGTGTTGATTGACATTTATACCTGCGTTAAAAGTGGATCCTGCACTTACAAGTAATGAGTCGGAAGATGCATCACCAATATTTGTATTACCTTTTATAATAACGTTTTGATTAAATGTAGCTAATTCATCAACAGTCAGTGCATCTAATGATGTATCTCCATCCACGTCAAGTGACGCATCAAAATCTACACTGTTAGCTACTCTAAATTCACCATCAATCTCCGAATTACCAGTGACTTTAAATTTCTTAGTTGTTTGAGTATAATCACCACCAATGTTTACTTCACCAGTTGCTGTAATGCGTAATCTTTCATTATTACCATTCGTCTTGAATAACATTGAGTCACTTGAGTGACTATATTGTATTCGACCAGCTTGACCACTAGATTCATCTCCAAAGTAAATTGTTTGAGGATTTGCAGCACTACTTGGTGATAATAATTGAATTGATGCAGCGTTGTTCGATTCTACAACTAACTCACCAATACCTGCACCAGGAGTTCCACAACCAGTTCCCCTGTAAATATGTAAGAGATGATTGCTACTTCCATCCAAGTTAGTTCCGATACCAACATTTGTCATCCTATAGATTGAAGCGTTAGCTCCAGATCCATTATATCCCCACAAATCATTCGTGAATACTGTTGATAAACCAGAACCTTGTGGAGTAGAAATGTCAGCAGCAGTCGCCACAAGTGTATCTGTACCAAGACCCAGACTATTTGATTGTACGAAGTTTAAAGTGGTAAAGGTTTGTGCAAGTCCTGCTGACGGAACTTCTTGTCCCTCATTTTGTAATGTTATTCCACCTCCTTCACCTGGTGCGAGTAGTGTCCATCTTATACCAGTACCAGTTCTTTTCAAATAATAATTACTTTGACCAGGTGAACCTTCACTATCATAAATGTTTCTTGAAATAGAAATACTACCATCAACCGCAAGTCTTAAAGTGCCCTCACCAGCATCATCTAAATTATTTGGATTAACAGGAACTATATGTGTAGTTCCGATTCCGACTCTAGCGAGTCTGGAACCATCATTATCAACTACAAACTCTCCAAGAACTGAAGCACCAACTCCAGTGGTTTCAAATTTAGGTAATCCATTATGAAATAATTCAACTTTACTATTTGCAATAAAATTTGCTAAAACATCATCTCCTGGTGCACCAAATGCACCTTGACCATAACGAAGACTTATCTTTGAGTTTGAACCAAGAGTTCTTATATTTAAATCAGATGAAGAAAAAGAATCTAAATAACCATCATCATCATAACTATAGATACGAAGACTATCTCCAAATACTGCTTCTACTCTATCTCTTCCAGAACCACCAAAAAATACATGAGTGCCCAATCCAACTGTTGCACCAATACCAGTAAAAATTTTATCTTGAAATGTTGATATTCCTGTAACTAAGAGATTTTCTAACTCTAAATCCTTTATTTTTGCTTTTCCAAATACATCTAACAACTCTGTTGGTTGTGTGCTTCCGATTCCAACTTTGCCAGGATTTAACTCTGAATCTGCAACCATGACAGTTCCACCAGATCCAACCTGCAGTCTGTCTCTAATTTCTAAATCTGGAAATGATAAAGAATCTTGGAAATTAACAGTATCTGTAAATGTGGTTTCACCAGTTATTGTTAACTGTGGATTACCTAAAATTAATGGAGTAGTTAATTTTGTTAGTGTTAATTCCTGATCAGGTACTAATAACGTTCCTTTAATATCAACGTCTTTAAGGAAAGTTACCTTTTCATTAAATTGTGCCTCGTTTCCAGTAACAGATATATTTGACATATTCTATCCTCCAAGATTTGGAAGATCTCCAGTGCCAGAGACCACTGGTTTTGATATGAATTTATCACCTGGTGGAGGATTACTAAGATAATCTTCACCAACTTTACTACCTTTGAAGGCTCTTTGTAAAAAACCACCTACAGTTTTTTCTATCAAATTTCCAAGAAGACCACTCGCATCTACCTTCAAACCTTTTAAAAGAATTCTTGATGCAGCGTTTAATGTAATATTTCTTCCAGCTTTCAAATTTATATCTTCATCTGCTTGTATCACAACGTTCCCTCCAGATATTTTTACCTGACCATTTCCCATCACAGTTATCGTAATGTCTCCCTCTACTGAACTAATTTTAACTGAAGTGTCACTTGGACTATTTTTAGATCCTGCAACAACTTCAATCATTCTTTCATTATGAACTCGAAATACCCCAGATTCACTTAATGCACAAAATTGTTTATCTTTATTGTCGGTAACTGCATATTGTAACCATGTATTTGCACCATCAGCACCCATCTGAGGATTATTNACATCAAGTCGAAACTTAGGTCCTCTACTATCAATTACTCTTTGTTCCCAATTTTGATTCTGTTTTTCCGCCATTAGTATCCTCCTCCATATCCACCACCACCTGAAGGTGGAGCACTTGGTGGTGTTGGTGGTGGAGTGCTCGGTGGTGTTGGTGGTGGTGTATTATTTGTCATTGTTGATGTAGGAGTTATAATTGGTTGATCGGGGGTAGACTCTTGAGTCATGGTAGAGGCAACACTAACCCTTGTTGGAGTAAAACTTTGTTCTGGTGTATCATATATGATCTCATGTGGTGTTGATGTATGTGCTATACCTACCATTTTCACACCTTTTGTTGGATGTATATGATAAGGACCGTAATAAGGTTTACCATTTACATATCCCACCAAATTATTAGTTTCAGGTCCCACACAATCAACAACCTGAATAATTTCTCCTTGTGGAGTTAGTGGTAGTCTACCTATAATTGGTTTGATTAATGCACCTACACCAGTGGATGAAGACACAACAATTCTAGGTATTTCAGTAATCCTAACATTATTTATTGGTGTTGCTGAAATAATTTTTCCATTTTCGATTGTTAGGTTATATCCATCTGCAAACGCATCAACATATCCCTCTCCACCATCTGTTACTTTAGTACCAACAACACCTACAGGAATTTCATTAGAATTTATAACCTCATCAGTATTTGCACTCGGATAATTTTCACCATCAGAAATGATATCAACACCCGTAATCTGTCCATATGTTGATGAATTTGGATCCCTATCAATTATAGCTCTACCAACTGCACCATAACCTTGACCACATGGATCTTCAAAACTTACAACAGGGGGAGTTGTAAAATACGTTGATCCTGGATCTGTGATTTCTACACCTATAATACTTGCAGTTTGACTAACATCTGCAGTTACATCAGATAGTCCCTCTGTGTTGTCTACAATCCCACCCAATATTATTTTACCAAATCCACCAATACCATCACCACCAAAGAAACTAACAGTTGGAGGTCCGCAGAAAGTTTTAGATGCACAATCTGGTTTACTTATAGGACTGTTAGGATTAGCAATATTCATATTTTCCAATACATTATCATAAGCATCTCGCAAATCAAATGTTCTAGCAGGACCATATCCAAGAGTAAATTTCTTAACTTGACCTACACATTTTCCATCACTCTGATTACAATCTATAAGTGCATTAATAGATTTAAATGTATCAGAAGAACTTCTAAGAAAATCCTGAACTTTAAAAGCTTTTGGTATAATCTCACTCAATCCAGCTAGTGGTGCATCAAGTGCATCAGATATATCATTTGTAATTCCATTCAATAATGATCCAACAAGTTGTTCTGTAATACAAAATCCAGTATCTACTACCTCAAAAACTGCTTGCTCGATCATTCCTCTAATCGTTGCTCCCAAACCATCAACAATTTTACCTGGCAAACAATTAAGATCACCTTGAAGAGCTGCCACTTTTGGTATTTGAGCTTTTTGTGCTTCAACACCAGCTAGAGATGCAAGAGCAGCATTTTGAGTAGCTGCAAATACAGTGTTATAAGTTTTATTATATAATGATTCTAAACCACCTTGTATTTCAGGAATCATCTTTGAATATAAAGATTCCATCATTGTTGAAACCGCATTATTTGACAATGATTGTATTTTCTGAGTTACATATGCAACATCACCTAAAAAATCTGTGCTCTCACCTGCGACTGACAATAAATTATCTAAACTCGCAGATACTTTTCCTACAAAATTATCGGCACAGGCATCAGCAGGTATTTCTGCCTTTCCAAAAGTGGATGATGCTGATATTTTATCCTCGTTAGGTCCGACTTTTCTTGTAACAGGAGATTCTTGTGCATCACCCCTATTTTCACCAGACTCATTTGGTTTCAGTGTTCCATTTGGTGGTGGTATTTTATCACTATATCCAGTAAATGGTATAAATCCAATAGATTCAGAAGGTAAATCTTGTGAAACGTCATTTGTTCTTGAAAAAGCACCCATTATTATAGGTTGTTGTGCTGTTTCACCATCAAGAAAAAATCCAATTACTACATCACCTGGTCTTAAAGCAACAGATGCTGCAAAGTTTGCTCCACCCGTGCCTGATGTAGAAGGAAGCATGACATTTGCCCAAGGTAAATCTTTATCCTCCAACTCTGCTTTTGAAAAAGGATGATATCCCATGATACGAACTTTAAGACGATTTCCCCAAGACTTAACATCAGGTTTGTATGCAAGTTGCTCACCTTGAACATTTGCAGGTGCAACTTGACCTACCCACCAACGAAAACCATCTTTCCCTACAAAATTAGTTTTTAGTAATGCTTCATCTATCATCAAATTTCTCCTGCAAACGTATCTCTAACTAATGTCATTGAAGTGAATGATCTTTTCGATTCAAAATGATGGCACAGTTCTTTTATCATATATTTACCACTTGTTTGTCTATCAATTTCATTTTTATCTTCTCTAGATATTTTAGGAAACTCACAAGTAATTATATCACCAGCTCGCAAATCAGTGTTACAAGGAACCATCATACTCACACTCTGTGTCATTAAAAGATTATATCTAACAATATTTTGACCTTGATATTGACTTGAAGGATAATTATCAGCAGTAGATACACCCACTGTTGCACCAATGTCTACGATTTGAGAGACGGTTCTTGTTGGAATTTGATCTAACGTCTGATTTGAATCATCAGATATTTTTGGTAATTCTAAATCTCCTCCAAGGTTTGAAATTTTCTTATCTTTTCCCGTATTTTTTTCCCCATAACTAAAAAAATCTTGAGTAAAAGCATGTGTCAGAGGGTTAAATGCCAATCTAACAAATGAATAAGTTCCCATTCTTAAATTTTCAATNAGNTTTTGNTTTTTATCAATATTATATTNTAAAATNTTAAAATCATTATTTTTAGTCGTTGAGCTCTCATTTACATCTGTGTATCTATATGTTGCTTTTGATCCTTTTTTAATAAGTGAGTCAATTGATGAAAACTGAAAACCATCTTGAGTTTGAAAAAATACAAATCCAGCCGTTGAATTTTTTGAAACATCAGGAACTGATTTAGATGCTAATGTAATTAATGTTGAGAAAGGTTTTCTCAAATTACCGATAAAATCATAAGATCCCCTTGTACTTTCGACTATATCATCAAGTTTTGATTCATCAACATTAAATCCGATTAATGGATCTGTCAGAATTTTTCTCACAGTTCCACTAATTGGTCCATTATATCTTTTCATAACTCTAGAGGTTTCATTTGTTATTGCCTCTCTTGACACCAAATTTAGTAAAAAACTCTCTCTTTGCGTTTCCTGAAGAACTTGAGTAATACTTGATACAAACAAATATTTTCTAGGATCAGTTGAAAAATCAAGTCCAGTTTTTTCTTTACCATTGTTATTTGCTTTTCCTTGATCTAAAATTTTCATCACCAATCTCTCACCACCTCTTAAGGGAAGTCCATTATAAATTGATTGTCTAGCACCATCAGTTTTCTTTGAATCTTGGGGATCTTTTGGTGAAATACTATCACCTGTGTTTATTACTCTTACCTTTGCAGTTATTGTAGGTGAAAGAATATCCTCATAATAATCAATACTAACAACACCTGATCTTAAATCAACAGTTCTCTCCTGATCATTTGATTCAAGTGTAAGTTCTTCAAAACTGGATGCTTCTGATGCTGACATATGTTAAAATAGAGATAAGGCGAATTGATCTTTAAGACTATTATCTTTTTGAACTATTGTTCTAGTTCTACTTTTAGTTCTCATTCCCATTTTTGTTTGAGATTGACCATTTTTGTTTCCAACAATCATCACCATATTTTTTGATTTTCTCTCTGGTGTTATCGTGGTGGTTTTTATTTCTTTCTTAGGTGCACTAATATTTAACTTCTTTTCAACTGGTGGTGTTTCTGATTTTTTTCTATCAAGTGCTTTTTCGTACACGTCAAGTTTGTCTTGTTCGAACTCTATCTTTCTTTCATTTGCTCCTTCTTCCTCCATTTTATTAATTTTAGATTTAGTAGAGTCAACTTTTGATTCCAATTCATCAACTGTGTAATTGGTATCAACGTCAGTGAGAGTGAGTCTAATATATTTTTTATCATCTACCTCTGATGTCAAATCTTTATTCTCATCACCAACAATATCGATTCCAGTTCCCTCCTTCTTGATTGTATCCAGAGTCTTATTAAATTCATCAGATTTACCAGACAATGTTTCTTTCACATCAGATACACTTGATTTCTGTTCATTCTTCTTTTCTTCTTTTTTCATGTCTTCTGGTTTCTTATTTTTCATTCCAAGAAAACTTTTAACACCATCTAGAAGTTTATCTTTTATATTGTTAAATGAATCTTTTATTTTTCCAAACGCATTCTTAATTGCATCACCTACATCTGAGAACTCTAAATTTGATATAAAATTAAGAGCATTACCAATTACCTTACCAGTAGATTTAAAAAACCCTACTACTCCATCAAAAAATGCCTTAAACTTATCAACAATATCACGAATAACTTTAATAACTTTTTTAATAAAATTAATAATTTGAGGTAATTTATTCAATACAAATCCAATTAAAAGTGCCTGAATAAGTGACATTAATCTTCCTACAGGTGTTTTTTCAGACCCCATTGATTTTTCACCTTCTCCCTGTTCTTGAAGTTTTTGTTGTTCTAAAAGAGCTTCTTTCTCTTTTCTTTTTTTATCTTCTCTCCTCTTTCTCTTCATTCTTATTCTCATTACTCTTATTTTCTTTTTTATTTTAATATTTTCCAGTATAGATTTTGAAAGATTATTACTGCTTTTGATGACACCCTTCATGGCGCCAGTAGATTTTGATGCTATCTTTGATCCTAGGTTTAAAACTGGTGATTCTGCCATGTTACACTAAAATATTATATTGAGTTTTTGCATATAATGTAAAATTATTATCAAAATTTGAGGAGGATATATTTGGTAATGATGTAGCTATTTCTTTATCTCCAAGTGTCGAAGCTCCCCCACCACCAACATTTGTGGTTGCATCTACAATATTTGGAGGTGCTTCTTGAAGAGTGGAAACATCTTGTTTTTTAGGAACTGAATTTATAGTGGGTTCAGATTTAGAACTCTTTAAGTTTAAATTACTTGATTTATATTTAATCTTACTAGGATCTACACCTGGAATATTACTGAGAACAGCGTTAATCTCCTCTTTAGTGTCATATTTTGATGGATCTTTCTCAATCTCAGACTTAACCATATCATACATTCCAAATGGAATAAGATTCTTATTATCCTCTAATACTACAAATGGATCAACTTTATCATTTTTTGTAGTATTTTCATTTACTACACTTGTGTTACCACTCCCATCTCCTTTAGGTTTATCATATCCTATCGTTCTACCTCTACTGTTTTTGATAGGTTTACCTCTTGTTTTTTCCAGTTCTAATTTTTTTTCTTTGTTTTTATTAAATAATTTTTTTAAACCAAGAAAAGCTCCTACACCACCAGCTACAGCCAGTGCGATTAATCCAGCAGGACTAACTAAAAATGCCAATATCGCACCACCAATAGCAATAATACCAGTAACGACTCCTGTTATGATGGCTGGTAATGCCAATAAACCACCTTTTAATATTAAAAATATACCACCAACCACCGCAATTGATTTTATTAAAGTATTTCTCATATTCTTAAACGTCTCATCGTCACCAGACATTTTTGCCTGAATCATTTTAATTGCCTTATTTGTCACAAATCCCGCAAAAAGTGCCATGAAAGCTTTGCCTAAGTTACCCAAGACACCATTTACAGTTTTACCTACTGCCTCTACTGGTGCAAGTAGAGTTTTTTTTACTGATTTACCTACACGTTCCAGAAGTCCTTCTTTTTTATCAGCTTTATCACTCTCATCTCCTAATTGTTGTTGTCTATCTTCCTCTCTCTGTGAATCTTGTGCGTTTTCTGTTTGTGTTGATATTAGTTGAGCAATTCTATTTGTGTTTAATATTACAACTTTTTTTAATAAATTTATTTCTCTTGAATTTCTTTTTACTTGTCTAGCAGTACGATCTAAATTTTTATTAAATATTTTTTGCGTGTTCAATCTCCTCCTTCTAAGAATAGGACCAGAACTAATACCTAAATTTTCATTTGTAGGGGAGTTATCCATTACCTTGTTGTCTTTGTTTTAAATTTTCTTCTTCAATATATTGTTCCAAAAGAGCAATATATACATCCTTTTCCCAAGGAATCATATTTTCAATCTCAGTTAGTGAGTATTTATGATGTTGCATCAAGGCAAAATTGACCTTATAGTATGACTCCAGACTTGCATGAGCCATACCTACTCGAAAAAAGACGATAACCCTTCTAAAACAACATCACTTTTAACTTTTGTTTCTGGATTTGTCACTTTGATAGTATGTGACAATTTAGGCATTGTATCAAAGAAATTTTCAATCTCTTTAAATTGTTTTGAATTTAATTGATCTAAAAATTCGGTCATCTCTTTCTTTGTGCAATCAGAAGATGTCCAAGACTCCTCTTCATTGTATATCTGATCAATACATGAAATAATTAAATCAAATGACTCTTCGACCCCAATGTTACCACTCAAATCAAAATTACTTTTTATAAATTCTGATAATGATGGATATTTCATTCTCATTGTTAAATTTTCATCCAATTTAATATCTTTATTGTGATCAGGATGTTTTTCAATTTTTATCTCATCAAGTGGAATTATTACAGGAACTTGAGTTTTTTCATCATCAGGACATGTAACAATAACCTCTACATTTTCACCAACTGATTTACCTCTTATATTTAAAAAGAGATACTCAATATCAAAAGTTGATAGTTTATCTACTTTGATTCCTCTTGTTAGTATACAGTTATTGATTACAGATTTAATAGCATTAGTTATCTGCTTCTGATCTTCAGACTCCATGGCTATGATCAAAATCTTCTCCTCTTTAACTAAAAATGGTCGATATTTTATTTTTC
>FUFK010070510.1_pt1 | contig 10035 bp, 10 predicted proteins | sample 1021851 | NCBI WGS metagenome assembly FUFK01 (sample SAMEA51879418, study PRJEB19060) | metagenome | reverse complement strand
TTCTGTTTGTGCCTATAATAGCATATTTTCTAGCTGAACTATTTACAAAATGATGAAGTCCTCTACCTGCACCAGTAAGCTTGTCATCTCCTAACTGTTTCCAACCACCTATTTTTTCAGGTGTACCATATCTGAACCTAACATTATCACAATCTATCCATTGTGATTCTGCTCCAGTTGGTGTTACTTGTTTATTGATTCCAGGTGCAAAACCTATTTTTTGTAACATATAACCTCATTATAATACTATTTTACAAACGATGGTAGACCCAACATAGGTCGTCCATCAAACTTGTTTTTTTCAGCAAATGGGCCATTTACATGATTATAATGTAGAAATACTTGACCGCAAATGTCCCCGTCAAAAGGCTCCCGCCAATGTTCGAGTTCACAGCCACTATATACTAGCATATCCCCTACATCAAGCAAGACTTTCGTGCCTTCTGGGGCTCCTGGCTTAACAATGTTTTTATACTCGTCTATGACGTTGTTAGCCCCCGTNCCGTCGATAAATATAGGCCAAGGGTTTCCACCAAGGTTTAACGTAGTAGAGATTTCACAAGATGGTCTATCTTTGTGTCTTTTTAGTATGTCTCCTCTTTTATAGATTCTAGCGTAAGAATAAGTTGGTATTAGTTGTAAACCTGTTTCTTGTTGCATTTTTGGTAATACTTTCATCAGCAAAGTCTCCATCACCATATCTGCGTAATGTGAATAAGTATTTGGGATTTGTTTATCTGTCCAAGTTCCAAGAGAACCATTATCGTAAGTTATGTTATTTTTGTACATAAAATCTACAGCATCTCTTTTGAGCAAGAAATAATTAAATATAAAATTAGCCAGCTCATAAGGCACTGCATTTTTTATTACTTGAAATTTATTAAAAGCCATGTTGTATAAAATTAAAACTTACTGATATCCTTATATCATTTGATTTGTTTGGTTCAACACAATGCCACAACCAAGATGGAAACATTATGATTCTTCCTTCAAAAGGATCTAAATGAACCTCTCTCCATAATTCTTTTGGTGGAGTTCCTTTNACNCTTGCAGGCATAATTANTTGTTCTCCTGGTCTTGGGTCATTACAAACNAACTTACCAGAATCTTTAGGTGCTTTTATNTAATACACACCACTAAAATGACTATTNGCATGTATGTGAGGAGCATTGTAGCCTCCTGGTGGNTTTATGTTAGCCCACATGTTGCCTANCACTGGNTCTCTATCTAACCATTCTTCTTTCCATATNNCATTNATCATTNCAAACAATTCATCNACCAAAGGTTTAAATACAGGAATCTTATGCATTTCTGTTGTGGAGTGCCAACCATTTCTATTTGTTTTTTTAACACCAGGATCTCTTTTAGACCATTCTATTATTTCATGTTCAAATAATCTATTATCTAATTTAACATCTTTACCGTATAGTCTTGTTGGAAAAAATTGTTCTTTAATCATTTAAAAGGTCTTCCTCCAAACCAAACAACTAAAGATTGTCTAACACCTTTTGTAACTGGTTGTACTCTATGGTTTATAAAAGATGCAAAGCATAATGCATTACCTTGTTTTAATGGTGCAAATTTATTAGGTGCACCTATTTCTAAATGTCCTCCTTCAAATTCTGATTCGTGATTCAATAATAATGTCATAGATATTTTTCTAACAGGAGGCTCGTGTTCCATATGTGTATCACAATCCATATGCCAATCATAAAACCCACCTACAGGATATTCTGTAAACTGTGCATTTTCTGTAATCCTAACATCGTCAAAACCAAAATGNTTTAAATTAGCTCTTTGTATAAATCTGTCTAAATCTTGATACATGTGTCCCATTTCTTTAAATGGTATCCAAGATATCGTCGTGACTCTTTTACTTGTGTCTGTGCCACCACCCGGCTTACCCATTCCAACTTGTGCTTGTTGAGGAGGTTGTCTTCTCCCACACTCAATAATTTGTCTACATTGATCAGGTGTAAACAATGGTTGCGTTGTTTGTATGATCCAACTTTTCCATTTAGGTTCTTTTATAATTTGATTGTCGTACACTAATTTACTCCTCTGTTAGTTATTGGACTGTATTGCACATCACAGTTAGCAGCAAGTGTTCTTCTAGTCTCTGGTCCATTAAAAGGGTAAACACAGTGTCTCATGTCATATGGAAAAACATAAAAGTCTCCTACTTCTAAATCTGGTTGATAATCTATTTTTGAAAACTGTCCACTAGCAGACCCTAATATTTGTAGTTTACCGTTTTGCGGTGCATCAGATGCAGAATATTCTACACCAAAAGAACTTGGAAGTTTTAAAATCATTACACTTGATAAACCAGTAAACAATGATCCTTGGTGCACATGCACTGGGTTATACTCGTGTTCTTTCATTTCATTAACCCAAATAGAATTTAAATGCATATTATAATCACGTATTCTATTCCAATCTAAATAATGTTTAAACATACTATTAAACCACAATAAAACATCTTGTGGTAAACTAACGTGGTTTTTTATTTTACTTTGATCTTCTCCATTATAAAATAAACTATGTTCTTTGTTTATTTTACCAACTAGTTGTTTATTAGCTGGTGGTAATTGATGTAATTTAGTTTCGTATACATGATTGATTACTTGTTGAATATNAACAGGGGTTTTNTATCTTAATACAGACTGTCCTAAAAATATAAACCTAAAATCTGATATGCTCATATTTTTCTCTTATGGTTTTAGGTATCCTATCCTTATAAGGATTAGGTATTTTCTGTATTGTTGATCTAATGGTATGCATATCCTTTCCTAGTTCTGTATCGTCATAACCTATACCATTAATATTTAATTGTTGCAAGTTTTCAAATTTGTGTGGNTAATAGGGTTCATCTATTAATTCATATATTTTTTTTATTTCAAGTTCAGGGTTAGTAACTAAATTATCATATTTAATGTAACAACATAGGTGTTTGTAATTATATGAATTTTGTATAGCTTTTAATTCTTTTGCTATAGAGCCTTCGTCTGACATTAAACGCGTAAGTTTTTCTTCATCATTAGAACCAAATTTATTAGGAAATGCATCAGGGTTTTCTGTATACCATTTTATATAACTTGCTAATACATCTATAACGTCTCTTAATAAGACTATGCATTTATAAGAGTGTTTAAAATATTTTTGCATTAACATTAGATTACCTTTTGTCATAACTGGACCTCTGTCTATAATTATTCGTTGAGGCCAATCTTTATAATAATTACCGTAAACAGAACTTAATACGTTATCTAAAGATTTATGGTCAGGAAAATTTTTAAATACGTCCTTTTGTTTTAATAAAAATAAATCTTTCATTATTTCTAATGTAATAGAATTACCAGTACAAGCTATCTCTGGATTTTGATTTAATATTGACGATAGTAAAGTATTTCCAGATCTAGGTTGTGCTATTAAAAAAAATAATTTTTTATTTTTCTTTTGCTCCAAGGTCACTTGTTAATTGCTCTTTCTTGTTGTAAATCATTTCTCCTGATTTTTTAACTCTTTCTATTGTTTTTAATTGACCTAACACATTAAATATTTCTGGTTGTGAAGAACCAGATGACAATGTCTCTGCTTTGTTTTTCATAATGTGATGATAAGATTCTAATTGGTGTCTGTTAACATCTTTGGTATCAAATGATCCATCATCAAATTCTTTCTTTAATGTAGACCAAAGTTTAATCTCTCTCATTCTGTCTTTTGCAACAAGTTGCATATTAGCAAGACCATATCTTGTTTCATCAAGATCTATTTTATATTTTTCTAATTTATATTCATCTTTTTCTGTATCAATCTTTTTCTCTAACCATTTAACTTTAGCTTCTGATCTTCTACAATCAAATGATAAAGTCATTAAATTTTCTAAAAAGACATTCTGTTCTCTAACACATTGCCAATACTTTGCAGCTTTTGTTGGATACTTCATATCTTGAAGAACAGACATTCTCATTTCTGTTTCTGTTCTAAATACTTGTTTCTTGGTCCATGTNTCNCGAAGCTCGGCTGTCATNNCNTTAAACNCNTTTACATCNTNTGGNTCCAATAAATTATTTAANCTAGGTGCTTCTTTTTCTATAAGTNCATGTATATTTCTTTTTTCTGTCATAATAATCCTTTCATCCAGCAATATATACTTTATTAACTAGTTGTCAATGTTGAAGCATTCACAGTTGTTGATTCACCTGTAAATTCTTCTGTCGCACTTGTATCACCGCCAGGATTATTTCCACCTCCAGCTAAACCTGCGGTAGCTACTGAAGTTGATCCCAGTCCAGCTCCAGCCCCTCTTGCTGTAGACATTGAGGGTCTTGTTGCCCATGCTGTTCCATCATAGGCTTCTGTTTTAGTGCTTGCCGCTCCTGGAGGATTTGCGTATCCACCTGCATAAAGACCAGCTGTTTGTGATCCTGCCGTCATATGTGATTCTGCTGATGGAATAACTAAACTTCCACCTGCAGAAAAAGAAGTTCCATCAAATTCATAAGTGGCTGTTTGTCTAGCAAATGATGGGGGTGTTCCTCCTCCAAATACTAATCCTGCTGTTGCTGTTCCAAGAGCATCTTGTGCGCCAAGTGCACCTGGAAGAGCGTTTGGATTAGCTGACCAAGAAGAACCATTCCATTCTTCAACCGCACTATTATAAGTACTTACACCAGGAGGTGTAAAACCACCTGCAGCAACCGCTGCAGTTTGTGTTCCAAAAGCTCCTGTATTTCTTCTTCCAGTAGCCATATCACTTACTTCTGACCAAGAAGATCCATCCCAAGATTCTGTTTCAACATTATTTGTTGTTCCAGGGTTTTCTCCACCAAATACTAAAAANGCTGTTTGANTTCCTGCACCTCCAAGTTGGTTTCTTGCAGTAGCCATATCACTTTGTTCAGACCAAGCAGTTCCATTGTAATATTCTGTGTTAGTTGTTCTTGGTGGCTCTCCTGCTGCAGCTATTGCTGCTGTTTGAGTTCCACCACTTGCTCGACCTCTTAATGCCGATCCCATGGCCCCACCACTTGCCCATGCTCCAGCTGTAACTGTGTTTATTGATATATTAAATTCTTCTGTTTTACCTGTACTACCTGGTTCTGATCCACCAAACGCAAGTGATTGTGAATTTGGAGATACCATTGTGGCTCCAGGTCCTCCTCTTGCAGTGGCTAAATCTGCTGTTTCAGTAAAACTGGTTCCATCATAAGATTCTGTTTTTGCTGATACAGCAGGTTCTGTTCCTCCAAAAATTAATCCTGCAGTTGTTATTCCTGAACCTGCAAGACCTTGTCTACCTGTATTTAAGCTCCCACCTGTTGTCCAATTAGTTCCATCGTATTCAAAATTTCTAGTGCTATAGCTAGTTCCTCCAACTATATTAGCTGCAGTTTGTAATCCAAAACCAGCTGCATATGAAAAAGCCGTAGGCATTGCTGTAACAGAAGTCCAAGAAGAGCCATCATATTCTTCAACAGAAGATTTACTAGTAGGAGGAGAATCTGAAGCACCACCTGCTGCTAATCCCGCAGTTTGAGTTCCAGCTCCCATTATTCCATAGTTTCCTTCGTTTAAATTTCCTCCATTTGACCAAGAGGAACCATCATATTCTTCAGTTGCATCTTCGGCAGGTACACTAGGTGCTTCTCCACCAAAAGTTAAGGCTGCAGTTTGTGGACCGCACGCTGCATTATAACCTCGACTAACATTTAAATTTCCACCAGTTCCCCATCCACTGCCATTATATTCTTCTGTTAAGTTTGTATGAGGAGGTACTTGTCCTCCACAAGCTAGTCCCGCAGTTTGAGTTCCTGTTCCGCCTATATATTGTCTAGCAGTCGTCATAGGTGAACTACTTGCCCAAGCTGCAGATGCTACAACAGTTTTAAGAGTTCCAGACGTGGAGTTAAACCACACCTGTCCCTCATAACTAGAGTCTAGCGTAGGATCAGACGAAAACGTCTCTACTCGCTTACCGTGTATTTCTTCATAACTAGCCATTTAAAAATTCCTTATGGAAGAGTTATATCACTAGGTCTTGGATTGGTTCCATCTGCTTTTTGATCATCAGGCAAAGCATCCCACGCAGCTTGTGCCGCTTGAACTTCAGCGTCAACTAAAGCTTGTGCTTCTGCTTTTGTCTTTTCAACACCGTTCTTTTCAGCTAACCACAAAGCGCCTTTTTCGTTGTTACCAACTACCCAGACGTCTGCAGGATAACCTCTAAGAAAGAACGCTCTTCTGTCTTCAGCAGTAAAGAATCCTTTTCCAGTGTTTGTTGCAGTACCATATATAAATAGTGCCATATTTTCCTCCTTTTAATATTTGTATACCATAGTTTTTAACTTGTTGTAACAGTTTTTACGTTCACAGCTGTTGTTTCACCTGTAAATTCTTCTGTAGATATTGCATGGGGTGATGGTGAATAAGGATAACCTCCACAAACTAAACCAGCAGAAAAAGTACCACCTCTCGCACCGCTTGATCTACCGATTGATAATGATGGAGATGTTGCCCAAGTAGTGCCATCCCATACCATAGCATTAGTTTGTTTATCACCTGTTCCTACGGTTTTATTTCCTCCAGCACCTATTGCAGAACTGGTAGTTCCAAATTGAAATTGTCCTTCTCTTGCAACTACAAGATTATTAGTCGCTGTCCAACTAGAACCATTGTATATGTGTGATGTAGCTACAATTGCTGGAGATGCGGGCTCTGTTCCACCTGCAACTAATAAATCATCTTCATTGGCTCCAACACCAGAACCTGTTAACCCGTTTTTTGAGAAAGGAGCGTTTGACGCTGAAGTCCAACTAGATCCATTGTATTGTTGAACACCGTCTAGATCAGCAGAACCATTACTAACAATTGCTGATGTTAGTACTCCATTGCTTGCTCCAGCAGAAAATGTAGTTGCCATAGTAGGTAAACTTGACCAAGATGAACCATCATATGATAAACTTTGATCTGTATAAGCTCCTGGTGGATTTCCTAAATAACCTCCATTTGCCATACCTGCAGTTTGAGTTCCAGCGGCACCCATGGATGATCTGGCGCTTGGTAAATTACCTCCAGCTGTCCAACTTGATCCATCATATTCTTCAGTTTTATTATAAACCACTCCTCCACCTGTAGTTCCTCCAAACATTAAACCTGCAGTTTGAGTTCCATATCCATTTCTATTATAATAAGCGTTAGAAGAATTACCACCACTAGCAAATGCTGAAGGTGTAGTTACTGTTGTTGACGTTGCAAATTCTTCTGTGTTTTTAGGATAATTACTGCCATCTCTTCTAGCTGCTAAAAGAGCTGAAGTACTACCGGCAGGATTATTGTTGTGTCCTGAACTTCCTCCATATCCTCCTCCCGCTAAACTAGGCGCAGTTGTCCAACTTGATCCATCCCAACTTTCAGTTTGTGTTCCAGGACCAAAAAGTAGGGCTGATGTTTGATTTCCTGATTGACGTACAGCACCTCTAGCTGTGTTTATGTTTGATACAGCAGTCCAATTAGTTCCATCGTAAGTGCAACTTGTATTAACACCACTACCGTCAGTTCTATCACCTCCGCCTCCACTAACTGCCGCTGTTTGCGATCCACANGATCCGGCTGTTGATACAGAGATAGGATAATTATTTCCTGTAGTCCAATTAGTTCCATCGTATTCAAAAGTATCGTTTCTAGTTCCTGAACCGTCTGGATTAGATGGTGCAGCATCTGCTCTATTGTTACCACCAAAACCAACCGCTGCAGTTTGTGATCCAATACCTGCAAGACCATATCTTGCGTCAGGAGTATTATTTCCTGTTGTCCAAGATGTGCCGTCATATTCAGCAGTAACATTTGAACTAGTTCCTGCTGGAGGAGCATTTCTTCCTCCCATACCTAATGCAGCAGTTAATGTTCCTGCTGCTCCAGTTGCTCCAAAACCAGAAAACGGATAGTTTCCACCATTAGTCCAACCAGTGCCATTAAATTCTTCTGTTGCATTTGTAACAGGAGGTGCATCAGGGCTATACCCTCCCCAAATTACACATGTTGTAGTTGGTCCACAACCTGCTCCATCTCCGTGTTGAGTCGTTGTAGGTGATTGAGCAAACCAAGCTGATGATTGAATAACAGCTCTAAATGAATCTGTCGTTGAATTATAAAAAAGTTCCCCAGTAGTAGTTGGATCTGAAGATACGTCTTGAACAGCTATTCCATGTAATTCTTTATACGTTGCCATAATTAACCTGTTGTTACCGTTTTAGTTTGTGGTCCTGCTGCAGTGTATTCTTCTGTTACAGCTAAAAATGGTGGGTGTCCACCACATGCGATAGCAGCAGCAACAGTGCTGCCTTTACCACCTCTTTGACCCACCGTTGATAAAGTAGCGTCATTTGTAAAACTGGTTCCATCATAAGTTTCAGCTTGTGCTGCTGCTGGATAAGGTGATCCACCAGCGCCTATTATTGCATCGGTTACAGTTCCAGAAACAAAGTGTTGTCCACCATGATTACTATTCATATCGTTAGCTGCAGTCCAAGATGTCCCATTATAATCATAAACCTTATCAGTTGCTGCAGGGTCTTGTTGTCCACCAAATACGACGGCAGCAGTGGTAATTCCCACACCATCCATGTAATTTGCTTTAAAAGGTGCTGCTCCTCCTGCTGTCCAATTTGTTCCATCATATTCTTGTGATGCAGTTGAATAAGTTCCGACTGTTCCAGGTGGTATTAAACCTCCAACTATGATTGATGCAGTTTGTGTTCCTGCACCACATTTTCTGTAAGCTACTTCAGGGCAGTCAGTTACTTCTGAATAAGATGTTCCGTTATATTCTTCTGTATTTCCATAATAAACTTGTGGAGAAGGATTTGCAGATGGGTTTCTACCGGTAGCAACAATACCTGCTGTTTCTGTTCCACCACCATATGCGTTGTATCTTGAAGTGTTTAAATTATTTCCTTCACTCCAAGTTGAGCCATCATAAGTTTCTGAGTTTGCTGTATTATCTGGTGATCCTGATATGTGTCCTCCAGCCGCTACTTGCGAAGATTTACCTGTACCAAAATAATTACCACCATATCTGCCTGTACCCATGGAGCCGCCTGATGAAAATGCTGCAGCTGTAAATTGTTGTCCCTTTAAAACTCCTACAGTAGAATTATACCACATTTGACCTTCTACTGGATTAGATGGATCAGAAGTAACTTTTTTAATCTTCTGACCTACTATGGATCTATAAGTAGCCATTGATCTCCTTAATTATTCTTTAAGAGCCAACCTTGTGTGCTGTCTACATAGACTAAAGTATTTGCTGCTCTTTCTGTTGATACTGTTAAAGGATCTGTTGANCCTGCAATTTTTTCTGAACCGTTNTGATCNATTGTTAATGCGTTAGTATCAAATGTTCCTGCATAATCTATAAATGATACNTCATCACCAATATTACCTGCAGGTAAATCCATTTCTATTGCACCAGCTGTTGTATTAATAAAATAACCTTCACCAGCTACTGCTGTAAATGTAGAAGTTTTTACTGCTTGCCATGATGTACCGCCTGATACTTCAGCAAAAGATAGTTGTCCAACACCCGTTGCACCTGAACCAGTAACACTAGCTACTTTTAAAAATCTATCTGCTGTTACGTTTCCAGTAGGAAATTTAAGTTCATACGACTGCCCCGAGCTGTGTGGAGGTGAAGTAAGTTTAATTCCGTGACTATTGTTTTCACAGTTAAGTTGAATTGAACCTGGGTTATCAGCACCCATTGCTTCAACAACACCAGTTCCTTTTGGTCTTAAACGTAAGTTAAGATTTGAGTCATCTCCAACTGCACCAATTTGTGCACCAGATCCTGTTGCAGCATTTGTAATATCTATGTGGTTTACAGCAGAACTAGTTGTTTCAAAAATTAATTGTTCTGCTCCGTTTTCATCTCTAATACCATGAGCATCATCAAAGTCTATCATGAATGAATTGGTATCTAAGTTACCACCTAATTGTGGTGAAGTATCATCAACTACATCACTAGCTAATGAT
>FUFK010718562.1_pt1 | contig 10036 bp, 6 predicted proteins | sample 1021851 | NCBI WGS metagenome assembly FUFK01 (sample SAMEA51879418, study PRJEB19060) | metagenome | reverse complement strand
AAATGCGATCATTTTTGCCCATGGGGTTTTTTTATTAACATTGAATATTCTTATTAACTGCGTGCTGTGTCAAAATTTTGGAGGGATCGGAAAGGACGCGTCTGGCTTGGGCTTCTTTCGACTGATAACTTACCGATCCCTCCACCCAAAAGAGATGAATAAAATGGCAAAAGGCGCAAACGACATAATTTTGAGAGACAGACTTCAATTCGATATTGATGCAAACGGAAAAACCAATCTTGTATATGGTCGAATCGATTTGAGCGACTATGTATCGATCCCTGAAGCAAAAGGACTTGCAATTAAGGAAATTCGATTTCAATTGCGAACCCGAGAAACTGAGAATGATGGAATTTGGCCTAATTACATGGGCGAAGATATTGTTTCAAGCATGGGCGCAACTACATATGAGTCATCAGTGAAACTATTTGCAACTACAACCGCGTATGAAAATGTTGTTGATGTTGGTATTGCATCGCCTAACGTATTGTGTGTATTTGACAAACAATCTGAACTGATTGCTGGAAATGGTGCAGCAGGAATAGAGGCTTTTGTTATTGACACATACGAACACATGTTTGGCACGCCTGATCTGCATCCTGAAGGTTATGACATTGTCACTGATCTTCTCATTGGAATCGCTGCAACAGGATTGGTTAACCGTCGGTTGGCAAACACAACTGCTGAAATTGACGTTATGCTCATTGCCGAACCTAAGAAAATCACAAACAAAGACTTGACCCAAATGCTCAGCCAAGCACAAGACCTTTGAGGTGATTGATTGGCTCGCAAGAGGACAAAAGCGGAGGCTCTAGAGCGTCTGGCGNAAGCACGCCAAGCAGTTCCAAAAGGACTCAAAGGACGGCCGAAACTCATTACGGATGCGGCGTTTCTAGGTGCGGCAGGNTTAGTTTTGCTTGATCCGATGAACCGACTTGCCGACCAACCGACTATTGTCCCATATGACATGATCGCAATCCCTGCACACGAGTATTTTAGACTCTCTAGCGACCCTTCATTTCAAATTTACATTCGAGGCGGTGAAACCATCATGCCNACTGGGGGNAATGTAGAGGATGTTCAAGAAGTAGTTGAGGAGATGGCTGTCAGTGAAGCACCAGTGCGTAAAAAGCGCAAGACCGCCTATCAGCGTGCTTACAAGAAGGCATTTGATAGACTAGCACCTTCGTACAAAATGAAGAACGGCAAGTGGAAAAAAGACGGATTCAAGCGATGTGTAAAAGCAGCTCATAAGAAAGCAGGAGGGAAGAAGTAATGGCGCTAAGTATTATCAAAGACACCATCGAACTTGAATCGGTTACTTGTGATGCACAGGGCAATGCGTTCATAACAAAAAAAATAAATCTTAAAACTGGATCTAAGCATAATTTGGTACAAGTTGACACATATGTTGATGCATACCCAAGTCAAAATGTCAATGCTGAAGTTGTGATTTCGGCATATCCTACTGTACCAACAGACATGCCATTTGAAACGGCTCAACATCCTAAGCGATATGTATCNGCGGGCGACGATTCGGTTATGTACAAAGAAAGATTATTCTTGTATCAAAACTCAGCACAACAACTTGTTAAAGAACAATTTCCTAGTGCTCAAATTTCAGCAAATAATTTCAATTTCTTTTACACCGATCATATTTATGTCAATTTGGCAATTTATGCAGCACCAAACGACACAATTACAAACATTACATACTCATTTATGATGGTTCTTAATGACAAAAATGTATCAAATTTAGAGCACACATTGGGCACGATGGCTGAAAATCATGACGCAATGTGTGCTCTCGTTATGTCGAATGGACGCATGCGAACTGTTGCTCAATTAGAGGGTAACGTGTTTCCGATGTGGCGATTTGGTGGAATTAGGCCTGAACGCATGCTGGCGGACACCTTTTTCTTGCAACTTGCTTCAAGAGATGATGAACTAATGGCAACAACTGCAATTATTCGTGGTGCGGTTGCTGATGCGCGGCAAATGCAAGCGTTTGATAGTGCATTTGGCAACAGGGACTTTCCTGATTGGATTCGTATGAACTTAAATCAAGGCATTACTACTGGTGCAATTCGTCCCGATCCGATTCCACTTCGATATGCCGATAATGGAAACACAAGGATGTTTTGAAAATGAAAACAGAAGAAAACCCAATTGAAGAAATGAAAGATGAAAAACCAAGTCGAACGGCACGTTTTGCACAATGGTTGATGGATCGTGACGAGCGACGAGAAGAAAAAGAGTCCAACCTTGAAGGATTGATGAAGTTCAACATCTTTCTTTCAAGTATTACATTGGTGGCTGTGGCTGGTGCGACTGCGTTCGACTATGCAGTAATGGCTTGGCTTTGGGTCTAATCATCTTTGATTGGTTCCCAGTAAGTAAAGCGAGTCTGTACGCCACAGCATAGCAAACCTTCGCAGTTTGCCCACGCTTGCATCATTGTTGGCAAGTGTGCAACCATCTGACGATCGGTTCCACATTCAAAGCATGTGACAGTTATTACAGACTTGTTCATTCTTCTTCCCCCGCTATCCATAGACAATTGCATACTATTTGACCGTCATATTTCGGTTCTATTTCAGGTGCGTTGCATGTCTTACACCAATTCATATTACACCCTCCGCATCAAACTCNATCAATTGTTCACGGATTTCTGCCATTTGTGCCTCTAACTGTTCGATTCCACGAAACTTCATTTGTCGGACTGTTGCATCAATGCTCGCGTTTGCTTGCTTTTGTAGCATCTTGATTCTTGCGTCAAGTTTGACAAGTTTCTCCTGAAGAACTGGTTTGAGGTTTGTTTCTCGATCAATAAACGCCTTCTCCATCTGTTCAATCTCCTCAAACAGTTTGTTTTCTTGTTGAATCAGTGCTTGCTTGTGATCGAGTAGAGTATGCAGTTCTCGTTTCTTTTCTTCTAACTTGTCACCAAAACCATAGTTGACACGGAGAAGTTCGCTCAATGTCTTACTAAGGATTTTTTTGTCAGCAAGTCTTTGAGCGATCTCGGATACATCAGCATCAAGTTGAATGGTTCGTAGTCGTTCCTTACCGCGCTTCATAGATGATACCCCTCGTTCAACACTTCTTTTGCACATGATCGGCAATACCTGCTACCAGCCTCCATGCCAGTTGTCAAGAAGTAAAGGCGACATGCTTCTTTGCCGCATCCACTGCAAAATTCTGTGTATAATATCCCTCGTTCGATNGCTTGGTTAATGGTTAGATTAGGCTCCGCCATGAAAGTCCTAAGAAGTACTCCCTTATTATTATTATTTATTCATGTAAATAGAGAAGAGAGAGAGAGAGAGGAGAGAGGAGAGAGGGAAAATGCGATCATTTTTGCCCATGGGGTTTTTTTTTATTAACATTGAATATTCTTATTAACTGCGTGCTGTGTCAAAATTTTGGAGGGATCGGAAAGGACGCGTCTGGCTTGGGCTTCTTTCGACTGATAACTTACCGATCCCTCCACCCAAAAGAGATGANTAAAAATGGCAAAAGGCGCAAACGACATAATTTTGAGAGACAGACTTCAATTCGATATTGATGCAAACGGAAAAACCAATCTTGTATATGGTCGAATCGATTTAAGCGACTATGTATCGATCCCTGAAGCAAAAGGACTTGCAATTAAGGAAATTCGATTTCAATTGCGAACCCGAGAAACTGAGAATGATGGAATTTGGCCTAATTACATGGGCGAAGATATTGTTTCAAGCATGGGCGCAACTACATATGAGTCATCAGTGAAACTATTTGCAACTACAACCGCGTATGAAAATGTTGTTGATGTTGGTATTGCATCGCCTAACGTATTGTGTGTATTTGACAAACAATCTGAACTNATTGCTGGAAATGGTGCAGCAGGAATAGAGGCTTTTGTTATTGACACATACGAACACATGTTTGGCACGCCTGATCTGCATCCTGAAGGTTATGACATTGTCACTGATCTTCTCATTGGAATCGCTGCAACAGGATTGGTTAACCGTCGGTTGGCAAACACAACTGCTGAAATTGACGTTATGCTCATTGCCGAACCTAAGAAAATCACAAACAAAGACTTGACCCAAATGCTCAGCCAAGCACAAGACCTTTGAGGTGATTGATTGGCTCGCAAGAGGACAAAAGCGGAGGCTCTAGAGCGTCTGGCGAAAGCACGCCAAGCAGTTCCAAAAGGACTCAAAGGACGGCCGAAACTCATTACGGATGCGGCGTTTCTAGGTGCGGCAGGTTTAGTTTTGCTTGATCCGATGAACCGACTTGCCGACCAACCGACTATTGTCCCATATGACATGATCGCAATCCCTGCACACGAGTATTTTAGACTCTCTAGCGACCCTTCATTTCAAATTTACATTCGAGGCGGTGAAACCATCATGCCAACTGGGGGCAATGTAGAGGATGTTCAAGAAGTAGTTGAGGAGATGGCTGTCAGTGAAGCACCAGTGCGTAAAAAGCGCAAGACCGCCTATCAGCGTGCTTACAAGAAGGCATTTGATAGACTAGCACCTTCGTACAAAATGAAGAACGGCAAGTGGAAAAAAGACGGATTCAAGCGATGTGTAAAAGCAGCTCATAAGAAAGCAGGAGGGAAGAAGTAATGGCGCTAAGTATTATCAAAGACACCATCGAACTTGAATCGGTTACTTGTGATGCACAGGGCAATGCGTTCATAACAAAAAAAATAAATCTTAAAACTGGATCTAAGCATAATTTGGTACAAGTTGACACATATGTTGATGCATACCCAAGTCAAAATGTCAATGCTGAAGTTGTGATTTCGGCATATCCTACTGTACCAACAGACATGCCATTTGAAACGGCTCAACATCCTAAGCGATATGTATCCGCGGGCGACGATTCGGTTATGTACAAAGAAAGATTATTCTTGTATCAAAACTCAGCACAACAACTTGTTAAAGAACAATTTCCTAGTGCTCAAATTTCAGCAAATAATTTCAATTTCTTTTACACCGATCATATTTATGTCAATTTGGCAATTTATGCAGCACCAAACGACACAATTACAAACATTACATACTCATTTATGATGGTTCTTAATGACAAAAATGTATCAAATTTAGAGCACACATTGGGCACGATGGCTGAAAATCATGACGCAATGTGTGCTCTCGTTATGTCGAATGGACGCATGCGAACTGTTGCTCAATTAGAGGGTAACGTGTTTCCGATGTGGCGATTTGGTGGAATTAGGCCTGAACGCATGCTGGCGGACACCTTTTTCTTGCAACTTGCTTCAAGAGATGATGAACTAATGGCAACAACTGCAATTATTCGTGGTGCGGTTGCTGATGCGCGGCAAATGCAAGCGTTTGATAGTGCATTTGGCAACAGGGACTTTCCTGATTGGATTCGTATGAACTTAAATCAAGGCATTACTACTGGTGCAATTCGTCCCGATCCGATTCCACTTCGATATGCCGATAATGGAAACACAAGGATGTTTTGAAAATGAAAACAGAAGAAAACCCAATTGAAGAAATGAAAGATGAAAAACCAAGTCGAACGGCACGTTTTGCACAATGGTTGATGGATCGTGACGAGCGACGAGAAGAAAAAGAGTCCAACCTTGAAGGATTGATGAAGTTCAACATCTTTCTTTCAAGTATTACATTGGTGGCTGTGGCTGGTGCGACTGCGTTCGACTATGCAGTAATGGCTTGGCTTTGGGTCTAATCATCTTTGATTGGTTCCCAGTAAGTAAAGCGAGTCTGTACGCCACAGCATAGCAAACCTTCGCAGTTTGCCCACGCTTGCATCATTGTTGGCAAGTGTGCAACCATCTGACGATCGGTTCCACATTCAAAGCATGTGACAGTTATTACAGACTTGTTCATTCTTCTTCCCCCGCTATCCATAGACAATTGCATACTATTTGACCGTCATATTTCGGTTCTATTTCAGGTGCGTTGCATGTCTTACACCAATTCATATTACACCCTCCGCATCAAACTCGATCAATTGTTCACGGATTTCTGCCATTTGTGCCTCTAACTGTTCGATTCCACGAAACTTCATTTGTCGGACTGTTGCATCAATGCTCGCGTTTGCTTGCTTTTGTAGCATCTTGATTCTTGCGTCAAGTTTGACAAGTTTCTCCTGAAGAACTGGTTTGAGGTTTGTTTCTCGATCAATAAACGCCTTCTCCATCTGTTCAATCTCCTCAAACAGTTTGTTTTCTTGTTGAATCAGTGCTTGCTTGTGATCGAGTAGAGTATGCAGTTCTCGTTTCTTTTCTTCTAACTTGTCACCAAAACCATAGTTGACACGGAGAAGTTCGCTCAATGTCTTACTAAGGATTTTTTTGTCAGCAAGTCTTTGAGCGATCTCGGATACATCAGCATCAAGTTGAATGGTTCGTAGTCGTTCCTTACCGCGCTTCATAGATGATACCCCTCGTTCAACACTTCTTTTGCACATGATCGGCAATACCTGCTACCAGCCTCCATGCCAGTTGTCAAGAAGTAAAGGCGACATGCTTCTTTGCCGCATCCACTGCAAAATTCTGTGTATAATATCCCTCGTTCGATCGCTTGGTTAATGGTTAGATTAGGCTCCGCCATGAAAGTCCTAAGAAGTACTCCCTTATTATTATTATTTATTCATGTAAATAGAGAAGAGAGAGAGAGAGAGGAGAGAGGAGAGAGGNAAAATGCGATCATTTTTGCCCATGGGGTTTTTTTATTAACATTGAATATTCTTATTAACTGCGTGCTGTGTCAAAATTTTGGAGGGATCGGAAAGGACGCGTCTGGCTTGGGCTTCTTTCGACTGATAACTTACCGATCCCTCCACCCAAAAGAGATGAATAAAATGGCAAAAGGCGCAAACGACATAATTTTGAGAGACAGACTTCAATTCGATATTGATGCAAACGGAAAAACCAATCTTGTATATGGTCGAATCGATTTNAGCGACTATGTATCGATCCCTGAAGCAAAAGGACTTGCAATTAAGGAAATTCGATTTCAATTGCGAACCCGAGAAACTGAGAATGATGGAATTTGGCCTAATTACATGGGCGAAGATATTGTTTCAAGCATGGGCGCAACTACATATGAGTCATCAGTGAAACTATTTGCAACTACAACCGCGTATGAAAATGTTGTTGATGTTGGTATTGCATCGCCTAACGTATTGTGTGTATTTGACAAACAATCTGAACTGATTGCTGGAAATGGTGCAGCAGGAATAGAGGCTTTTGTTATTGACACATACGAACACATGTTTGGCACGCCTGATCTGCATCCTGAAGGTTATGACATTGTCACTGATCTTCTCATTGGAATCGCTGCAACAGGATTGGTTAACCGTCGGTTGGCAAACACAACTGCTGAAATTGACGTTATGCTCATTGCCGAACCTAAGAAAATCACAAACAAAGACTTGACCCAAATGCTCAGCCAAGCACAAGACCTTTGAGGTGATTGATTGGCTCGCAAGAGGACAAAAGCGGAGGCTCTAGAGCGTCTGGCGGAAGCACGCCAAGCAGTTCCAAAAGGACTCAAAGGACGGCCGAAACTCATTACGGATGCGGCGTTTCTAGGTGCGGCAGGGTTAGTTTTGCTTGATCCGATGAACCGACTTGCCGACCAACCGACTATTGTCCCATATGACATGATCGCAATCCCTGCACACGAGTATTTTAGACTCTCTAGCGACCCTTCATTTCAAATTTACATTCGAGGCGGTGAAACCATCATGCCAACTGGGGGCAATGTAGAGGATGTTCAAGAAGTAGTTGAGGAGATGGCTGTCAGTGAAGCACCAGTGCGTAAAAAGCGCAAGACCGCCTATCAGCGTGCTTACAAGAAGGCATTTGATAGACTAGCACCTTCGTACAAAATGAAGAACGGCAAGTGGAAAAAAGACGGATTCAAGCGATGTGTAAAAGCAGCTCATAAGAAAGCAGGAGGGAAGAAGTAATGGCGCTAAGTATTATCAAAGACACCATCGAACTTGAATCGGTTACTTGTGATGCACAGGGCAATGCGTTCATAACAAAAAAAATAAATCTTAAAACTGGATCTAAGCATAATTTGGTACAAGTTGACACATATGTTGATGCATACCCAAGTCAAAATGTCAATGCTGAAGTTGTGATTTCGGCATATCCTACTGTACCAACAGACATGCCATTTGAAACGGCTCAACATCCTAAGCGATATGTATCCGCGGGCGACGATTCGGTTATGTACAAAGAAAGATTATTCTTGTATCAAAACTCAGCACAACAACTTGTTAAAGAACAATTTCCTAGTGCTCAAATTTCAGCAAATAATTTCAATTTCTTTTACACCGATCATATTTATGTCAATTTGGCAATTTATGCAGCACCAAACGACACAATTACAAACATTACATACTCATTTATGATGGTTCTTAATGACAAAAATGTATCAAATTTAGAGCACACATTGGGCACGATGGCTGAAAATCATGACGCAATGTGTGCTCTCGTTATGTCGAATGGACGCATGCGAACTGTTGCTCAATTAGAGGGTAACGTGTTTCCGATGTGGCGATTTGGTGGAATTAGGCCTGAACGCATGCTGGCGGACACCTTTTTCTTGCAACTTGCTTCAAGAGATGATGAACTAATGGCAACAACTGCAATTATTCGTGGTGCGGTTGCTGATGCGCGGCAAATGCAAGCGTTTGATAGTGCATTTGGCAACAGGGACTTTCCTGATTGGATTCGTATGAACTTAAATCAAGGCATTACTACTGGTGCAATTCGTCCCGATCCGATTCCACTTCGATATGCCGATAATGGAAACACAAGGATGTTTTGAAAATGAAAACAGAAGAAAACCCAATTGAAGAAATGAAAGATGAAAAACCAAGTCGAACGGCACGTTTTGCACAATGGTTGATGGATCGTGACGAGCGACGAGAAGAAAAAGAGTCCAACCTTGAAGGATTGATGAAGTTCAACATCTTTCTTTCAAGTATTACATTGGTGGCTGTGGCTGGTGCGACTGCGTTCGACTATGCAGTAATGGCTTGGCTTTGGGTCTAATCATCTTTGATTGGTTCCCAGTAAGTAAAGCGAGTCTGTACGCCACAGCATAGCAAACCTTCGCAGTTTGCCCACGCTTGCATCATTGTTGGCAAGTGTGCAACCATCTGACGATCGGTTCCACATTCAAAGCATGTGACAGTTATTACAGACTTGTTCATTCTTCTTCCCCCGCTATCCATAGACAATTGCATACTATTTGACCGTCATATTTCGGTTCTATTTCAGGTGCGTTGCATGTCTTACACCAATTCATATTACACCCTCCGCATCAAACTCGATCAATTGTTCACGGATTTCTGCCATTTGTGCCTCTAACTGTTCGATTCCACGAAACTTCATTTGTCGGACTGTTGCATCAATGCTCGCGTTTGCTTGCTTTTGTAGCATCTTGATTCTTGCGTCAAGTTTGACAAGTTTCTCCTGAAGAACTGGTTTGAGGTTTGTTTCTCGATCAATAAACGCCTTCTCCATCTGTTCAATCTCCTCAAACAGTTTGTTTTCTTGTTGAATCAGTGCTTGCTTGTGATCGAGTAGAGTATGCAGTTCTCGTTTCTTTTCTTCTAACTTGTCACCAAAACCATAGTTGACACGGAGAAGTTCGCTCAATGTCTTACTAAGGATTTTTTTGTCAGCAAGTCTTTGAGCGATCTCGGATACATCAGCATCAAGTTGAATGGTTCGTAGTCGTTCCTTACCGCGCTTCATAGATGATACCCCTCGTTCAACACTTCTTTTGCACATGATCGGCAATACCTGCTACCAGCCTCCATGCCAGTTGTCAAGAAGTAAAGGCGACATGCTTCTTTGCCGCATCCACTGCAAAATTCTGTGTATAATATCCCTCGTTCGATTGCTTGGTTAATGGTTAGATTAGGCTCCGCCATGAAAGTCCTAAGAAGTACTCCCTTATTATTATTATTTATTCATGTAAATAGAGAAGAGAGAGAGAGAGAGGAGAGAGGAGAG
>FUFK010628989.1_pt1 | contig 10038 bp, 10 predicted proteins | sample 1021851 | NCBI WGS metagenome assembly FUFK01 (sample SAMEA51879418, study PRJEB19060) | metagenome | reverse complement strand
AAAGGTAAAGTCATAAACTGATCTCTGATGTTTCCACCAGGAGCATCTACGTCTCTAAACTCTCCAGGTTGTAAAGGTTGTGCATCATCTCTAACTCTTATACCTCTAGACTTAAATCCAGCTGGTAAGTTAGCCAAGGTTCCCGCATCCAATAATTGTCTAAGAGCTGCAGTTGCAGTTCTTGTTAATCCNCCTATCATGTGAATTAAACCAAAACCATAAAATCCTGTTCCAGGTAAAAATTTAAATTGTACAAAGTAATTTGTTTTTTTCTTTAATGGATCTTGTGGATTATAGTTTCTTCTAATAGATAAAACTTTGTTACCTGCTTGTGCAACAGTTACAACATATGGTAATTTAATTCCTGTTGGTTCACCNTCACCACCCATATCTTCGTAACCTTCTAAATCTANGTTAGTGTGCACTTCATACAAAGTGTATTGATCTTCTTGGCCATCTTTAGAAATTCCNTCTAGCTCTAATTTTTTATCTTCTAATTGATTTTCAGTAACAGGTGGTGTTCCTAATTCTATNTCTCTGTAAAAACCATTAACCTGTTGTTTCTTTAATTCGTTTTCAGAAATTTTTATTACATGAATAACTGCTTCTGCATCTTCTAAACTGTTAGCAGAGTATGGAACAATTAAATCNTCTGCNGGAACAAATTTAGACACGGCTCTACCNAAGAGNGAATCNTANTAAACTTTTTTAAANGTAGAGCCGCTGAGAGGGAGATAGAAAAGCATTTGATCAAACTCTGGTTCATATTCTTTCATTTGATCCATAATCTGATAATTCATAAAATCTTTTACACGCTTTGCTTGCTCTTCTTTTGCTACATCAGCCGTGCCCATTATCTGAGTTCGTACGGGTCCATCAGCTGGAAGTAACTCTTTATAAGCTTGAGCTTGAAATTGTGTGACTGCTTCTGCAAGAACCGGGTGATTAACACCACTAGCTCCTCTAAAAGGTTCAGTTCGTCTTTCATATTTAAATCCTAGAAGTTCGAGTCCGTTTCTATAAGTATCTTCCCAATCACCACGAGACTCTTTGTATTCATTGTATTGGTCAACCATCTTAGCACCTAATGGTTCTAAAACTTGTTCACCTAAAAAATCTGCTAAATTTTCAAAATGGTCTTGGCCACCTTCTTCTGTTACAGCTCTTGGATCAAATGCAATTTCTGCACCACCCTCTTCATCCATTGTAACTTCAATGTTTCCTTGTTGATTTTTCTTTTCNATNATNTCNTCTCGNTCTTGAATTAATTCNTCTTGNTTTGGAACTTNAACAACTGTTTCTGAAATGTTTGGAAGTGGTTTATCTATTGTAGCCATCTATTCGGTTCCCTTTTGGTTTAATAAATTGAAGATGAATCCCTCTCCATCTTTGTATTTTTGATACTGATCATATGCAGTCATAGCTGTACTTACTGCAAGTCCCGGTAAACCTGCAAATCGTGTTATACCTCTAATTGTAGCAGGATTCAATCCTAATCGCAACGCCTTGTTTAAACCACCGCCCTCTGCTATTCCACTAGCTTTGGCTAATGGTTCCATAGTTGCAAGTCCTAACCAGTTTAGTGGATTACTTGCAATCTCTGCTGTGCCTTTACCTTCTTTTACTTGTTGACCTATAAAGTATGAGTCTATTGCAGCAACAGGTAATGGTGCTCCAACTCTTGCCATTGCTTTACCAACATTAGCTAAAACACTTTTGTTAGTTGCAGCTTTTAATGGTTCTTCGCCAACTTTAACTTCCATTGGATTATCAGCTGCATATTTTTTAATATCGGATTGTGATGCAATATCATCTTCATTTCCAGTTATAAATGCACCTATATCATTGTTCCATCTTAAATTTGTTTCTTTAAATGTATCTTTAAGAACAGCATCATCAGGTCTTGGTAATTTGTCTGCGGTTGTAATTTGTCCAGTATCAATGAAGTTTGCAAGTTTTTTAGAATCTTCTTTTAATTCTTTTAATGGTCCTTTAGTTGCGGTTATTGCATTATTTAATTTTACTGCAGCAGCTTTTGGGTCCGCTTTTATGATTGCTTCGCACGCATCTATTGGTCCACCTAATGCTCTTGTTACGACAGCTCTACACCCACCAGGAATTGATTTAACTTTTAATGCAAATGCATCTACTATTTTATTAACAACATTTGGATCTTCTTTAACTCTTTCCAAAAACATTTTAGAAACTTCTCTTTTAGCAGCCCCAACAGCTTGAGTTGGTGCTACATCTTTTGCACCAATATAAGATTTAGTTCCTGGTAATTTTACTCTTACATTTATTTTTTTTAATTGTTTTTCTACTTCTGATTTAGAGAGGTTACCTTTTTTAAATTCTTCTACAATTACTCCTGCTGTGTTATTTTTAACTCTAGGAGTAAGTTGTAAAGATTTATCGGGAGCTACTTCAACACCTAATCTATGATGAAGTTCTAATGGATTACTTGCCATTGCTTGTGCAGAATATTTAGAAACTAAATCTGGGTCTTTAGATAAAAAATTATAAAGCTCTGCATTAGTTGGAACTCTATCATACTTTGCAAAATAACTTGCTATAGTTGCATTTGGTAATGATCTTTTAAAACCATCAGCAATTTTAGTTAAATCTTTAATTTTGTTAAATTGTGGATGATCAGTAATTAATTTATCATTTACACCTAATGTTCCTTTGTATCTTGCGTGATGATAAGTAATTCCAGTTTTATTATCTTTTACGCCTACAAATTTTTTATTTTTCGTTACTTCTTCAAATTGAGGTTTAGCATCACCTTTTAAATTTTTCTTTTGTTTGTTCGCAGCTGTTAATAAATAACCTAATAATTTATTGTCTTGTATTTGTAGGATAGCTTTACCTGCTCCCTTATCAACTTTATATTTTTTATCTACTGTTTTAAAATATTCATCTTTTTTCTTTTTTAAAAATTCTTTTTTATAAGCAGGATCTTTTTTCTTCTCTGCCATATATTTTTTTTGATATTCTTTTTTCTTTTTCAAAAAAGATTTAGGATCTCTATATTTACTTCTAGTTGTAGGAGAAGCATCCAACCATTCTTTAGGGGTAAATTTTTTTCCTGTTTTAGGATTAATATATTTATTTTTTTGTAGATCTTCTAAAAGTTTTAATTTTTCTTGATAGGCACTTATGAAAGGACGACCGAGTTTGTCTTTCTTAAATTTTAATTCTTCTATTAATTCTATTCCTTCTACGGCCACTATCGCCTCCTAGATTAACCGCTGCTCTACCTGTCTTAATACTTCTGTATCAAAACCTGTAAGATCTACGCCAGCATTGTGTAAGAAACCTTTGGCAATACCATCACCATTGTAATCCGCGAACTCAATATCGTTAATAAAGATTCTTCNACCNGTTGTATCTAGTGAGTAGACAACTGGTATCTTATCGATCTTGACGGATAGTGGACTATCTTGAACCATNATAAATCTACCATTCTCTTTAACGTAGTGACTACCTGCAACAGTAACACCTTTGTAATCATGTATTTCATCNGCTGCTTTAAATTGAAATACACCTGTAACCTCACCACCTTTAGTTTTATCACCAAGTTGTATTTCTTTAATTTTCTTTTCAGTTCCATCAGCCATTTGCACGAGAGTATTTGGATCAAAACAAAATCCTCCACCAGTGTACCCGCCGCTTCCGCCGCCAGATCCGCCGCCTTTTTGACCACCTCCGCCACCATGTTCAACTACACCACCTGCACCTGGGTTATAACTTCTTGAATAAGATTTTCTTGTTTTAATTCCACTTTGAACACCTCCTTTACCTCCTCCGTAAGGGGTTGTAGTTTTTCCAAAACTTTTAGTAGTTCCGCCACCACTGCCTTGTTTGTCTAATTTTGCTTGAAGTTTTTTAGCTTTTAGTTCAGCATCTTTTTTCTGTTTTTCTTTTCGTAATCTTTCTTCTTCTTTTTTCTTCTCTTTTGCAATTCTTTCATCCTCTAAAGTTTTTAATCCTGCCTTTTTAGCATCACCAATTATTTTTTGAGATTTTTTAATGTTTCTAATGTCTTGAAATAAATTAGTAACTTTTCCTGTTACTGGATTAATTCCTTTTTTGCCTTTGTAAGTGCCCTCGATTACTGCCGTTACTTCATCCTCGGTAAGACCATATTTTCCTTGTAGTGTTCCTGAAATAGTGTCTATTCTATCTGTAAAAGATTTATCAGTTAATTTTTCTAAATTATATCCAGCCATTATACCTTCAGGAGTACTACGATCATTAGTTACTATTCTTCCTATGTCATCAACTTGAATTCCTACATTTTTGGCTGCAGCTTCTACAGCAGCTCTTTTGTTTGGTGGTATTAAACTACCGATTCCTTCAAGAGCCATTTTTCCAACACCAACCACAGGATTTAATGCAGCACCAATTAAATTAGTTACTGGATTATTGAGTAGTGATTGAATGCCTGAAGAAAATTTATTTTTTATATTTTGAAACATTGCTGGTGTATAGCCTTCACCTGTTGGTATAAAATTAGTAGCCCTAGTATTATATATTCCATCTCCACCATCTCCTCCAACATTTGCTTGAGCTGTAGGAACTGGAACACTTGGAGCAGCAGAAGTGGATACAGTTTCAGTTGGTAAATCATATCCTGCTTTTCTAATCGCATCAGCAATCTCTTGATCTGTAAAAGCATCATATGCTTTCATAGAATTGTAAATAGCTAAAGGGGCTCCAGTCAATGCCGGTCCTCCCATAAATAAATTTTGTCTTTTAGGTTTGAATAAAACTTCTATACCAATTGCTCCGCCGTCCGCTTTTGATTCAAAATTTTTAGTTTGCTCCATGGCTTCTCTTACAGCTTCACCAAACTCAAACCCTTCTTCGTCCATAAGACGCTTAACGATTTTAGCCATTTCTGATTCTGTATATTCTTCTGATGCCATCAGTAGTATTCCTTATCAATTCGCGGTAATGGATCTTCTTGGTAGTCATCAGGCAAGTTAACAAAACCCCCCTGTCTAAAACGCATTAACGCTTGTGTTGTACTGTCCACCAAATCGTCATGATCTCCATACGGAAATGATGCACACTCTTCTATTACCTCATCTGCGAATTCTTCGTCAGGCGCCCAAATCATCCCCGACTCAAACATCGGAGCGACAGCGTTTACCCTAGAGTATTTGTCTTGTCCTTTACTAGGTGTGAAATTTATAACAGGAATACCAATTTTTCTCAACTCATAAGTTAATGGCTGACCACTTGCTTTTGCCTCAATAATTACTGTATCAGGATTCCAATATTTGTATTGTTCTAAAGCTTCTTTACGAAGTTCAGGAAATTCTAATCTTTCTTTGTGTGCATCTAATAATATTAAATTAGCAGGTGAATCTTCATCTGGATAAAAAACTCCCCATGTTGTTATTGCACTATAATCAGCTGTTTCCTTTTTACTAAATGCTGTGTCATAACTTTGTATGATATGCTGTAAAGGTGGTATCGAGGGCTTTTCCCAAACTCTCCACCAATCTCTTTTAATGATACTACCTTCTTCTGATGTTGGATTTTGCATCCATTGTGCATTCCATTTACCAATACTTAAACTGGCTTTTACTCCTTCAAGTTCATCCTTCTTCCAATATTGAGGCCAGATAGGTTTACCTGATGGCATGATAGCTGGAAACTCAACCACGTGCCACTGATCTGCTTTTAAATTTTTTTGTGCGTTCATCAACGCTCCGGTTAAGTCTTTTAAACTCCATCGAGTCATAACCACGATTATCGCTCCACCAGGNTGTAAACGNTGNCGNGGNCCNGATGTATACCATTCNTANGCACGNTCCAGCGCTTCTGGATTCATCGCNTCTTGNTCNGANTGTGGGTCATCNATAATTAATAGATCTGCACCNCTACCAGTTATNGCNGANCCCACACCGGCTGCATAGTACTCACCTCCTTGCTCGGTTTCCCATTTACCCGCAGCTTGTGAGTCCTCTCTGAGCCTTGTGTTAAATATTTTTTGATACTCAGGTGAATCAATTAACGTCTTAGCCTTACGACCAAAACGTAGCGCGAGTTCTGTTGTATTACTGGTTTGAATAATTTTTAAATCTGGTTTACGTCCCACCATCCACGCTGGAAGTAAAAAAGAACTAAATTCACTTTTCGTGTGCCGCGGTGGCATATTAATAATTAGTCTTTTAATTTTGCCTTTAGCTATGTCGTTAAATTTTTTGGCGATCTCTGTGTGATGTCTGCCTTCAATAAACTCTGGCCACATTTCTTTTACAAACGACATAAAATCGTTTTTAATTTTTTCTTGTTTTATTTTCGTCTTTAACGTGGCGTGGAGCGCGGCGTATTCTTTTTGTCTCTCAAATGTTAGTGTACGGGTAAAATCCTTTTCAAGGTATTTCGGTTTCATAAAATTTTTTGCAGAATTTTTTTGCATTCTGTTTTCTCCTCATTTCAAATTTATCACAGATTTATGTCTAAAACAAACTGTATAGGTGTATGTCTTGGGACCCCTATCTGTTTTGGGGTGGGTGGGCCCATAGTTTGCAAGCACAACCTGTAGTTGTTTGGGACCCCTCGGGGTGGGTGGGCCCAGAGTTCTCGAGCTATGTAGTTATTGCATAGGGTATGGGATTTTCCCATACCCTATATGTTGTGTCAAGTTTAATTTACATTAACATCTTCTTTTTTAACCTCAATCATTGGTTTATTAATTCCACCTAATTTGTAAAAGACTTTGCATTTTATATCTGCATAAACATTGTCTAGCAAAATATTATGCAACAGATTATATCTATCCTCTTCTTTTAGGTTCTCGTATCTTAATATTATTTGTGTTATCATTACGCGACCTCACTTGTTATCCAGACTTTACCAACCGCGCATCTATAACCTTGCTGGTCTAAATCATAATAAGTTATATATCTTATGTTATTATCTTGGTCGCGTTTGATAATGCACTTATCATTCCATTGAGCACGTCTAGTTATTTGTCGAGTGTCTTTACCATTTTTTAATTTTGGTCTAGCCACGCCGTTATGTGTGTTAGGCCTATAAGTTATAATAAACTTTTGACCTATGTTTAGTTTATCAATCATATATTTATCCTTTCTATGTTATGGGATTTTATACCAAATCCCATAACATTAGTCAAGCGTTAATTCAAATTACTTCCAATTTGTTTAACGTTGTTATTCCAGGCAATTCCTATCACTTTCAACCGCTGTCCTAATTTTTCAATTAATTCAGCTGGCATCCCGCTTTCCATTACATCTGAAATAGCATCTTCTTTTAATTGTAATAGCTTAACTTTCTTTTTGCCTATTGGTGTTTTTTCTGCTTCACGCTCCGCGAGTTTTTGCGCCCAACTTCTTATCTGCTCTTTGCAATCATCCGGGCTTATCCTGTTGGAATTATAACCATCAAAACCCAACTTCTCTTCTTTTCTGAATTTATAGTCCAGGTTTTCTTTTTGCTCCGCGGTTATATTTTTAGTGAAAAAAGTTCTAGCTTTTTTCATTGCTTTAATATGCTCCGCTTCTGCTTCCTCCAGGCCTTTTATTATTTCAGTCGCGCCTATTTTATCTGAAAGTTTTTTTTCTGCGCTTTCAGTCATATCCGCAACTATCTTACGAAGAGATAAATCAACCTCTTCAATCATTGGAGCGAATTTATTTTTTACTTTGGTTTTAAAGTGCTCCAACTGATATTTAGTCATTGCTTTCATATTATTATCCTTTCTTTTGTTATGGGATTTTATAACACTATTAATAAAATAAGTCAATTTTTATTTTTATTTTTTTTAGGGGAGGGTGGGCCCCCGGCGCACAAGCATAGGTTGTAAATAAATTTATTTAGTGTATTGACATTATGGGATATTATGTTATTTATATATTAACTAAAGAAAGGATAAATATATGTCAAAAGAAACAATGAAACAAACAATCAACACCATTACAAGTATTGATGGTATGAAAGCGGTTAAGGTCGCTTTTGATTTATCAGAAAGCAATCAAGATAGTATAAAAAAAGTAACTGAAGTTATTACTTTGATTGATAGCAACTTGAAAGAACTAGCTACAAAAGTTATGAAGTTAGAAAAAAGAATAGAAGAGCTTGAAACAAAAGAATATGAAAGGGANCTNAATGAGCGACCNNNNAATTGAANNNNTTGAANTNGGTCTTTACGANNANTACCTGGAAGAGCTTCAAAAGAAATACTATGGCGGCATTAACAAAGTTTTAAACGAGCCGTGGTTTACTAAAACAGATTCCGAGATGGAAGAAGAAGCGGAAAAAATGGTAAAAGAATTTATGGATCGCAATTCATAAATGATTGAGCGCGGGGACTATGCATTTTGCAAAGCGCTTAAAAGATCTTTATTCCCCGCGCCTGATCTCTAGCCACTTGACCTTGTTACGGTTAACCCCCGAAAGGGTCTTCGGCAAGTGGCTTGAGATCAGTGAGCGACTGCCTACTAGTACCAGCGGCGCTGGTCAGTTTATCTTTTCAACCTGGNCGCGAGCGCAAGCTCGCAAGCCGGGGGGGAGGGTGGGCCCCGAGCTCACAAGCAGAAAAAAAAATAAAATGTTGACAATTGAATTNAAATAATTATTATGGGATATTATGAGAATTGAGAAAGCAAAAGAAATNACAGGNAGNNTNNNCAANCCTTCNAAGATGCCGGGCCACGCTTANGGCCTGCCGGCTAAAGAATGCAAGACCGGCGGCAAGCTTCAAAAGGTGAAGGGCTCGACGTGTTATGGCTGCTATGCATTAAAGGGCTGCTATGTTTTTAAAGTTGTACAAGATGCACAGTATAAAAGACTCAAAGCGATTAGACATCCTTTATGGGTCAAGGCCATGACGATGCAGATCAACAGCAAAAAAACAAAATTTTTTAGATGGCACGATTCAGGCGACGTCCAGGACTTGAAACACTTAGCAAAAATTTTTGAAGTTGCTAAGCGATCTCCGGACGTTCAACACTGGCTGCCAACGCGTGAAGCGTGGACGGCTAAGTATCAGGACAGGGCGCCGTCAAATTTAAAATTAATCTTTTCTATGCCGATGGTTGATCAGGAAGCCGCGGGCGGCTGGAATTACACCAGCACCGTGGTGACCGATCCAAAAAAGGCAACATGTCCAGCACCAAAGCAGGGCAACGAGTGCAAGAGCTGCCGGGCGTGTTGGGATAAAAAAGTCAAGAACGTTGCATATCTAGCCCACTAGTTTAGAATGGTTCTAATGTGGCATCACCCAAAATATTACAAGGAGCTCGAGCGGATTCGCAAGCAGATGGAAAAGGATAACAAGCGAGCGAGCAAGCAAGCTAACAAGCAGGAGAGCGAGCGAGCGAGCAGCGATCAAGCATCCGGGGAGCGAGCAAGCAAGCAGCGTTGAATGTGCTCCCAATCGTTGATTGCGAGGGAAGGTGTTTCNCGATAGTCTACAAGCAGACCGGGGATCGAGCTACTCTTGTAAAGTTTTACAAGGTTAAGGGAAGGCTGCTGTACTAAGATAAAATTACGTTTTGTACGAGTTAAGTGAAACAACTTTTGATGTGGTGAGAAGTGTAATTTGTTACCATTTATTACCTTGAGCTCAACCATAAAAAAACCACAAGAATCATTGTATCCCAATAGATCTGGCACACCAAAGGATGCCCAAGATTCCAGTCTTGTCCACTGAATTTTAGGTGTATTTTTCTTAACTAACTTCCAAAATTTTGACTCTGGTTTCATCGTACATCGTACGTAAATCGTCCGGGTAAATCGTACGTTTATTGACTTATAATCGTACATAATATAAAAGTCAATCATGTCTAAAAAACCTACATTAACTGAGAATCAAAAGAAATTTGCTACGCTATTAGTATACGAAGCAGGTCGTAAAAGTCCGGCTGAGTGTGCATTTGAGTCAGGGTATAAAACAAGACCAAGACAGGCAGCATCAGAATTAAAAAATCCAAAAATATATCCATTGGTAGCAGCTTTTATAAATGAATTAAGAGAAGAAGCCAAAGAAAAGTACGGAGT
>FUFK010042045.1_pt1 | contig 10038 bp, 22 predicted proteins | sample 1021851 | NCBI WGS metagenome assembly FUFK01 (sample SAMEA51879418, study PRJEB19060) | metagenome | reverse complement strand
GTCTAACATGCATCTACTACCGTATGATTTAGTTAAAGATTATGCAGAGCAGGACGTAAACCTAACACTTCAACTATGGAAAAAGTTTGAAAAAATAATTAAAACTCCAGTAGATACAAAATCAAAAAACAAAAAAACTTTAGAAAACATTTTTGATTTAGAAACTAGATTGTTTCCTTGTCTTGTAGAGATGAGATTCAAAGGTGTAAGAGTTGATGAGGAAAAAGCAAAACTATTAGGAGAAGAATTAAAAAAAGAACAAGCAAAGATAGTTGAAATTATAAAGAAAGAAACAAAAATAAGTGTAGATATATGGGCTGCAGATTCAATCCAACCTTTACTAGAGCAACAAAAAATTACTGATTACAAAGTAACACCGAAAACGGGGCGAGTTAGTATAACAAAATCTTATTTAGAATCACACCCCAATAAATATTTAAAAATGATTGCAAAAGCTAGACAACTTGATAAACTATTCAACACTTTTGTGCACGGTATTTTAAAATTTGTACACAAAGGTAGAATTCACGCAGAAATAAATCAAATAAGATCTGAAAAAGGGGGTACGGTTACTGGAAGATTCTCTATGTCCAATCCAAACCTGCAACAAATTCCATCAAGAAGTGACCAAGGTAATAAAATAAGAGGTCTATTTCTTCCAGAAGAAGATCACAAGTGGGCATCATTCGACTACTCACAGCAAGAGCCAAGACTTGTNGTGCACTATGCTTTGAAGAACGGTCTNCACGGAGCGGANGANATGGCAGATGAATANAATAAAAATCCAGATACAGACTTTCATGAGATAGTTGCAAAGATGGCTAAAATAACAAGAAAACAAGCAAAAACCATTAATTTAGGCCTATTTTATGGCATGGGTAAAACAAAATTAGCAAGATCTTTAGAGTTAGAGGACGATGAAGCAAAAGAATTATTTAATCAATATCACACAAAAGTACCTTTTGTTAGAAAGTTATCTAACGGGCTTCAAGATTTTGCAGAAAAAAATAAAAATATTTTTACGTTAGAAGATAGGTTCTGTAGGTTTGATAGATGGGAGCCCGTAAACAAAGAATGGAATGCTGAGAAAGGTGTATTTGAAATTAGTGAGTACAAAGAAGTAGAAGGTAAAAAACAAATAGTGAAGTCTTCGGTGCCCATACTAAAAAGAGAAGAGGCAGAAAACAGATATCTTGCTAACAAAGTGAGAAACCAGGAAGCAAACGATCCTAACTGTAATAACTTTGAAGATTATTACAGACCAGCATTTACATACAAAGCTTTGAATAGATTAATACAAGGATCAGCGGCTGATATGACAAAAAAAGCAATGGTCTTATTATTTGAGGAAGGTATTGTTCCGCATATACAAATACATGATGAACTTTGTTTTTCAATAAAGACAGAAGACGAAGCTAAAAAAATAAAAAACATCATGGAAAAAGCTATTGAATTAAAAGTGCCTAATAAAGTAGACTATGATTCTGGTCCTAATTGGGGTACAATAAAGTGAGGATAAACTATGTCTTATTTAAATGCAAACATACCTGTAGAGTACGCACAAATTAGAAGGGAGTATTTATATGATCTTAAAAAACATCACGGAGAAGTCGAAGACTGTATTATTTTCGGTGTTACATGTATTACTGGGCGTGCTTTATTATTTCATGCTATCATGGAGAACGGTGCAATATTTTATCGCCTGCCAATTAGCGCGTTTATTCAAAGAGGATTTAAACCAGATGACGTCCCNAAGNGNNGACTTGATGAACTTCAGCTNTGGAANTCTTTTAGTTANTTNCCTGCTGTTACTAGTTGGGATATTTTAGAATCACAAGCAGGTAAATACATNGGNAAAGATAAAAAATGGCACCACGGTCGCTATTTATTTACTGTTGACTTTGCNCATCCAGAGCCTAATATACTTGACACTGATCATTCTGAGATCCCGCACGANCATAAGTGCGCNCACGTACTTGCATTAAATGATGGCAACTACGCAGCACAACCTAACAACAGACTTATTTGGGACATACCATCGTTTACGGTGAAGGACCAAGTGCCTGATTGGAAGGTACAAACTAACTACTGGAACGTAGAAGATACACAACAGTGGCGAACAGAAGACACTGATAATTTCTTTTACGAGATGGAGGAGAAAAAACATGATTAAAAAAGTTAAAGATAAAGCTTTACACTATTGGGCAAACCATAAGATTGAATCTATTGTGTTTGTAGTTTTAGTCGTAGCATTAATAGTTAAATAATGAATTCAGGAGATAGCCAGCATGGACTACAGATTTACAGCTTTGCTGATAATTTTGATATGTTTGTTGGCTATTTTCGTGCGTCCAGCTCATCATACACCGTTGAAACTAGACTCAAAAGACTTTATACTACCAAAACCAAAACCTAAAAATGAGTAAGAAACCACTAAACATATCGGAAGAGGCAGCTGTCCAAATGCCTATGAAGACGGTTGCTAGTTTGATCGTCATCGTCGCTCTCGGCACCATGGGCTATTTTCAAATCATAGAACGTCTTAATGTTGCAGACACTCGCATACAGATTATGGAAAAAGATCTTGAAGAGAATACAGAGTTTAGAATCAAATGGCCACGTGGACAACTAGGATCACTGCCCGCGGATTCTGAGCAATTTATGATGATCGAAGATCTTTATAAAACTACGGACAAGTTAAACAAACATATTGAGAATATGGCATTAAATAAAGTCAACATTGAGTTTTTGAGAAAACAAATGGACAAAGTATTAGAAGACATAGAAAATTTAAAAGATGCTAATCGTGAGATTGGTTATAAAAACGGAGCGTATAATGATTGAGTCTGTAGTTGCCCTAATTATGTTTGTAGGAGCAGAGATCAAGGAACACCGTATCCAGGATAACATGGCTGCGTGCCTTCGAGGAAAGCGTCATGCTGAAAGACAATACACACCCAACGTCACATACAAATGCATAAAAAGCAAAGCAGAAACTGAAATTTATATGGGTGAAAAAAGTATAAAAAAGCTTATACTAAATTAATGTTCGACGATTATATAAAATTACAGGCTGAAATAGTAAACGGCAAGTGTCCTACTTGCAGTGAGATGACAATACTTGTTGGACTATCAAAAGAATATTTTAGATGTATAAGTTGTGGTGCTGATCTCCAGCAGCATATAAATGGACACATAACTTATCTACCTACAATTACACCTAGAACTCCGATGTCTGCAGTAAAATACTTTTTTGGCAATGGCAAAACGTAAGTTTACAACATTCGTACCAAGACCAAAACCACGTAAACGTCCTAGACGTCATTCGAAACGTCCTAACAAATCAGTTAAAAGATCAACAAAAAAATACAATAGACAAGGTCGTCCACAATAGACTTGACATTATCCTAAAATATCCTATATTTTAGGTATGAAAGAAAAAATAATAACATTAACACCAAGAGGAATCTCACAAAAACAATGGTCTAGCTTTTTGTTAGAATTAAATCTGATGAAAAAAGCATGGAAACCATATGGAGTAAACGTAGAAATAAAAGCATCAGGTTTAAAAAATGTTTTAAAGTGGGGCACTACGGTGCATGACGATAAAAAAAATGGAACTGGACATAATCGTTCTAAAAGACGAGCTGTATCACTTAGTGAAATACGCTAAAAACGTAACTGAATGTTTTGATATATGTGATGTGATACGAGAGAATATCACAACGTATATTGATAGTATCAACAGACACATTATCAAAGAAGGTGTGTGGGCTGGCGGTCAGTTTTTTGGATGTATATGCAGATAGAATTAGAAAAGGACGAGCCTTATATTCACAAATGCTTCGCGCTAATATCACTAAGGTTAGCATATCGGAAACCCCGAGCGTTCGAGCCTTTGCTCTCGTTGGAGTACGTGCACGGAAACGACGAGAGTTGTATGATTAAAACACCTACCCTGTGTAGAGAGGGAAATAAAAGTAGGGTAGGTAATGGTGAGAAGATATTCCTCACTACTACAATTATACTAATTTGTCAAATGAAGTTGGTGTTTTTTCTGTATCTTCTACAGCATCACAATTAAATTTTATATATATGTTGTATTTATTGACTTCTTCTGCACCCATTTCTTCTGTTTTTTGATATGATAATTCATAACCTTTTAACATACAGGTATAAGCATCGTCAAAAGCTTCATGATATTGATGTGGTGGTATGCAAATATTCGCAGCCTGCGAACAAATTATTAAACTTAAAATAAATTTCATTGACAATCCTATATTATATATTATATATCAAACTTATTATGAAAGGAAACAAAAATGACAGACATGAGTAAATACAAAAATGTTTCTCTATCGAAAGAAACATACGCTATTTTAGAGAAGTTGTCGAAGGTATTATTGCCCGATGCAAAATTATCTGTAGCAAAAACAATAGAAGTTCTATCGAACGAGAAAGTGAGAAAGATGAATGGCAAACTTAAAAANAGTTAAGCTGATATGCAATATATGCCATGGTAATGGTTATGTTAGAATTGCAACTGGTGATACGTCAATTGACTTTAGAGACAATAGTCAAGTACATCAGTGTTGGGAATGTGATAGCCAGGGAGAGTTTTATGAAACTGTATCATCAGATAATATTGTTGATGTTTCTGACAGTGATCATACTATTAACTAATGGTATCTGAATCTGACATAGCCTATATCGCAGGTCTATTTGACGGCGAAGGATCAATACATATTAAACGTGGTATTGAAAGAAAAAAGAAACACAACGGTAAACCAGGTCGTAGGTTGTCTAACTCTATGCGTATTAGTATGGAGATAACTATGACTGATGAATCTGTATTAAGATATGTACACGAAGTTTTAAACGTAGGTACATTAAATAAAAAACCTAGAAAAGGTAAAAGAAAAGATGGCACAAAGTATCTAATGCAATATCGATGGAGATGTACATTTAGAGAAGCGTACTATGTTTGTAGATTATTATGGCCGTATGCTCATACTAAATTACCAAAAATACAAGAGGTCATTGATCACTATGGAGACCACAAAATTATGAATGGTAATGTAGTAGACTTAGAAAAATATAAACAACTTATGAGTTTGGAGGTTTAATGAGTTTTTTTCATGGATTAGGTATGTTTATATTTGGNATGGGTTGNACNCTNGTTGGTGCTATTATTGCTTTTTATATAATTAATAAAGTTATGGAAGAGAAGAAAGAACCTACACGGTTCGATGATTTAGAATGAAGAAGAATAATAAATATAATTACGTTGATGGTCGACAGATCACGGACCAAGGATCACGGATCTATGATGTAGCGGGATATCGTTTACCAAGTGTTACGACTATTTTATCACGGACCAAGGATCAACAATTTATAAAAGATTGGAAGGCCAAAGTTGGCGAAAAGAAGGCAGAAGAAATAAAGAATTTGTCGAGTGCGAGAGGCACTGCTATGCATAAATATCTGGAATCTTACATACAAGAAATAGGATACGAAGACTTCACAGGTATAGGCAATGAAGCCAAGTCCATGGCAGAGAAGGTAATAGAGATAGGTCTAGCGCCAGTCGATGAATACTATGGATCGGAGGTCACCATGTATTACCCTGGACTGTATGCAGGCCAGACTGATCTGGTGTGCATGCACAACGGGGAAGATGCAATCGTAGACTTTAAACAATCTAATAGGCCAAAGAAGAAAGAGTGGATCGAAGATTACTATCTTCAAATTGCAGCATATGCTATGGCACACGATTATGTGCACAAGTCTAAAATTAACAAAGGTGTGATAATGGTATGTACACCTGACCTATACTACCAAGAATTTGTCGTAGAAGGGGCAGAATTAAGGCAATATAAACATAAATTTTTGAAGAGATTGGACATGTATCATGAACTAAAATTTAGTGAGAAGGAGCAGTACAACTCTGAAAAAGAGAATGAAGAGTATTTAAAAGAATTAAAGGAGAAACTATGAACGATCGATTAAAGAAAGTCATGGTGGCTAAGTATCAAGCAGTGATAGAAGACTGTAAGTACAAAATTAAATGCTACAGTGATCAGGAAATTATTATACCTGAACATCCAGATATCACAGCTGAGATAGATACACTGCTAATTAAGATGGCTGAGGCCGAGGACAAGTTGGCAGTAATGGAGCTACATTATGGCAAGAATGAGGCAACAGGAACTGTATTTTAGGTGTCGGACGGGTATCGGATCCGATACCCAGGGTATCGGAAGATGGTCTGTTGTTTAGAACGATTCTAAAAAATGGCCAAAGTTACGATACCCAAGCCCTATTTTCCGATACCTAAAACACGTTTTCCGATACCCTTCCGATACCTAAAAGCAAGGTTTTATGCGGTTCCGATACCTCCGATACCCTTTTTAAAAAATTTTCTGAAATTTCTGGAGAGGCACAAAAACATCTGTTAAGTATCGGAGACCTGTATTATAAGAAATCATGCCTAGGAAAAGAAGAAAAGCTGTTGCCTCAATTGGCACTCCCGACATACCTTATCCAAAAGTCCGAGTGGAGTGGATCGACTGTGTGAGNGATTCGGGCTGGGCTACTGAGAAAGAATTTGATAGAATGAAATTAGCTAAACCTGTAAATGAAGGTTGGTTGTATTCTAAAGATAAAAATTCTATAAAATTATTTGCTTCTTACGATAAAGATGATGATGGAATTACTTTTGGGGATCGGACGATGATTCCTCGGGCTTGGGTAAAGAAGATTCAGAAGTTGGGGTGATGTCAATTATTTGTGAGTAGTCGTCTAAAATTTGTTTCATCTTTGCTTCTAGTTCTTGCTCTGACATATCTTCTAGTTTACCAGTTTTTATTATTTTTCTGTCTATGTATAATCCTGCCGCCTTGCCTCTGTTTGCTTCAGCGTTTACAGCAGAAGAGAAAGAACCTTTCTTCAAAGCAGCTTCTCTAAGTCTAGCTAATTCTGATATGTGTCCTTCATAAGTAACTTCATGTTTACGAAGTTTTTCTTCTTTTAACTCACCGATATATTTTACTACAAGTGGACACTGCCTTGGATTAGTTAATTCAGATGCTTCTTGCCTTGCACGTTTAGGACTATACCCAGCAGCTAGTGCCGCCTCTGTTTTAGTCATTGGTCCGTCTGGTCCGCCGAATACTAAAAACTCAGCGAATCGTTGTTGCATTTCTGTTAATCTCTTTGGGACTCCCATGTTGACTTTTTAAGGTAACTATCCTATAGTGTCAAGTATGAAAGATGATAGAGGCTCTGCAGATTTAGAAAAAATAATAGAAACATTGCAGAATAAAGTAAAAGATCTTAATAATGAAATAGATAGACTTTCTGAAGAAAGAGAAAATTTGTTACTCATGAATGGAGAATTAAGAGAGGAGTTAGCGCATGTTCGTAAAGCACTTACAAGAATACCTTGAACAGTTTACGGTTATTAAAGGAAAGAAAACTACTGGCATAGGTAATGCTCGTATCTACATGCAGGTCGGTAATCATTTAGAAGAAATAAAAAGAATTGAAGTACAAGAGTCAAATTTAATTGGACAGAATACAATTCGTGTAGTATTAAAACCAGAAAAACAGAAGTTAATTATCGCGCCTAACACACCAGATTAGACACCCTAGTTACCTTGAAACCTGAGAGAAAATTTTATGAAAAAATACGTAAATCTATTCCACAAATTTCGTGGATTAGACTTGAAAATAATAGCTTACTTGGGACTCCTGATCTATTGGCCTATAATACTTTTGGCCACTTTTTCACAGTAGAATTAAAGGTTACTAAAGGTAACAAAATACGATTTAGTCCACACCAAATATCGTTTCACGTGAAACATCCTAACAACACTTTTATCATGGTCCAGCACCTNGGTTCAGGGGCCGTGAAACTTTTCCGTGGTCAGAGAATCATGGAGCTTGAAGCTTGTGGCTTTGAGCTTGATGCTTGCAGCTTGGGGCTTGAAGCTTGTGGCTTGATGCTTGAAGCTTTGGGCTCCAGTAAAGAATAAAACCATAACCCTGGCAGCTCCAGGTCACATCGCCCGCTGGACATTTTTACGATGCAATTACCGCCAGGGTCTCGGAGGGCTCGCATTGAGCTGGTCCGAAGGGGACCGTTTCCATTACCGATTACTGCAGTGTCTCCAGCTGCAGTCCTGAATAACTTATATCCTACAATATCCTTCATGTCAATGATTATTTTTGCTTGGAGCTTGCAGCTTCAAGCGCAGCTTGAAGCTTGGTGCTTGATGCTTGGGGCTTGAGGCCCGGACCAGGCGCACGCTTGGCGTGCGCCGTCGCGCTGCCATCGCTAATGGCCTGATCCGATTTATTACGCTCGCGTAATTCTTTGTAATATTTTGGATGTTTAAATGTAAAACTCATTAATGTTTTGGATAACTAACATTTTTTATTTCTCTATTCCAGCATTGTCTGCAGCTCCCGCAGCTGTTTCCCTGAGTACTTGCCGGGCAGCTGTGCTGGCCATCTGTAACAACAGTCGAGGTCCACGGCCAAAAGTTCACCGGCGCCTGGTCGATCATATGAGAAGAGAATCTAATAATTAGATTACGTGGAACTTCGTTAACCTTCACACGCTTCAGGATGTGCGCCTCCCTGGTTGGCAGCCAGTGGCTGGTCTCAGGTGTACGCCTACAAATTCTAAAAATATTTTGAAGATGTTCTAAGCTCTGTATGTCGCCTGAATCATGCCATCTAAATTCTTTATGCGGTTTTATTAATTGTACCATTGCGTCCACCCATTCCGGTGTCTCAATTGCCGCCAGTCTTCGCTTCAGGGCCGCTTGTACATTGTTGAATCTATACCGGCCTTTAAGAGCGTAACAGCCTTCACAGACTGAGCCTTTAATCTTTGCAAGTTTAGATCCGGTTATACATGCAGCCGCGGGCAGGTTATACGCTGGTCCGGGCATCTTCGACGGTTTACTTAGTCCGCCGGTTATATTATTTAATTCTTTCTTTAACATATCTTTCTCCTTTATTATCCTATAACACTATTCAGGCTGCTTGTCAAGCTTGCGGCTTGGAGCTTGTCGCTTGTAGCTTGGATTTTTAATCTTTGTTATACCAAGCATTCGCAGCTGAGAGCTGGACAGAGTCCGGCCCTTGTTAATATTTAAAAATGATTCAGGCCGCATGATGTGACCATCCTCATTTTGATATAAAAAACTGTATTTTGATTCACGGATCATGCAACGTCCTTTGTTGATGCTGGTGACTGGTTAACAACCGTTACGCCAGCCTCTGTTTCGATCCAAACCCGGGCACCGCAGCTCAATGGCTTGTCAGGGCTGTAAACAATTTTGCANGGTCCATTGACCGTTACTTCATGACCGTAGTCATTGCTTTTATAAGTTTTAACCGTGATCACCGGTTCATTGTAACCATTAGATTTATTTCTTCTAATGATGTGCTGGTTTATGTGTATATATTTTTTCATGTTATCCTTTCTGTTGTGCCTGCCGTGCGGTGCTGCGCGTCAATCACGGCTTATGCACCAAACTCCGGACCTCATCTAGTTTCAGTTGTCACCCGGCAGGTCTTGTTATCCTTGTATAGGAAAATCCTATACATGTCAAATTCTTTTTTCAAGTTATCCACAGCTTGAAGCTTGCGGCTTGTAGCTTAGAACCATTCTAAACTGGCTCGCAGAGATTGGACACTGCCAATTAATACGCAGCATAACACCAGCTGGATGCTTAGTCCAAGATGCGAGTGACCAGCTTTGGTTGATGTCTGGACCATACCCGGACATTTAATACTATTGTATGTCTCGACCAAATCTGATCCCAGGACACTCAAGCAATATTTGGTTTAATGCCTGCAGGGCTCCCAGAGTGTCCAGGGATCAGCATCCAGTGAAGACGACTAGCTAGTAGTGGTGTGACACTGGATCTAACCCACCAAAATAAAAGGTAATTAGTGATTAGTTTTATTTTGATATATCCTATATAGTCCTTGACAATAGTATTGTCAACTGATATTTTAAAA
>FUFK010719397.1_pt1 | contig 10039 bp, 9 predicted proteins | sample 1021851 | NCBI WGS metagenome assembly FUFK01 (sample SAMEA51879418, study PRJEB19060) | metagenome | reverse complement strand
GCGGTTGAAGGGGGATTCGCCGTAATTCTTGCCGCCAACCATCGCGATCACGCGGCCGTCGGGACGCATCGAGACGATCGCGATCTGCGACTGACGCAGACCGGCATTGCGCACCGCACGCTCGGCGGCGCGCTGCATCCGCGTTTCGAGCGTCGTCGTCACCTCGCGCACTGCACCCAACTCGCCCGCCTGATCGCGTGCCTCGGGCAGCACCCAATCGGTGAAATAGGTTCCGCTGGGGAGCGCCTTGCTCCGCGCCAGCCGCAGACGGGCCGGACCGATCGCCCTGGCTTCGGCTTCGGTCAGCAGCCCGGCATCGACCATCGTGCCGACCACTACTGCCTGCCGCTCCTGCGCACCTTTGAGGTTGCCCGAAGGCGCAAGCCGGGACGGCGCCTTGACCAGGCCCGCGAGCATTGCGGCCTGTCCGGTGGTGAGTTCAGTCGCGGGGCGGCTGAAATAATGGCGTGCCGCAGCGTCGAGGCCGTACTGGTTGTCGCCGAAATAGACGTTGGAGAGATAGCGCGAGAGAATCTCGTCCTTGGTCAGCCAGGCTTCGAGCCAAAAGGCGATCAGCACTTCCTGGAACTTGCGACCGAAGGTGCGCTTGGAGCTGAGGAACGCGTTCTTGGCAAGCTGCTGGGTGATGGTGCTGCCGCCCTGCGAGCTCTTGCTCGTGAAGACATTGTTGACGAAGGCCCGGGTGATGCCGCGCGGATCGATGCCCCAATGGCTGCGGAACCGCCGGTCCTCGACGGCTATGAAGGCATCGACGACATGCGCGGGAAGCTTGGTGGCATCCACCGGCTTGCCGACTTCCGCGCCGGTCCTCGCGATCGGTGTGCCTTCGGCCGAGAGCAGGGTGATCGAGGGCGGGACTGGCGGCTCGAGCGATTTCGACAGCGGCGCGGTGAAGACCAGCCAGCCGATCGTGACGACGAACAGCACGATTAAGGCGGCAATCCCGCGCATCGTCCAGCGCCACCAGGGACGCCGACGTAGCGGAAGCCGCGGGCCGGCCGGCGGCACGTCGCCGCCACCACCCAGGCCGTCAAAGGGATCAAGGGGCGGGACCGCGGGCGCGCGCGGATCCGCGACCTCGGGATAGAGTGTGTCGTAGCGCATGGAACCGGCCACTGTTTTACCTCGCCACGACAGCGCGTACAAGCACCCGCCGCCCCGCATCGGGCAAGGCGGCGGGCGCGATCGTCATTTGGCCGCCGGAGCCGCGACCTTGGGCGCCGCCTCGGCGAGGCCCGGCACATAGCTTGCGCCTTCGAGCACCTGCAGGCTCGACCCGGCGAAGTCGCCGTCGATCGGCTGCACCTTGCCTCCCAGGCACTTGGCGAGGAAGCCCTCGGTGATGCCGAAGAAGCTCAGCCGGTTCTCGGGCCGGACGAAGCCATGCCCTTCGTCGGGATAGTTGATGTAGGTGACGGGCAGGTTCTTGGCCCTCATCGCGGCGACGATCTGGTCGCTTTCGGCCTTCACGACGCGCGGGTCGTTGCCACCCTGCCCGATCAGCAACGGTTTCCGGATGGCATCGACGCGGCTGATCGGCGACTGCGCCATCATCCGCTTCAGATCCTCGGGCTTACCCGGATCACCGATATGCTTGTAGAAGGTGCCTTCGAGGATCGGACGCCAATAGGCCGGGAAGCTCTCCATCAGCGTCTTGAGGTTCGACGGGCCGACGATATCGACGCCGCAGGCGAAGCTGTCGGGGGTGAAGGTAAGGCCGACCAGCGTTGCATAGCCGCCATAGGAGCCACCGAAGATCGCGACCTTGTCCTTTGTCGTGATGCCGCCCTTCACCGCCCAGTCGACCGCATCGAGCAGGTCCTGGTGCATCTTGCCCGACCATTCGCCGATCGCCGCGTTGATGAAGCCCTTGCCGAAGCCGGTCGAGCCGCGATAATTGACCGACAGCACCGCATAGCCGCGGTTGGCGAGCCATTGGTGGGTGCTGATATAGCCGTAGCTGTCGCGCGCCCAGGGGCCGCCATGGACGGCGAGCACCAGCGGCACCGGCTTGTCGGGCTTGCCATCGTTGTCGGCGTCCGCCCCGGCGGGGAGCGTCAGATAGCTGACCAGCGTCTTGCCGTCGCCGGACGGAATCTCGACCGGCCACAGCGGCCGCAGCTTGTAGGCCGCAAGGTCCGGCCGCGTCTCGTAGAGCTTGGTCAGCGTCTTCGCCTTGCGGTCGTAGATATAGGCGGTCGCCGGCCTTTCCGCCGCGCTCGCCGCGACGATCAGCTTCGACCCGTCATCGGTGGCCGAGGTGATCGCGACCTCGCCCGGCAGCTTCGACCTCAGGAACTCGAGATCCGCCTTCGCCGCGGCGTTGAGCGGGGTCCACTCGTTCTTGAGGTAGTTCACCGAATAGGCGATCGGCTCATAGGTATCCGGATCCGTGAGCAGCCCGGCGATATCGGCCTTGTCGCTCGCCGCGATCACCTCGGTCTTGAGGGTCGCCACATCCATCTTCACCAGCGCCGCCTTGTCGCGCCCGCGGCTGTCCGCCCAGTAGAGGACGCTGCCATCCTTGTTGAAGCCGACCGGATTGGTGGTGAAGAAATCCTCGTTGGCGATCGCGAACGCCTCCGCCCATTTGCCGTCCGCACCGAGCCGGAAATATTTGCTGCCGCCGCCGGGCACCTGCTGGAAGGCGAAGCGCGGCTTCAGCTGATTGTCGGTGACGAACCCGCCATAGCCGGGATTTTCCATCACCAGCTTGCTCGCACCGGTCTTGTAATCGACCTCGTAGAGATCGAAGAATTGCGGATTGCGGTCGTTGAGGCCGATCAGCACGACATCAGGCCGTTCCTTGCTCACCCCCTGGATCTGCGCGCGGACCTTGTCCCCCGCCTTGGTCAGCGCGACGTCCTTGAGCGTTGCGATCTCGACCGAGTGGACACGGAAATTCTCGTTCCCGCCGCTGTCCTGAAGATAGATGATATGCGCGCCGTCGGGTGCCCAGAAATAGCTCTGCAACCCGCGTTTGCTCTCCCTGGTCACCGCCTTGGCTGCGCCGAGATTGCCGATCGGCGCCACCCACACGTTCATCACGCCGCCCACCGGCGCCAGCCAGCTGACATGCCTGCCGTCCGGGCTGATCTGCCCGCCGGCGCGGCTGGGATTGCCGAAGATCTTCGCACGGGGGATGAGCGTGTCCGCACCCCCCTGCGGCGGCGTAGCGACGGCGGCGCCCGCACTCAGCAGTACGGCCCCGGACAACAACGCAATGGCAAGTCGTTTCATCGATTGATCCCTCCGTTGACCCGGCGAGCCTAAACCCGTCAGTGTGTTAATGCAATAACACGCCTATCGCACCGGCACGAAGTCGAGATGGTGGAAATCGTAGCTGAAGTCGGCGAGGGGAGAGAGCGCCTTCATCTTGACGCCGGCGACCTTGCCGTCGGCCACCACAAAGCTGACCACCGCATCTTCGCCCGCCCCGGCAGGGAAGCGCGTGCGGAACGTGTCGGTGCCCCAGGGTTCGAGCGCACTCTTGAACACGGGCGTCGGCACGAAATCGATGTGCAGGCGCGCCGCTTGCCCCCGGCCCTTGGCGGTGACGACGATGTCGCCATACCAGGCATCGCGGTAGCGCCCGGCATAGGCCGACAACGGCAGGCTCGGCTTGCCTTCGGGCGGCCTGGCCTCGCCTGCGGCCAGACCCGCAATCGCACTGTCCTGCGCCTGCTTGGTGCGCGCGACATAGCTTCCCACCCAATCATAGGCCGGGGCGCCCAGCAGATGATCGAGGATCGCGTTGCGGATCCCGCCCGACACGCTGTCTTCGGTATTGCTGAGCACGACGACGCCGATCCCGGCAGACGGGATCATCGCGGTCTGCGTCACCTGTCCCGACAGGCCGCCCGAGTGGCTGATGAGGCGGCGGCCACGGAAATCCTGGACGAACCAGCCGAGCGCATAGCCCGACATCACGGGACGTGCCGGATTGACGTCGGTCCCGCCATCGCTCGACGAGACGATCACCTGCGGCTTCCACATCTCCGCCGCCGACTCCGCGGTCCAGAGCCGCTTGCCGTCCGGCAACATGCCCAGCGCCAGCTGCACCTCAAGCCATTTGGCGACATCCGCGACACTGGCATTGATCCCGCCAGCCGCGTCGATCAGCGGCCCTTCGTCGGGCTGAATCACCTTCATCGGGCCGATCCCGCGCGCCGGCGGCCCGAGCCGCGCGTGACGGCCGGCCACATTGGGCGTCCGCAGCATGTCGCGGGACGGCACCGCATCGGCCATGCCGAGCGGCTGGAGGATGCGCGTCGCAATGAAATCGCGCCACGACAGGCCCGACATCTTCTCGATCAGGATGCCTGCGACGATGTAGAGGATGTTGTCATAATCATAGCCCGCGCGGAAACCGCGGGCCGGACGGAGGAACCGGAGCGCCCGCATCACCTGCGCCGCGTCGGCGGTCGATTGCGGAAAATACATGAGATCGCCGGCACCGAGCGGCAGCCCGGAGCGGTGGACCAGCAGATCGCGCACGGTGAACATGCCGGTCACCGCCGGATCGGCCATCCTGAACTCGGGCAGATATTTGACCAGCGGCTCGTCCCAGCCGATCTTCTTCTCCTCCACCAGCATCGCCAGCGCGGCGCCGGTGAACGCCTTCGAGTTGGAGGCAATGCCGAAGCGCGTATGGGCGTCGACCGGATCGGTCTTGCCCATCGTCCGCACGCCATAGCCCTTGAGCCAGGGCGCCTGGCCCTTGCGGACGATCGCGACGGCAATGCCGGGGGTCTCGAACGCCTTCATGAAATTGCCGACGATCGCGTCGACCGCAGTGTCCAGCCCGGCCGGCACCTGCGCCCAGGCGGGCAGTGCCAGCCCGGCAACACCGCCCAGCCCAAGCACCAGCGCACTGCGCCGGTCAATCGTCAAACCGCTCATTGAAACCCCTCCAGATCCGTCGCTCCGGCCATCTGCCGGAGTCCATGGCGCCTCTGGAGATGACCTTGCCGCCAGCCGAACCCGGGAACAAGCCCGGGAGGGATCAAAAGCCTATGCTTCGAGCTCGACGTCCCAATAGAGCCAGTCGTGCCAGGTCTCGTGCAGATGGTTGGGCGGGAAGCGCCGGCCATGTTCCTGCAGCTGCCAGCTGGTCGGCCGGATCGGCGCGACGTGCAGCGGCATCGCCGCCTGCCGCGGCGTGCGCCCGCCCTTGCGCAGGTTGCAGGGCGCGCAGGCGGTCGCGACATTCTCCCACGTCGTCCGCCCGCCCTGCGCGCGCGGGATGACGTGATCGAAAGTCAGGTCGCGCGGGCTGCCGCAATATTGGCATTCGAACTTGTCGCGCAGGAACAGGTTGAAGCGGGTGAAGGCCGGAAATTGCGACGGCTTCACATATTGCTTGAGCGCGATCACCGACGGCAGCTTGATCGCCGCGGTCGGGCTGCGCACCTCCCGCTCGTAATGGCTGACGATATCGACGCGATCGAGGAACACCGCCTTGATCGCCGTCTGCCAGGGCCACACGCTCAGCGGATAATAGGAGAGCGGGGTATAATCGGCATTCAGCACAAGGGCAGGACACCCGTCGGGATGGCGGATCAGATCGGGATGGTACATGGTCCCCCTCGTGCCCGTTACGCCTATCCGCCTCTCGCCACGAAGCGTTACGCCGTCATGACAACATATGCCGCGACTCGCGGTCAAGGGCCGCGTTCATGATTGTCACGCGTTTCGCGCCAAGTCCCACCGGACGGTTGCATTTGGGCCACGCTTTCTCGGCGATCCGCGCGCATGACTTCGCGCGCGAGCGCAATGGCCGCTTCCTGGTGCGGATCGAGGATATCGACGGCACACGCAGCCGCCCCGAGCATGTCGAGACGATCCTGCGCGATCTCGAATGGCTGGGGCTGGGCTGGGACGGCGAGGTCGTGTTCCAGTCGCAGCGGCTGGCGCGCTACGAAGCGGCGCTGGACCGGCTGAGGGCCGCGGGGCTGCTCTATCCCTGTTTCTGCACCCGTGCCGATATCGCGGCGAGCGTGAGCGCCCCGCACGGGCCGGAGGGGCCGGTCTATCCCGGGACCTGCCGGGCGCTGGTGTCGCCAGACCTGTCGCGGCCGCACTGCTGGCGGATCGATATGGCAAAGGCGCTCGCGACGGTTTCCACGCCGCTGACGTTCGAGGAGGGCGGGCGGGGCCGGGTCGAGGCCGATCCGCTGTCGCACGGCGATGTGGTGCTCGCGCGGAAGGACGCGCCGGCTTCCTATCATCTTGCCGTCACGATCGACGATGCGGCGCAGCAGGTCACCGATATCGTCCGCGGCGAGGACCTGTTCGCGGCGACCCATGTCCACCGGCTGCTGCAGGCGCTGCTCGGACTGCCCGTGCCGCGTTACCACCACCATGCCTTGCTCACCGGCGCGGACGGCGAACGGCTGGCCAAGCGGCACGGCGCCCCTACCCTTGCGGCGCTGCGCGAAGCGGGCGAGGACGGGCGGGCGTTGGCGGAGACGCTGCGCCGGGGCGAACTCCCGATTGGATTCGCCGCGGCAAAGGCCTAGAGTCACATTCATGAAACTGTTCCTCATCCTGCTCCTGATCGCGGCGATGATCGCGACCGTGGTCGCGCTGGTCCGCGGCATCATCACCTTCCTCCGCGTCACCGAGGCGGATCTGAAGGGCGGCAACGGCCCGAGCGCATCGGCGCTCAAGTCGAACAAGATGATGCAGCAGCGTATCCTGTTCCAGGGTATCGCGATCGCGATCGTCGCGGTCCTGCTGTTGATGGCGAGCAGCGGCTAGAGCCTTCATTCAAAGCGGCACCGGCCCGCTCCCCCGCCCGGCCGCCCATAGGATAATGGCGCTGGGTGGCCGGGTGGGGGAGCGGGCCGGTGCGGAACCCAGCAAATGGTCAAGCTCAACAAGATCTACACCCGCACCGGCGACGACGGCACCACCGGGCTTGTCGATGGATCGCGCGTCGCCAAGCACGATCCGCGCATGGCGGCGATCGGCGATGTCGACGAGGCGAACAGCGCGATCGGAGTCGCGATCGCGGCGATCGGCGGCGGCTATCCCGCCGATCTGCTCGAAACCGTGCAAAACGACCTGTTCGACCTGGGCGCCGACCTGGCGACGCCAGGCGAGGATTTCGCCCCGGACGAAATGACGCTGCGCATCGTTCCCGCGCAGGTGACGCGGATCGAGGCTGCGATCGACGAGGCCAATGCCGGGCTCGAACCGCTGCGCAGCTTCATCCTGCCCGGCGGATCGGAGCGCTCGGCGGCGATCCACCTTGCCCGCGCGGTCACACGCCGGGCCGAGCGCACCGCCGTCGCGGCATCGCGCGAGGTTTCGCTGAACCCGCAGGCGCTGGCCTATCTCAACCGGCTGTCGGACCTGTTGTTCGTGCTGGCGCGGGCGGCGAACCTCAACCGCGGCGGCGACGTGCTGTGGAAGCCGGGCGCGAACCGTTAAGTTCTGGAATTTCCGGAGGAAGGGCTGGAGCGGGTAGCGGGAATCGAACCCGCGTATTCAGCTTGGAAGGCTGCTGCACTACCATTGTGCTATACCCGCCCATGGAGCGCAGCATATCCCGCGAGGGGAGATGGTGGAAGGGACTGGATTCGAACCAGTGTACGCTCACGCGGGCAGATTTACAGTCTGCTGCCTTTAACCACTCGGCCACCCTTCCATGCGGCACGCCGAAGCGAGTGCGGCCCATTGCCGAAGCGCGCCGCCCCTGTCAACGCCTTGCGCGGGAGATTTGTGCCGCCTAGCGTCTCGCGATGAGCAAGGGACCACGTCGCGGGCATCGCCCATCGGGCAATTCGGGCAGCAGCAACCGCCCCCGTTTCTGGGGCCGCCACGCCGTGACCGCGGCGCTGGCCAATCCGGAGCGGACGGTGCGCAAGGTGTGGGGCACGCGCGAGGCGCTGGCGGCGCTCGACCTGCCGCCGGTGCTGCCGATCACCTATGCCGATGTCGCCGACCTCGCCCGGATGGTACCCAGCGACGCGCCGCATCAGGGCCTCGTGATCGAGGTCGACCCGCTCGAGGAAATCTGGCTGGGCGACCTGCTCGAATCGGGCGCCGACGACCGGCGGCCGCTGCTGGTGCTCGATCACGTCACCGATCCGCACAATGTCGGCGCGATCATGCGCTCGGCCGCGGCGTTCGACGCGCTGGGGATCGTGACGCAGGACCGGCACGCGCCGCCCGAATCGGGATCGCTGGCCCGCTCCGCATCGGGCGCGCTCGAGCTGGTGCCCTGGGTACGCGTGGTGAACCTTGCCCGCGCGCTCGACGAGATCGGCGAAGCCGGTTTCTGGCGCATCGGCCTGGCGGGCGAGGCGAAGGGCACGCTCGCCGAGGTGATGGGCGATACCCGGCCGGCGCTCGTGCTCGGCGCCGAGGGGGAAGGCATGCGCCACAACACCGCGCAGCATTGCGACGAGCTTGCGCGGCTGCCGATCTCGCCCAGGGTCGAGAGCCTGAATGTATCCAACGCCGCCGCGATCGCGCTGTACGCCGCGGTCTCGCGCTGAGAGGGGAAAGCGATGTTCGAACGAATCAAGGGCATCGCGCTGGTGCTGGTCGCCCCGCTGGTGCTGGTGGGGTGCGCGTTCAGTCCGGGCAAGTTCACCTCCTCGCTCACCCTGCTTGCCGACCGCAGCTTCACCTTCAGCTATCAGGGCGAGGTGATCGCCGTCGACTTCGCCAGCGAGATGGCCAAGGGCATGGGCGATGCGTTCAAGGACGACGACGAGGATAAGAAGGAAGGCACCAGCACGACCGCGATGCTGCGCGCGGCGACCTGGCAGGACAAGGATGCCGCGAACGAAGCCAAGCCGGGCGGCGAGGACGATTCCGTCGAGGACGAGGCCAAGAAGGAAGCCAAGTTCAAGGCGATCGGCGAGGCGCTGACCAAGGAAGCCGGCTACCGATCGGTCACCTACAAGGGCAAGGGCGTGTTCCTGATCGACTATCAGATCAGCGGCAAGCTGACCCACAATTTCCTGTGGCCGTACAATATCGACGCCGAGGTGATCTTCCCCTTCGTGGTGGTCGAGATGCGGGGCAAGGACCAAATACGGGTCAAGGCACCCGCGTTCGGCGACGATGATTCGCCCGCCAAGGGCAAGGGCGACGACAGCAAGGCCAAGCTCGACGGCACCTTCACCCTCGTCACCGAAGGCGAGCTGGTGAGCCAGAACAACGAGGATGGCGCGACCAGCGCGAACGGCCGCAAGACCGTGGTCTGGAAGGCGACCCCGCTGAGCAAGGATGCGCCGATGGCGGTGGTCAAGGTCGCGCCGCTGCCCTGAAGGCGAAGTTCACGAAGGTACGGGAAACGCGATTCATTCTGTCAATTTCGTCGCCTTTGTCCGGCGGGTGTCAGGCCAGGCGGATCGACGCGATCAAAGAGCGGCCGCGAGCGGCAGAACGACGCAAGCAAATGAAATCCAACATTGCAAGCGGCGGTTATGGGGTGGGAAGCGGACCTTAGCCTGCAAGGCTAAGGAGAGCACCGAAATAAGCGACCATCAAGACCAACGGAGCGACCGAGAACGTCATTCGACGCATGCCTCCTATGGCGAGATAACGGCGGAATAGCAGAAGCGGAATCCAAACGAGCGAAACGGCTAGCGCGCTAAGGAACCATCCGGACTTAAAATGCGCTGCTTCTATGGCTCCAAAATGCGGGAGCAGAACTAGCATATAGAACGCCGAGACCGTGGCGGCGGTAATGCGTGCGATAGACGCAGCCTTGGACATTCCTGGCTCCCCATGAACGCCGGCGAGCTTAATCCATCCATCTAGGTCGGCAATGGCGGTCCTTAGCGGTCGTTCCCTCGCTCCGCCTTCCATTGCATCGCACGAGGCGCCGCGGATCCCGGCTCAAGGCCGGGATGACGGATGGTTTGCGATGATCGCGATCCGCCAGGGCCTTCGCGCCCCCTGACGGCCCCGCCCGCGATCAATCCTCGGCGGCGATCGTCACCTTGAGGCCGTCGAGCGCGCTGGTGAACTGGATCTGGCACGACAGGCGCGAGCG
>FUFK010053981.1_pt1 | contig 10039 bp, 10 predicted proteins | sample 1021851 | NCBI WGS metagenome assembly FUFK01 (sample SAMEA51879418, study PRJEB19060) | metagenome | reverse complement strand
ATAAATAAGTCATTATTTAATGAGTTATTACTAAAAGAAATAGTTTAATTCTTAACAAAATAGCAGACTCTTCTAATGGAGATTACATTGATGGGAATTTTACTGATGAGGCACTAGAACAGGTGAAATCAATACTAGATGAAATTGATAAGTCTGAATTCGAAGCATCTCAATTTATTGATTACAAGCAACAATTTCAAATATTTTTATTTTTGTCTTTNTTATTTATAATTTGTGATGTATTTGTTTTTCAGACTAAAACTAAATGGATACAGAGTTTAAATTTATTTAATGAAAATAATGAATAGAATTTTATATACTTCATTTTTACTTTTTACTTTTCTNGCATATTCTCAAAGTGATCCAAATAATCTCGTATTGAACGGTAATTCGAATATTTTAAATAAAAACTACAAGGATGCGGAAATTGATTATAGAAAGGCAATATCTAAAAATAAAAATCAAAATAAAGCGAGTCATAATTTAGGGAATCTTCTTTTTGAAAANGGGAATTATGATGAGGCNATCCANGAGTATTTTAAAACTCAAAAAAACTCAGAAATAGATCAAGAAAAACATTCATCTTTTCATAATCTTGGAAATTCTTATATGAAAAAGAAAGATTACGCACAAGCTGTAGAGGCATATAAAAATGCACTAAGAAATAATTCAGCAGACGAAGAGACGAGATATAATTTTGCTCTTGCAAAAAAATTTTTAGAGGGAGATAAACGTCAAAGCCCTAAAAATAGTGATGATTCAGAACAAGAAAAAGAGGATAAATCTGAAGATCAAAATGAGAACCAAGATGAAAATCAAAATAGCGATCAAAATTCTGACTCACAACAAGAAAAACCAAAAGATCAGGATGATGAGGAAGAACAAGAAAAGGGTGGAGGCCTTTCAAAACAGCAAATGGAAAATCTATTAGAAGCTGTGAACAATATTGAAAAGGACTTAAATGAAAAACTTAAGTCTGGTAAGAAGAAATTACAAACAACAAAAAAATCAGAAAAAGATTGGTAAAAAAATTTACAATTTTATTTTTTGCGCTTAATTGCCTTTTTATTTCAGCTCAAGTAAAGTTTGATGCAACAGTAAGTAAAAATAAGCTTGGATTAAACGAAAGATTGAGAGTTGACTTTGTAATGAATCAAAATGGTGATAATTTTTCACCTCCTGATTTTGAAAATTTTCAAATAATAGGTGGTCCAAACCAATCCATAAGCACTAAGTATGTTAACGGTGAAAGAAGTTTTTCGAAAACATATTCATATTTTCTTCAACCACTTAGAAAAGGCTCCTTAAGAATTAAGCAGGCAAGTATTGAAATAGACGGTGAGGAATACAAATCACTTCCAATTGAGGTAATTATTACAGATTCTGTTGATCAACCATCTGACTCGGTAACTCAATACTATAATGATGAAGATATCGAGTTACGTGCTTTAATTTCAAAAACTTCACCATATGTGAATGAACCAATAACAATTGTTTACAAATTATATTATAAAGCTCCAATAAGAGTATCAAATGCACAAGAGGCTGAAACACCAAAGTATAAAGACTTTTGGAATCAAGATATCAAGATACCTCAATTAAAAATCCAAAATGAAATTTATAAAGGCCAAAATTATAATGTAGTTGAGTGGAAAAAAGTTGTATTATATCCACAAAAATCTGGGCTTCTCGAAATATCTCCATTATCTATAAACCTCATGCTTGACGTGCCAACGGATAAAAGAGACTTTTTTGGAAATATAATTATTGACCAGACATCTCAATTTATCTCAACTGGGACAAGAAGAATAAATGTTAAACAACTTCCTTTAAATAACATGCCGTCAAGTTTTACTGGAGCAGTTGGAGAATTTGAATTTGATGTTATTCTGGATAAATCCTCTCTCAGAGCTACAGAATCTTTTCAAGCTGAATTAAAAGTGAAAGGAAGAGGTAACTTAAAACTTTTTGATCTACCTGATCTACTTGTGCCAGGTTCCATGGAATTGTTTGAACCCCAGAGAGAGGAGTCAATTAATACTAATTTGTCAGGCATGAATGGCTCGGTAACTAAGCTATTTACTGTAATTCCTAGATTCCAGGGGAGCTTTCCAATTGAGCAAGTTGAATTTTCGTATTTCGACCCTAAATTAGAAAAATACAAAATACTTAAATCTCCAAGACTTACAATTGATGTATACGACGGTCCTACAATCTCTAATCCATCAGTAAATAATACAAATACTATATCACCTAATGATTCGTTTAGATTTATTAAGATTAGTACTAAATTAATGAAGATAAATAATGATGAATTTTTTGAATCAGAAATATTCTATATATTAATTTCATCACCGTTTGCAATGGCAATCGCTTTTGTTATGCTAACTGCATACAAAAGGAATAGAAAATCATCTTTTACAGAAACTCAAAGATTCCAACATAAAGAGATAGATAAAATGATCAATACTGCTAAGGAATCTTTAAATGATAAAAATGTATTTTATGATCTAATTGAAAAAGCAGTATACAAAACTTTACTATTAAAATTTTCATTAAATATTGATAATCTAAATAAAGAAAAAATTAAAAGCACATTAAGAGTAAAAGGAATTGACGAGAAAAATATTTCTAAAATTATTCAATTAATTGAAAATTGTGAAAATGCTAAGTATTCAAGATCCTCAAATTCGACTATAAATAATGACTTTAATACTGCAAAAGAAATTATCAATCTAATTCAAAAAAATAAGTAATGAAAATACTCCATATTATTTTATTGCTTTCAAATACTCAAGGCCTGGACTCCATTTTTGATCAATCAAATGCTTTTTATACAGACGGAAAATATCAAATGGCTATTGATGGTTATAAAGATATTTTAAATTCAGGTTTTGAAAGTGCAGAGCTTTANTATAACCTTGGAAATGCATTTTATAAGCTAAATAATATTCCAGAAAGTAATTTCTTTTATGAGAAAGCAAGGTCTATATCTCCGACTGATGAAGATATTTTAATCAATTTATCCTATGCCCAGAATCTTAGGATTGACAAAATTGAGAAGCTTCCAATTACTCAAACACAAAATTTCAAAATCAATATTTTAAACCTACTTAGTGAAAAAGGATGGTCTGTTTTATTAATAATCTTAGCTTGGATAGCATGTGTCTCATTTGTTCTATACTTATCAGTTAATAATTCTGGTAATAAGAGAATCTTTTTTACTCAGTTTATTATACTGATGATAGCTTTAATTGTTGTATTTACGATTAATTACGAAAAAAAGAACTTAAATAACGAAAAGTTTGCAATAATATATGACAAAGAGATAGAAGTATGGTCTGAACCTAATAAAATATCTGAACTTAAGTTTCTACTTCATGAAGGAACAAAAGTAAAGCAAGTTGATACAATTCAGGATTGGGTTAATATTCAACTAGAAAACGGAACATTAGGTTGGATTCAATCATCAAGCATTAAAACCTTAGATTAAATTATTCTGATACTCATAGTTTACTATTTCTAATGAGTTGAAAATAATTTCAGATAGAATATGTAGCTGTACCATAAGAACAGATTCACTTAGTGTTTTTAGTGGAATAAGGCTGAAACTAAAAATAATCTTAGATAATATAATTAATATTAAAATCAGTTTCAATCCACCAAATAGAGATCCAAGAAGACTATTTAGAAGTCCTAGGTATACAAATTTAATAAGCTTTGTAAATCCTTTTGCAATAAAAATTATAGCTGAGTACGAAAGAAGAAATACTAAAATAAAAACTAAAATATTTACTATATCAAAATTAATATTAACTAATTCTACAATTTGTTTTGAAATTATGTCATCTAAATTTGTTGAAATAAAAAAAGAAATAAAAATCCCAAAAAAACTAGATAGTTCAATTATAAGTCCTTTATTGTATCCCTTAATTATTCCGTAACCAAATAATGCAATTATTATTAAATCAATAAAATTCATAAAACTTGATATATATTTGCAATATACAGAAGGTTAGTCATAGACTTTTAATTTTATAAAAAAAATTAATATGATAGATAAATTAGATGAACATTTTTTATATATCAAAAATTTTAAATCACAAAAAATTGATGATATTGAATCACTAAAAACTCAATATCTAGGAAGAAAAGGTATTATAAATGATCTTTTTTCTAATTTTAAAAATGTACCTACCGATCAAAAAAAGAATTACGGGCAAAAAATAAATGATCTAAAAGTTTTAGTTCAAACTAAATATGATGAATTAATCTCAAGAACATCAAAAACTCAGAAAAAAAATTACGAGGATTATAGTAAGCCAGGTTTCCCAATCCAAATAGGTTCTCTTCATCCNATTACTATTGTAAAAAANAGAATTATTGANGTGTTCTCTAAATTAGGTTTTGGTTTATCTGAAAGTCCAGAAATTGAAGATGATTGGCATAATTTTACAGCTCTAAATTTACCAGAAGATCATCCTGCAAGAGACATGCAGGATACATTTTTTATTCAAAGAGATCCTGATCTTTTACTCAGGACTCATTGTTCAACAATACAAATCAGACATCTTGAAGAGAACCCCCCACCAGCNAAAGTAATTCAGGCTGGNAGAGTATATCGAAATGAAGCAATTTCATCTAGATCACATTGTATATTCCATCAAGTCGATGGTATATATGTTGATGAAAATGTCTCATTCGCTGATNTAAAGCAAATGGTGCTCTACTTTGCNAAGTCGATGTTTGGAAAATCTAAACTCAGATTTAGACCATCATATTTCCCATTTACAGAACCTAGTGCAGAAGTTGATATATATTGGGGATTAGAAACTGAAACTGATTATAGAATTACAAAGGGAACTGGCTGGCTTGAGATCATGGGTTGTGGTATGGTAGATCCAAAAGTTCTAGAGAATTGTAATATTGACTCAGAAAAGTATACTGGTTATGCATTTGGAATGGGTATTGAAAGAATTGCTATGTTAATTTACCAAATACCGGACATTAGATTGTTCTTTGAAAATGATGTTAGATTTTTAAATCAGTTTAAATAATTTTATTCTAATTCAAACTTTATTCCCTGAGCTAGTGGAAGTTCAGAAGAGAAATTAATTGTATTTGTCTGTCTTCTCATATAAATCTTCCAAGCATCAGAACCACTTTCTCTTCCACCCCCAGTATCTTTTTCACCACCAAAAGCACCACCAATCTCTGCACCAGAAGTTCCAATATTTACATTAGCTATACCACAATCACTTCCCCAGTGAGATAAGAACACTTCAGCATCTTTTAAACTATTTGTCATAACTGAAGAAGATAAACCTTGATCAACCTCATTTTGAATTTCAATAGCATTTTCTATATCTCCTGAATATTTAATTAGATATAAAATTGGGGCAAATGTTTCAGTATGTACAATCTTTAAAGAATGATTAACTTCAGCAATGGCTGGTTTCACATAGCATCCACTAATATACTCTTTCCCAGATAAAACACCTCCTTTGATTAAAAAGCCTCCTCCCTCTTTTTTGATCTGATTTAATGCTTTTTCATAAGATTTTACTGCATCTAAATCAATTAAAGGCCCCACATGTATATTTGAATCTAATGGATTACCAATTTTGATTTGATTATAAGCTTTAACAAGAGAATTCTTGACTTTATCATATACTNTTTCATGAACAATAAGTCTTCTNGTTGAAGTACATCTCTGTCCACAAGTTCCAACAGCACCAAAAACTGTACCCATTATTGTCATCTTTAAATCAGCATCAGGAGTTACTATAATTGCATTATTACCACCTAGCTCAAGTAAGGTTTTACCCAATCTAGCTCCAACTTTTTCTGCAACAATTCTACCCATTCTAGTTGAACCAGTCGCAGATAGTAAAGGAATATCTTTAGACTCAGATAATAGTTCACCTATTTTATGATTACCACTAATTAGACATGATACGCCTTCGGGTATATTATTTTCTTCGAAAACTTCAGTTATTAATTTTTGACAAACTATACTACATATAGGAGTTTTTTCACTTGGCTTCCAGATTGTAACATTACCGCATACCCATGCTAATGTAACATTCCAACTCCAAACTGCAACAGGAAAATTAAATGCAGAAATAATACCAATAATTCCAAGAGGGTGATACTGTTCGTACATTCTATGTGTAGTTCTTTCTGAATGCATAGTAAGTCCGTGCAGCTGCCTTGAAAGCCCAACTGCAAAATCACATATATCAATCATCTCCTGAACCTCTCCAAGCCCCTCTTGATATGACTTCCCCATTTCGTATGAAACTAAAGTACCAAGCCCCTCTTTCTGCTCTCTCAATTTATTTCCAAATTGTCGAACTAAGTCTCCTCTTTTTGGAGCAGGAATTTTCCTAAATGTATCGAATGCCTTACTTGAAACGTTAATTATAGTATCAAAATCTTTTTTTGATCCACAGTAAACTTTACCAATCAATTTACCATCAACAGGAGATAGACTTTCAATTGTTTCTCCAGAACCAAACCATTTGTTACCAGTGGAACACCCATATACCAGGTCCTCAATATTGTATTTATTGAATAATTCCTTTAAGTTATCCATATTTAAATTTTAGATACACGAATAGTATTAACCATACCTTTTTTCTCTATGGGCATTGATGTTAGGTTTATAACTATGTCATCTTTTTGTAAAAGATTATTTTCAACTGCTACTTTATTTATCTCCTCAATAGTTTTATCGGTGCTCTCAGTACCACTATAATAGAATGCCATGACTCCCCAGAGTAAATTTAGCTGGGCTAATATTCTTTTATTTGAAGTAAATACTAAAACATGGGTCTTAGGNCTCCATGANGAAATTTGATATGCAGTATAACCACTGTTTGTTAAAGTGCTAATAGCTTTTGCTTTGGTATCATTGGCAATTTTTGCAGCATAATAACATACTGACTTGGTAATAAACCTATCTGATTCATAATCTATTGGATGTTTATGCTTTAATGAAATTAAGTCAGAATTCTCTACTCTGCCTATAATTCTTGAAATTGTTTTTATGACTTCCTTAGGATGGTTTCCAACTGATGTTTCTCCAGATAACATTACTGCATCTGCTCCATCCATAATTGAGTTTGCTACATCATTTACTTCTGCTCTATTTGGATTTAAACTCTTCATCATACTTTCCATCATTTGAGTTGCAATTATCACAGGAATTCTTGCCTTTTTTGCTTTATTAACTAACTTTTTTTGAATTAAGGGAATTTCTGCAGCATTAATTTCAACTCCTAGATCACCTCTGGCTACCATTATTCCGCTGGAATATTTCATTATCTCATCAATATTTTTTACTCCTTCTGGCTTTTCAATCTTTGCAATAATTGGTATCCTATGACTGGTATTATTTTCTAACAACTTTACTAAAGATTTTATATCTGACCCATTCCTAACAAATGAAAGAGCGATCCAATCAACATTGTGTTTTGCTGAAAAAATTGCATCATCAATATCTTTATCTGTCAATGCAGGTTGAGATATATTGGTGTTTGGTAAATTAAACCCCTTATTTGATGATAATTCTCCCCCTTGTAAAACTTCTGCTGTAACTTCATGTTTACCATTTGTATCAATAACCTTTAAAATAATTTTCCCATCATCTATTAATATTTTTTCACCTTTATTTATGTCCTTTGCTAGATTCTGATAATTTAGGAAAAGTTTATTCTTATTTCCCTTAAAAGATTTATCAGTTTTGATAGTAATTTTTTCGCCGAAATTCAAGTTAGTATCATCAACAACATCTCCAATTCTAAGCTTTGGCCCCTGGAGGTCAGCTAGAATTGCGATATTTTTTGACAGGGAGTCATTAATTTTCCTAATGGACTTTATCAAAAATTCTGCTTCTTTATGAGTAGAATGAGAAAAATTAATTCGTAACACATCTACTCCTTCCTTAATAAGACTCTCAATTTTTTCAATTGATGATGTTGATGGGCCTAGGGTAGCAATTATTTTTGTTTTTTTTAACCTCTTCATATTTCAAAATTAAGATTTTCGATACTTTTACCACCCTTCAATCTGTATGAAATTGATATATATGGAATTTTGGACATTTTCTGAATCAATTTTGATGTTGAAAAATAACAGTTTTGTTTGATAAAGAAGTCAACTTCTTTATGTGATTCTACCAAAGATAACTCTTTTGAATTTGTGAAACTAAATAGAGAATCTTTAATAACCTTTCCTTCACTTTCAATAATATGTCTATTTGGAAAAAGTTCAAAGTCAATACCTTTTTTATCTACCTTCCATTCAAAATAAGGTAAGTAATATTCATTATCTAATTTTATATCATTCTTGGATCTAATAAAGTTTGTATAACAATACTTATTAATTTGAAATGCTAGTGAGTAGATCTTTAAATTAGTGTGGATTGCAATTAATTTGTATCTATCTTCAATTTTTGGCTCAAGTTTTAAAATTTTTTTGATAACTAAATTTCTTATAACTAATCTACCTCTTTAAATATAACACAAGCGTTATGTCCACCAAAACCGAATGTATTTGACATTGCAACTTTGATATTTCTTTTTTGAGGAGATGAAAATGTGAAGTTTAAGTTAGCATCAATGCCNTCATCAATATTGAAATGATTGATTGTTGGGGGAACTATATTNTGCTTCATTGCTAAAATACATGAAATAGCCTCAATAGCACCCGCAGCGCCTAATAAATGTCCAGTCATTGATTTTGTAGAATTAATATTTAAATCATATGAATGTTCTTGGAAAACATTTACAACTGCTTTAGATTCTGCAATATCTCCAAGAGGTGTTGAGGTACCATGCATATTAATTAGATCTATATCGCTGTGCTTTAGACCTGCATCATCCAAACAGTTTCTCATAACTTTAATTGCACCTCTACCATCTGGGTGCGGTGCGGTCATATGATAAGCATCACATGATAACCCCCCACCAGCAAGCTCTGCATATATTTTAGCCCCTCTATTAATTGCATGCTCGTATTCTTCTATTATTAGAGCTCCAGCTCCTTCTCCTAACACAAACCCATCTCTATCTCTGTCAAAGGGTCTTGATGCTGTTGATGGATCATCATTCCTTGTTGATAGTGCATGCATAGCATTAAATCCAGCAAGACCAGCAATGGTAACTGGTGCCTCGGAACCACCTGCAACAATTACGTCTGCATGACCTATTCTTATATAATTTAATGCGTCAATTAGTGCGTTTGAGGATGAGGCACATGCAGATACGGTTGCATAATTTGGTCCTTGAAATCCATATTTCATAGCTATGAGACCAGGTGCTATATCTGGTATCATTTTTGGAATAAAGAACGGATTGAACCTGGGAGTCCCATCTCCATCTGCAAAATTTAATACTTCATTTTGAAATGTCTCTAAGCCTCCAATTCCAGCACCCCAAATTACACCTATCCTATCATAGTTTGGACTGCTTTCAACTAATTTAGAATCTTTAATTGCTTCGTTAGCGGCTACGATCCCATATTGAGAAAAACGATCATATCTTCTATATTCTTTTTTCTCAAAGTGGTCTGCAGGATCAAATCCTTTAAGCTCACAGGCAAATTTTGTTTTAAATTTTGAAGCATCAAAATGAGTAATTTCGGCACATCCACTGGTACCACTTATAAGACCATTCCAATATGAATCCAGGTCATTACCAATTGGAGTTAAAGCTCCCATTCCAGTTACTACAACTCTTCTTGATGTCATCAATTAAAATTTATTTTGATTTTTCAATAAACTCAATAGCTTGACCTACAGAAACAATGTTTTCAGCTTGGTCATCAGGTATCTGTATATCGAATTCTTTTTCAAATTCCATTATTANTTCTACGGTATCTAGAGAATCTGCACCCAAGTCATTTGTAAAACTTGCTTCAGGTACGACTTCATTCTCATCAACCCCTAGTTTATCTACTATTATTGCTTTTACTCTTGAAGAAATATCTGACATAATATATTTATTTATGAGTTCGGATTATAAAATTAAAAAAC
>FUFK010044127.1_pt1 | contig 10039 bp, 11 predicted proteins | sample 1021851 | NCBI WGS metagenome assembly FUFK01 (sample SAMEA51879418, study PRJEB19060) | metagenome | reverse complement strand
TTCTTATNTTNNNCAAAATATTNCTATNATNTATTTAGTTAGGNANATTCTTCCTGTTCGTANAGATANTCNANATCNTCAGGNANAAGTTCTGGATTTTCTANTTCTACTGGAAAATATANTGGNTGTAATTCNTCTAACATNAANTANCCATANGCTTTGTACATNTACTCTGGATCATAACANGGGTTTTCNTCTGCNACTTGGCATAANTNNTCATCCCANNNATGNCCAAANGGTAGTTCATCNAAAGTNAATGGNATNCCGTTGATNAAAAACATNTTNACNATCATTTTACTNTCNTCANACCAGCAAAATTTAGTGGAGANTTTGTACACAGATTGTAAGCAGGTAAACTATTTAGCCTGCATCATCATTCTCGTGACNNTGTATACGNACNATATCATCNANATCATCNTCAATTTTTTCTATTGCTTGACGAATATCATCGTGCAATCTCTCTACAGGAGTCTTCTCCTTTTCCATTTTTATTTTAATTAACCACAATATTTATATTGTAATACAAACACACCAAGCATGTCAACTAAGTTTTCATAATGTAGCAAAGTGCATAGTATGGTGGTCTATTCTCATGAGACTGTCCACCACCAGTGCTTCCAGTATCCTCTGAATTATTTGCACTACCATCTGTTCCCACACCAAAATTTCTTGGTTCTTGATAAAAAGCTCTGACTGCAAGGTTTATATTATGGGTATGAGCAGGTATTTGATTGACTGTTAATGTTACACTTTCTGAACCACCAGTGTCATTCACATCATAATCACTATTACTTGCATCATAACCAACTACAAATCTACCAGATAAATTAGGAGTGCTGTTGTTTCCATCACAAAGAACAAAACCAGTTGGAATCGCATCGGCAGCTCCAGACCATAACACAATCATACCACTTACAAATATACCTGCACCTTGCAGTTGACCAGTGGTGATATTTGTTAATAATGAACCGTCACCAGAAAATTTTGTTGCTTTTAAAGTATTTGTGCTTGGATTATATTTAACACCAGCATCTACACGAATCGGGTTATTACCACTACTTGCACCAACAAAAGTTACGAATTGGTCTGCATCTGTAGAATCTAAATTTGTTCCAACATTATTTGCGTTTGCTACGCTGGTAGTATTTGCATCAATCCATACAGTATCAGTGCCATCTGAAGATAATAATTGACCTGCTGTTCCAAAATCACCATCTCCATCATATAGTTTTCCATTTAAATAGAGTCCCGTACCAACTGTTGCAATACCAGTTACGTTCGCATTACGACAAGTAATTTCATCTAAACTTATGTCACCAGTAAAAGTTGCATTTTCATTTACGTTGATTGACTTAAAAGTTATATCATCATTATTAAAATTATAGTTTAACTTTCCATAGACATAAAGATCTTGAAAAGAACTGTCACCTGTTTCAAAATTTGAAAGATTTATCCTAGACATAATTTATAATGGATTCCTACCTCTTAAAAATGCTGCAGCACCTTTTTTCTTTATTTTCTTAAAACCTCTATATGTGTAAACATTATTACCATTAAACACTATTTTTTGACCAAATATTTGTGTGGACTCAGTGGTNTTGTCTGCGTTTCCTATCGTAACTTTCTTTCCCTGTAAGAATATTTCATTATCAGCATCAAGCACAATATTCTGACCTTTAATTCTAACAAATCCATTTGCAGCTGTCATCGCCATATCACCATTGTGTGCCATTGCAACATAACTTACTCGACCTGATTTATTTTTCTTTCCAGTTTGTATTTCTAAAGTTTGATCAGCTTCGATTGTTGCTAAACCACTAGCATGAAGAGCTTGTTGATACTTTATGCCTTTATCTGTGATTGAAAATAATTGATATGCCAATGCACCACCTACACCAACAGGACCGTTACTCTCAATAATTAGATTTGGACCAAAAATGTCTAAAACCCTGCTTTCAGGATTTCTTTTCTCAGTGGTGCCTAATTCATCTGCCATTAATATCCTCCATATCCACCTCCACCACTACTTGGTGGTGGTGTGCTTGGTGGTGAACTTGGTGGTGGTGTGCTTGGTGGTGAACTTGGTGGTGGAGTTGAATCTGTATCATCATCCATAGAATCATCTACTGGATCGGTATAAGTCTCATCACTCATTGTCTGTGACACTTCACTCTCTTCTACTAATTGTTGTATTGATTTAAATTGAATATTTGTTGAAATATTTGATTGTCTACCACTTCTCAAACTCTCTTGAGGTGTATTGTAAATAAATGAATCATTGTCAGAATGCTCTGCTCCAGTCATTTTTTGTCCATTAGGCATGACATGGAAAGGACCATTGTATTCTTTTCCATCCACATAACCAACTATATTACCTTTAGGAGTGATACAATCAATTACAGTTATCGACTCACTTGGTCTTCTTCTTGTAGTCATTACTGGTGTGAGTATCGCACCTCTACCTGTTTCTGTTCTAATATTCATAGGAGGTGTGATAAAATACTCCTTATTATTTGTACATACTTTTGTAATTGAACCGTTTTCATCAACTCCACATATTTCAAAATCTGGTATTTCATCTTCTAAGGTGTATCCTACACCACCATTTTCAACTAAAATTTTNTCAACAAATACNCCTCTAGATTCTCCAGCTGGATAATTTTCACCCTCTGATATCATAATTATGTCAGTCAATTGTCCGTAAGTGGGTGAGTTTGGATCTTTATCTATCACTGCTCTACCATAAGCACCATAACCTTGATCACAATTATCTACGAATGACACAAAAGGTTCTTGAGTGTAACCCTCACCAGGATATGTGATGTCTACACCAATAATACTTGCAGTTCTTTTTACCAGTGGGATTGTGTCTTCAAGTTCTGGATCTCCCAATTCATCAATCTCTGATGCTAATTCTTCGACAAAATTACCTAATATTAAATCACCAGTTGCACCTTGCCCATCACCACCAAACAATTCTAATCTAGGTAAACCACAGTCTAATATGTTTCCAGCATTACATTCAATGTTATCAAAAACATCCCCATAGTTAGGATCTATGACATTCCCATCTTTGTCTCTATTTTCACCAAACAAACCGAAAGTGTCTATATCCTCTGTTTTTTGTTCCAACCATTTATTTGCTCTATCTAATGCCTTGGTAAATGTATTTTGTGTAGCTGCATCACTAGATGGTTTTGATGATGATTTATTTAAACAATACTCATTTTGAGGAGGACAAACTTTATTAAAGTCATCATCTTTACAATTAATTAAACCTTGAATTTTTGATATGATGTCAATACCACCACCAAGAAAATTTTTAACAGTTCCAAATCCTCTACCAATAATACTAAACAAATTATTAATAGGATTTAGAAAAGGACCAATGATTGAATCCATTACACCCACAATTTTTGCAGTTATATTACCTATAAAATCATCTACTGCACAAGCAATGGGATTTACAATTCCATTTGTTATTGCATTTTTCAACATATTTTTTATAGTGTTGCCTAATGCCTTCTTTACTGTTGAACCTAAACATCCGAACGCATCGAAGAGTTTATTTACTGGATTCGCAGCACCAAGTGAAAATGCGTCAAACTGCGCTAATGCAGCAAGAGGTGTCATTTTAGATAAGAAGAATATTTTAACACCATCAAGTGCTGATTCGATGAATCCACCTAAACTATCTTCAAGTAATGTGCTAAGACTCGTGGTTATACCACCAACAATGTCTGTTATTTTACTTGTGGTGGTCTCAATCTTATCAACAATATCAAGCGCATCACCTAATCCACCAGAAACATCATTAAAAAATGAATTTAGTGCATTTGTTATTTCTGATTTGGAGGATGAATTACACTTTCTAGGTGTAGCTAATACAATACAAGTCATATTTTTATTTAGTTTGTATTCTCAGGAGGTGGTGGGAATCCAATTTTTATAGCCTCTATATATGATCGTTGATTTCTATTTTGTATGAAAAATATCATTTCTTTAGAAACTTCTTCATCTATCAAACCTTGCGTCACTCCTTGTTTTACAGCATCTATCTTATCACTATAATCACCATTTTTTATGATATATTTTATTTGATTTGTTGTTATTGGATTTCCAATTCCATCCCAAGGTCTATCTTCTGGTGTTTTAGGAGTTGCAAGACCAAAATTTTCTGGAAGAGGATCTGCCTCTGTGCGATTTGATTTGTTTATATCAATCGCACTTGTATTTGGTGTCGTTGGTCCTAATTGTTCATTAAATTCTCCACTTAATATACCAGTATTGGTCAACGCACCATAAAATCCAGATAACGTGTTAAATTTACCTGTTCCCTGTATTGCAAAACTTTCCCTTGTTCGAGGAAAAACACCTATTATGATACGAGGTCCATCACTACCATAGACACCATACACCATGTCACCCTGACTAATTCTAACAGATCTTAATTTATAAGCAGCCCCTGAACCTGCTGTTGTTGGAAGTAAGCACAATGCATAACTTAATTCACCATCCTCAACATTATCATTGTTTGAATTATCACCTAATATTCTTACCTTATATCTCCATCCCCAACCTTGTTCTATTTGCTCCTTTTGTGCATCATAAGACACAACCTTTCCTACCCAAGATTGTAATGGAAATTTTCCATATTGATCTTTATTACTTGAATTAAAAAATGGTTTTGAACTAACTGGTGAACTCATTTTAAACTTGACCGTTTTCCGTACGTATCCCTACATAGAGTAAGATATGTATATGAATTATCAGAATCAAAATGATGACATAAATGTAAAATTAAATATGCACCACTTCGATGCAAATTATACACTTCGATTAATTTATTATCATCTGTAATATTTCCTAAATTCAATTCAATTACATCACCAGCTTCAAGTTCCATGTTGCAAGGAACAGTTATCTTTACTAATTGTGCTTGTAGTAAAGAGTACCTCATCATTGCTCTTGGTTCATATAAAGCTGGATTATTTAATACAGTGAGACTTACATCTTTAGCATCTGCACCAGGATTTAAAAGATAAGTATATGTTTTATGAAAATCTCTATCTTTTTGTGTTTCCTGTTTTCTACCCAAATTAGAACCAGATAATAAATTAACAATTCTTTCATCATATTGATGTGTTAGAGTATTTAAAGTGCATATTCTCACATTATACTCTCCCCTTCGGACAGATTTTAATATGTTTTGATCTCTTTGAACATCAGGTATATTTAAAACATTAAAATCATTCATCTCAGGATTTTTAACGTTTTTATTTCCAGTCGGGAAATATCCATAAGTATGAGATCCTCGATAGTCTTCACTTTCTTTTAATTGTTTTCTTCCATCATGAATTAATTTATCAATTGATTTAAAATGAAATCCTGATTTTGTTTCAAAGAAAAAATATCCTGGTGCTGGGTCTGATAATCCCTCAACATATGGAATTGATTTTTTACATAAACCAGTTATCACTTCAAGTGGTGAGTCGTGATTACAACTTACCTTATCATCATTAATTGTTTTGTCAATAAATTGCTGACTCTTAGGAATATTCAATCCACTTGGATCTGACAATATTTTTGAAACAATATCACTGATTGGTGCTTGAGGATATACTCTCCCACTTACTTTTTTTGAATTGATAAGAGAGTATTTTGAAACCATATTAATAAGAATAGACTGTCTCTGTGGTTCATCAATTGCAGATGGAGTTCCAGTTATAATCATCGGTCTTTTCATAAAATCTAAAGTGCCATATCGTGTTGCTATTTCAAATCCAACTTCTTCAAACCCCTCAATAGGTAGTGCATCTTTAAGTGTACCTCTTAACCCACTGTCTTCACTTGCAACTGTTCCACCAGTATCATATTGAACCATAGTTGCAGTTACAGTAGGGGAAAATAAACTTTCATAGTAATCAAATCCAATAATTTTACCTTTTGTATCTACAACAATACCTCTTCTAGGTTTTGATACCTGTAATTGATTGTATTGTGATGCTCCTGCCGCTGACATTATGTTATCACCAACTGTCTTGTTGCTAGTACGGTTGTACCATTACCAGAACCTGCTGGTAATTGTCCTATATCATTTGTTTTATTAGAACTTAAAGAAACTTGTGAACCTACAAATTTATATTGATTATCATTTAATTTCCTAAAACCATAACTTTCTGCATTATTATTCATCCACTCTCGTGTTTTCTCATTAGATGCACCAGGTATATTAATCATATAACCACCATCATATCCTGCTGTCAAATCTCTTAACTCAACTAATCCATTTGAATCAAGAATCATNNTTTTAAATGCNTTAGTTGCTTTTGTNTTTGGTAANAATTGNNTNTCTTTATTTAATTTTTCTTNTAATNTTATATCNCTTAAATTACTCTCTGGCATCCTNGCTAAACCTCTNATCACAAGATTTGAANNNTTTGCCATNCCACCCATTTCCCATGCTTTTGCTTCGTNATTAAATTGTTTACCTTGTTCTTCTAATNTTTTTGCTTCATCTTTTAAAAGATTTAATTGTTTACCACCCAATAAATCTTTGATACCCTCNACCATCGGGTTTTCATTTATNGTTTTTATAAAATCNCTTGCTCCCTCGTATATACTCACAACCCCGTCATAAAAACCCTTTATGGGTGGCACAATTTTATTAAATATCTCTTTTACTTTTTCTGTAATCACCTCCATATTATTAATTACCACACCCAATAACAAGAGTGAAACAAGTGAAGTAACCTTTGACATAATATCAATTGGTTTCGATAATACTTTTTTTCCAATATTTTTTAATGATCTACCAAAAGTTCCAGAAGTTGACTCAATTTTTGTTTCTTTCTTTTTTATTTTATCTCTTCTTGTATCGTCTAGTAATAATTTTGATCTTTTCAATCTTAATTTTTTCATTTTGGCGTTTGAAGACACCAGAGAACTTCTTATATTCTTTGCATTTAATTTTAATTGTTCTACCTGTTCAATCATTATATGTCACTAAAACCTAAAGCAATCGGAACATCACTCATATATTCATTAAATCCGTTTGTCGAACTTCCATCAATCACAGTGGTGGCACTACTATTTTTATCAATAGAATTGTCTACCTTTCTCATATCAATTGGAGGTAATTCAACAAATTCAAAACTATTATTGTTATTTAAACTTAAATCTTCACCATTACTCATGGGTTTCACATCACTGCCTGACTGGTCAAAAATATTAAAAGTATCCAAAATACCTGAACGAGAGTCTTTGAAAGTACTAAAATCTAAATCTTCGTTATACTCTGCTTCATTTGCATAATCTTTTGCAGTTTTAAATAAATTAAATCCGTACCTAATCTGTTGACCAGTTTTAAGGAAATAAATTTGTTCTGCTATCTCATTTCTAACACCCGTCATATTCGCACCATATCCACCATATAATTCTCTCAATTGTTTATCACTCATGTTCATTATCTTTTCCAAATCAGCGATCATCGCTTTTCGATCACCACCATATTGTTCCTGTAATACTGTGTTAATACGTTCAGCTCCAGTTTTTCCCGTAAATCCATGAATAAATGCTGCAGTCAATCCAAGACCTAGTAGAACATATGGATTTAAAAGAATACCAAATAAGGTTCCGATACCTGCAAATGCTCCAATTAAACTTACAATCACTCCAGCACCAGCTATGGCAGCGATACCACCAAGAACTAATTTCCAATTTTCAGTCAACCATGTAAATGCACCATCAAATTTCTTGCGATTTTCTTCATCTGCAAAGAAAGAAAATGCAGTATTAACTAAACCTCCAATACCAATCAGTGTTAAGAAATTACCTATTCTACCAAATATATCGGTAAATGGTTTTACAAGATTACCACTTGTTTTTGATATAAATCCACCAACTTTTTTATTTGATTTTTTTGCTTCTTCTAGTTCATCCTCACTATCTTTTTGTCTTTTTTTCCTAAGAAGATCTCTCATCTTCTTTATTTCTTTTTCCTCTTCCTCTTGTCTTCTTAAATAATCTGTTGTTAGTATTTCACTCACATCTCTCAAAATTTCATTTGTTTCCTCCAAAGTAACATTGATTGGACTATCTTTNGGTGAAATCTTNTCTCCTATATCAATTTTCTGTGCTTTNAATATATTTTTTATTTTTGTTATTTTCTTTTCATTATTAGCGACTCTCTTCTCAAGACCACCAATTTTCATTGAGGTAACTTTAATTTTCGGACCACTATTCATAGCAGTCATCTTATTCATAAAATTTTCATATGCTGGAGATTTATCATCCATTTTTTCTTTGTTGCGCTTTTAAATTTTCTTCTTCAATGTGTTCTTTAAGTAATGATACATAAATATCCTTTTCCCAAGGGATCATGTTTTCAATCTCTGTTAATGAATATTTATGATGCTGAATCAAAGCAAAGTTTAGTTTATAGTATGACTCTAGATTCGTGTGAGCCATACCTAGCTGAAAAAAGCAGCCAGACCCTCCAATACAACAGTTGATTCAACTTCAGTTATCGGATTTTTTACCTTAACAGGATGACTTAATTTTGGCATTGTATTGAAGAACTCTTCAATTAATTGAAATTGTTTTGTATTTAATTGATCAATAAATTCTTCAAGTTCTTTTTCTGTTGAATCAGAACCAACCCAACTTTCCTCTTCAGTGTATATAACATCAATACAAGATGTTATAACTTTAAGTGTTGATGATATACTTTGGTCATCCTTAGATTCAAAGTTACTTCCAATGAATTGATCAAGAGAAGGATACTTTAACTTCAATGATAAATTATCATCCAATTTAATTATATTCTTATGTTTTCGATTCTTTTTAACTTTAATCGAATCAATATCAATAGAAACTGTAACTGAGGTTTTGTTATCATCAGGGCAAATTATATTGACCTCTACGGTCTCACCTACCGACTTAGCACGAATGTTCAAAAATAAGTATTCAATGTCAAATGTTGAAAGATTTTCAAATTTAATACCCTTTGTCAAAATACACTCTGTTAAAATATCAACAACTGCTTGTGTGATTTGTTTGATATCTTCAGTTTCAAGAGCCATAATAAGGATTTTTTCCTCTCGAACAAGAAATGGTCTATATTTGACTTTTTTTCCTGTGGAGGGTAACACCAATTCATAAGTTGGTGTATTAACTTTAGGTAAAGGCATGATAAATTATCAATTCAGTAAGATTATTTATAGGGGTTTTCTAACCGTTTATTATATAGCGGTCAAAATTGAAAGAAACAGTCACTTTTAATAAATCTGCACTCTTATATGAAACAGGGATTGCACCCATACTTTTTGGAAATACGTTTACAAACTGATATCGAAGTGATCTTTTATAGTTTTTTTCAAATTTATTAATATACATCGTATTACATTTATATGTGTCTGGATATCTCATTCTTTTGTAGTATGCACGATGAGATTGACTCACTGACCCGTCAGACCCACTTGAAATATACTCCATCCAACCCTCAAACATTTTTAATAAAGTATAATCCTCATCAATATAAAAAGAAAAATCGGTATCAGTATATAATCTTGTGTGTGCAAACTGTTGAGGAATACCCATAAAATTATCTTTGACCTCTGCTGTAGCATATGCGGTTGTGGGTAAATTTGCATCACTACATAATATTCCAGCTCTTCTAGACAAAAAATCTTTTATATTACCTATGCCTGTGTAACTAGAAAGATAAGATTCTACAGATGGTGTCAGAGATGAAAAAGTGACAATATAATGATTATCTTGCGCTAAAGATCCTATCAGACCCTTAGCGTTTGACATCGTTATACTTCTAGCTAATGATTCTCGCACTCTAAATACGTATATATTGTTATTTCTATTTATGTCATATAAAGGAAAATATTATCCATCATACCCTCGAAAGTATAAAGGTGATCCTACAAATATCATTTATAGGTCACTTTGGGAGAGAAAATTTATGGTTTATTGTGATAAGAATGAAAGAATACTTGAGTGGGGAAGTGAGGAGATAGCATTACCATAC
>FUFK010042344.1_pt1 | contig 10039 bp, 16 predicted proteins | sample 1021851 | NCBI WGS metagenome assembly FUFK01 (sample SAMEA51879418, study PRJEB19060) | metagenome | reverse complement strand
AGTTAGAACATATCGGTTCTATGTTTACAATCAGAACTGTATTAGCACACAGAGACCACGATGATGCAAGACCGACACTTGTCAAGAAAGAAAATGACAACACGTTTTCTATATTCTCAGGTAAGATAGGAACTTGTGTTCAAGCAGCTAATCAATTGGTTGGTGAGATAGAGAAATGCAGAATATAGTATTCATACCAAATATAGATTTAGGAAATGGTAGGTCGACACCTTACCACTATTCGGTAAAGAGTTGGCAAAAGTGGTGTGATAAGAATGATGTAAAGTTGGTTGAGTGGACTGAACCAATAATGGACCACAACAACTTTCCAATTATATATCAGAGAGAATGGGTGTTTGATATTTTAGAACACAACGATGTGGATTACGACCAAGTGTTAATCATAGATGCAGATACGATAGTTCATCCTGATTGTCCTAACTTCTTTGAGAAAACCAATCGTGAATATACTGCTGTAGTCAACAATGGTTGTTTTGAATGGGTTACAAGAAGTATAAATGCATGGGGACACTATATGTTTCCTGATGTAGAGAAGCCAAAGGTATGGGAGTATTTTAATACAGGTTTTATTATAGCTAACAAGGAACACAAACCATTCTTCAAGACAATACAAGAGTTCTATTTAGAAAACGTAGATAGATTGTATGAGGTTAGAAACAAAGAAAAGTATGATGGTTTACCAATACCTGGCGTAGGACAGACTTGTGTGAACTTCTTGGTAAAACAACATGGTATAAAGATAAATTATTTACCAGAAAGATACAACCTAACAGATTTATTCAGAAAGAATCTATTACACATACCAGGTCACAATGGTTGGTCTAAAGATGAGTTAATATACAAGGATGTAGGATATATCTTTCATTTCAATGCTATACCAAAGAATGACAGACACGTGGAATATTGGATGAAAAGAACTTATGAGGAGTGGTTCAAATGAAAATAGGAATAGTAGGACAAGGTTATGTGGGAACTGCAATCAAGGTTGGGTTTGAACCACATTATGATTTAGAAACATACGATAAGTATGATGAGGATAAGAGCACTTGTGATTTAACTGAGTTGGTTGAAACTTGTGAAGTTATATTTGTATGTGTTCCAACACCGATGAATAAAGATGGTAGTTGTCATACTGATATAGTTGAGAGTGTGGTTAAGGATATAGATGATAGAGTTGACTTAGCTAATATCCCTAAACCAACTGTAGTAATTAAATCCACAGTTCCACCAGGAACTACAGATAGATTACACAAGAAATATAAGGGTGTAGATGTTATATTCAATCCAGAGTTTCTTACAGAGATAAATTTCATAGAGGATTTTAAGAATCAGAACAGAATTATATTAGGTGGTGTTCGTAGATGCACTACCAAACTTAGACAAGTATATTCAAAAGTGTTTCCTAAAGTTACAATAGTAAAGACAAATGCAGTCTATGCAGAGATGGTTAAGTATTTCATCAATTGTTTCTTAGCCACTAAAGTTTCATTCGCTAATGAAATGAAGATGTTTTGTGATACCCTAAAGATAGACTATGATAAGGTGGTAGAGTATGCGACTTACGATGAGAGACTTGGTAAATCACATTGGGCTGTGCCAGGTCCTGATGGTGAGTTGGGATTCGGTGGACATTGTTTACCAAAAGATTTATCAGCACTATTAAGTCTTTGTGGTAAGTTAGGTGGACACATGGTGGTTTTACAAGCAGTTGAGAACTTGAACAATTGGATTAGAAAAAACAAGGATTGGGAAGAGATGAAAGGAAGAGCAGTAATATGAAAATAGCATTTTTTACAGAGATGGGTTTTGAGGGAAAGGTAGACAGAACAACCCATAACAATATGAGAACAGAGTTTGCATGGATGAGTGCATTAGACGCTGACCACTACAATGTTCACGCACCTAAGATGAAACATGATTACGATTTGGGTGTCGTCATAGTTCCTAAGAATAATCCTGAATTTAATATGGCAACTCTGAAGAAACATTGTGATAAGATAGCTATACAACAAGAAGGTCCTCATTGGTATTTTCAAGACTATCCTCTAACACGACAGTTTCATTTTCACAATTACTTGATGGAAGCTGATTACATCTTCGCACACAATGAGAGTGATAAGAAGTATTATAGAGGTATAACAAGTAAGCCAGTATTTGTGATGAGAAGTTTGATGATAGCTGATGATATGACACCAAAAGCTAAGGGTGGAACTGGCAAAGTAATCATGGGTGGAAACTTTGTTAGTTGGTATGGTGGATTCGACTCATACATGGTAGCTAGTGTGTTTCAACCTGAGTGTGAGATATACGCACCATCAATGGGTAGAAAGCAAAAGATGGAAGACCAAATAGAGGATATAAATTATCTAAACTATCAGTTATGGAAGGAATGGATTGGCACATTAGCAAACTTTGAGGTTGGTATTCATCTAATGAGAACACACGCAGCTGGAACATTTGCTATGAATTGTGCTTGGCATGGCATTCCTTGTATCGGTTACAGAGGATTAGATACACAAGAGATATGTCATCCTAATTTGACTGTAGACATGGGTGATTTACACAAGGCTCGTGAGTTAGCAGTCAGACTAAAAGAGGAGCCAGGTTTCTACGATGAGTGTTCTAATTTAGCTAGACTTAGATGGGAAGAGGAATATTCAGAAGCACACTATCTCAGTCGTTGGGATAAATTTTGGAGTAAGCAGTGAAAGCATTAGTCACAGGTGGAGTAGGTTTCATTGGCACGAATCTCATCAAAAGGTTAATCAAGGATGGGTATGAGGTTGTCAGTTTAGATAACTATTCGACAGGAAAAGAAGAGAACGAACAAGAGGGTTGTAAGTATCATAGATGTGAATTATTTGATGATATTCCAAGACATGGTGCATGGGGATTAGAAAAGTTTCAGTTAGATAAGCCTGATGTTATTTTTCATCTAGCTGCATTAGCACGAATACAACCATCTTTTGATACGCCTGTAAAATCATTCAAGGCAAACGCTTTAGCCACACAAAATATTTTAGAATATGCGAGACTGAATGATATACCTATTATCTACGCAGGTTCGTCATCTAAACATGGGAACGTTTATTCTAATCCTTATACATTTACGAAGTGGCAAGGTGAACAATTATGTAAACTATATTATGAGATATATGATTTAAATGTAACAATATGTAGATTTTATAACGTTTATGGTCCGTATCAACTTACCGAAGGTCCTTATTGCACTGTGCTTGGTATATTTCAAAAGTTGTATGAAAATAACAAACCACTTACTATTACAGGCGATGGTGAACAACGAAGAGATTTTACCCACGTTGATGATATAGTTGATGGTTTGGTAAGATGTATTGATATTGATGGTTACAATGAATATGAGTTCGGTAGAGGTAGGAATTACTCAATCAATGAGATAGCTGATGCTTTCGGTGAGGATTATCCAAGAGAACACATAATGGCATACAAAGGAGAGATGAGAGAAACATTGTGCACAGATATAGAAGCTATAGAGGAACTTGGTTGGAAACCAACAAGAGATGTAATAGAATATATTAAGGAAACAAATGAGTAATAAATTATTGGTTACAAACGGATGTAGTTGGGTTTATGGTGATAAGCTAGAGAATCCAAAAATGGATAACTTTGCAACAACATTAGCTACAAATGCTGGGTTTAAGATGGTGCAAAACTTATCTGTCAAGAAAGGTTCTAATGCTAGAATATCAAGAGTGACTATTCATTGGTTATTAGAGCATCAAGATGAGTGGGATGATATGTTTGTTTTGATTGGATGGACTGGAGCTGTAGATAGACCAGAGTTCTTTAGCCCACTTCAAACTAAATGGGTAGCAGTAAACAATTGGAGTATCAAAGAGGATTACCATTTGAAGTCAACCGAAGAGAGACAAGAGAGAGATATGGCTAAGGCATACTACGAACTTCATTGGTCTGAGTTGAGTTCTTTTCAAGACTATTTTAATAATGTAATACTTTTACAGAACTTCCTAAAGTCTAATAATATTGACTATTACTTCTTTAGGTCTTTTGCTTTTGAAGACCCATACACCCACCAACACTATGGTTATAGTGGTTTATTACAATCTGGTTTAGAAGCGTTGAAGGGTAAATTGGGTATGCCGACTAATCCTAAAAAATCTGATTATTCAGATGAAGATGTTTGGAATCATTGGGTGAAAGCTGGGTGGATTCCAAAAGGTTGGAAAGATGCAATAGATTTAGAATTATTCCCATCATTTGTAAATTACGATAGAACATTTCAATATCACATTCAAGACAATGTAAGAGATGATGGTAGAACATTTAGAGAACACTATCCAGTTCATCCTAATAAAGATGAACACGATATATGGGCTAAACAGATACAAAAAGAAATAGAGGCACTTAATGGAAAAGATTAGTTTCATAATCCCATCAAGAGATAATCTGAAATATCTCAAGTGGGCTTATGAGGGATTAAGAAAGAATTGCAGTCAAGAACATCAGATTTGTATGGCTGATGATGCATCAACTGATGGAACTTGGGAGTGGATGGTTGAAGAAAAGAAGAAGAACAAGAACCTATCCATCTACAGAAACTTTGGTCCTGATAGATTGGGTTTGACAATACTATATGACTATTTGGTAGAAGAGTTAGCTACAAACGATGTCGTGATGTTCTTTCATGCTGATATGTATCCATCAAAAGATATGGATAAGAAGATATTAGATAGGTTAGAGAGAGGGACTGTGGTATCAGCTACAAGGATAGAACCACCACTACATCCAGACGGACCAGAAAAGATAATATCACCATTAGGATTTGAGCCAGAGGAGTTTGATGAAAAGAAGTTCAATCAAGATGTAGAGTTATACACAAAAAGTGAATACACAGAGGGTGTATTTGCGCCATGGGCATTGTATAAGGAAGATTATCTTGATATAAATGGACACGACCAACTATTCATTCCACAGTCAAGAGAAGATNNNGANATNTTNAATAGGTTNTATNTNAANGGATATCAGTTCAGACAGATATGGGATGGATTCGTATACCACCTAACAAGTCGTGGTAGTAGATTTAGAGATGGAGTTGGTAAGGATAGCACCGAATGGCAATACTCTAACAATCGTAATATGAGAAACTTTATTCGTAAGTGGGGAAGCACACCGATGCATGATGCTATGATGAAACCAATCGTATTACCTAAATATGATATCGGTTTGGTTGTAAAGAATTGTAACATGGAGTTATTGAGAGCATTAGAACCCTGGTGTAATACAATCTACCACGATGTAGATGATGTTACAGATTATATCAGTCAAGAACAACCACACACAGAATATGACTTNAATNGTAAAATTCTCAGTATTGATTCAGAAGTCAGTAACGATATAGAGATTAGATTTGATGCTAGTAAAGTAACCAACGATAACATCAACTTTATTTCACAGATGCCCATGATATTACAAGAACACAACGAAGTGGGTGGTTTTGCTTACGATGTATTTGAGATTAGTATAAAATCGTTAGAACATAAGACAAAAGAACTAATCAAATCAAAACCACTAAAAAGTTATAATTTCAAACTATGACATACTATTTATTATTGAACGGCTCTCATGTGGAAATCGGTGAAGAGAGCTTTGGTAAATTTTGGCCTAGTGAGGGATTAAAAGCTTTGTATAGGATTTTAAACGAAAAACCAGAGATGTTATCAGAAATCACAATCAAAACAGATCAGAACGTAGACTTAACAATAACTGAATTTATAGAAACCTTAGAATCATTAAAAATGGAAAAAAAGGCTTGACATACATATGATTTTATTCGTATATTTAACTAATGGGAGAAGGAAATGCCTAAAGTAGATAATTGGGAAGATTGGGATGAAGTAGAAGAAGAACTTGCTACTGAACAAGTTCGTAGTAAAATTAAACAAAAGTTACAAAAAGAAAGTAAGGTTAAACAGAATGTTAAACATAAAAAAGAACCTGACAACGACAGTTCTAACGATAATTAGTTTATTTCTAATTGGTTGTGAGTTAGAACCACAGCCAGTAGAATATGACTTTGAATTATATGGTGAATCATTATCGTTAGATGAGAATGGATTTTATCACTTTGACTTGAGTGATGGTATAATATATAATGGTATAACAAGTAGAACCAAGTTGACAGCAAATACTAACAATCCTAATATACAAAAGGTTGGGTTTGTAGCTTCTCATTATTGGTATGTCGGTGACACGTTGGGTTATGTTATCAGTAGGGGTTTAACCGATGATTTTGTGTATGTTAGTTATGATACAAGTTATGTCACATGGTTTAATGGGTTTGAGGTGCCCGTAGTAAATGGTGCAAGTTACACAAAGAATGCATTAGCATATTCTTGGGCAGCTATTCCATTTAGTATGATTGGTGATACTATTTATTTTAAGGCGTCATACTTTGACGAATATGAGTGGTTAAGATACGAAACGAAGATAGGAGTGATTATAGAATGAAATTTGGATTAAAAAGCAAATTTAGTGGTGAGATAATAGATAGGATGGATTTAGCTAATATTGGATTGAATGGTGCTAAAACATACTTTATGGGTAGAAAACAACTGAGTGAAGAAAAATTTGATGAGTTGTTTGAGGTTGAGGTTGATAATGATAAGGAAGCATTCGTTGGTAGGTATGATTGGTGGAAAGAAGAACCGAAGACACCAGATGANATTTAATGGAACTAAAGGAGAAAGAATGGGACTGGGATAAGTTCATTGGTGCTATCAATGAGTATAAGAGAATATTTGTTACAGGACCACAACGTTCAGGAACAAGGTATGCCAGTTTTGCTATAGCAGACTATTTAGACTATAATATTCTATATGGTGGTAAAATTAAAAACGGTAAGTATAAATTACTCAGCAAGGTAGAGAGAGAAGAATTTCACGTCACACAATGTCCTCAGTATAGTCACCAAATACAAGAGCTTAAACATGAAGATACATTAGTCGTTTGGATGGATAGAAATCCAGATGATGTCATCAAGTCAGAGGATAGAATTGGGTGGCATGATAAATGTTTTGAGTCAGAAGAAAGAGTAAAGTATTGCGATACATTTGATGAACACAGAGAGGAATTGAAACTATTTGAAAGAAATTGGTATATGAAGACTTGTGTTTGGAATAATGTGCAAAAAGATTTAATGAAAGTAGACTATGTGGAGTTACCATACAGAGTGTTAGCCTCTACAAGAGGTTTTGTAGGTGAAGAACATAGAAAAAACTACAATAGTGGTTTTGGTTTTAAAAGTAATCAAATAACACCAAAGTATGTCGCTGAACCAATACCTCAACATATTTTAAGGAGAAAAAACAATGAATGAAACAGTTTTACATTTCATACTATTCTTAGTGGGTGGTATGGTAGGTTTTATGACANCAGCAATAGTTACTTCTAACAAAATGGGAAGTATGCTCAGACGTGTTCATGAGTTAGAACATGAAGTAAAAACATTACAACAAAGAGGTAGAAAACCTCAGGCTAAGAAGAAGCCAGCAAGAAGACGTAATGCCTAAACAAGGCGTTCATCCGTTTGGAAAGAAGCCACTACCGAAAGGTAGAGTAGAGTGGGCTATATCAGAAACCAAGTCGTTGATGGCTGCCGCTCGGTTATTACAAGTATCGTATAATACATTCAAAAAATACGCTAAACTATATGATTTATTCCATCAGAATAAAAATCAACATGGGTTAGGTATATCAAAAGGTCCTAAGGGTTCAAGTCAAGTAACGATGGAAAGAATCTTCAGCGGACACCATCCAAACTATCCACACTATAGATTACAAGAGAGGTTGCTAAAAGAGGGTTGTCTAGCTTCAGAATGTAGTAATTGTGGTTTTGATGACTACAGACGTTCAGATATGACGACACCACTGTTANTGTGTTTCTATGACAACGATGGTAAGAACCACAAGTTGGAGAACCTATATTTCTTATGCTANAATTGTTTCTATCTACTCAAGCCAGGCGGTAAGCTATTACATACNCCATCTAATGTNGTTAAGTTACGTAACAAGATGTTAGAGGCATTNGGTCCGACACCATTAGAAGAACAAGAAGAAAGGGTATCATACAAGTTAGGTGATGTGGTTCAAGAGGAAGATACAGATTTAATGAATCCGAATCGTTCAGGAAAAAAATGAAAAACCTAATAACCTTTGGNTGTAGTTTTACAGAGGGAACGTATGATGCTGATAACCTAGGCTGGCCTAAACATCTAAGTTGGTTAAACAAATATAAGTTGACTAACAAGGGACTTGGTGGTGTAGGTAATTATTACATAGCTAATACAGTATATGATACTGTGGTTAATTCAGATGATACATCTGTAATAGTTATGTGGAGTGGTATTGATAGGGTTGACAAGGTGGTAAGCAAAAAAGAATTTCATTACTTCGACAGATATGAAGTCAGAAATGGATGGTTACATTCAGGAGGTCCGAGTATGTTTGATGATGCTAGGACGAGTGATAGATATTGGTATAACTACTATAAGACATATCACACACAAGAAGAATCATACTTACAAACGTTACACCATATGGTAGGTGTGCAAGAGTTTCTCAGTAATCGTAAGATACCATATCTATTCCTAACTTACAAAGATATATTTACAGACAGATATCGGAAATATAAAAGAGCAAAAAATTTAGAAAACCAAATCGATTGGGATAGGTTTCACTTTCCCGATGGTGAGTTCGGTGGTGAGTATGAATGGGTAAGAGATAACAATCTAACTTGGGCAGACGATAATGTACATCCATCAGGTGAAAGTCACAGAAAATTTGCTTATTACCTAAATAAATTAGATGAGTGTAGATATTTATTTAAGTAACCAAACATAGGATATACAATGAACCAAGCAGACAGAAAAGAATTTGAACTCATACATAATAAGATAGACAACATCACGTCTTCATTAGATGAGCTACGCGTCGAGATGGATAAGGCTCATCAGCAAGTGGATGAGAATCTTCGGTTCGTTAAAGAAAATCTATTCAACCCACATGATGGGCTATGGGCGGAAACGAAACTCAACTCACAATTCCGACAATCAACGTCAAAGTGGAGAGGTATAATAGGCACAGGTTTCGTAGGGTTATTCGTCAAACACNTATGGGATATGTTCAATCCGTAAAAATTAACACAAAATTAATAATAATCATATCGTTTTATCATCATTCATTATATGTATTATTGAGACGTAGGGAGTCTCAGTTAACAAATAATTCCAAGCCAGGAAAACAAAATGACAACTAAATTAATGCTAACACTATTATTAGCAATCACAAGCACACAAACNACNTGTGACGGACTCATAACTGGACCATCTATGTTCTATGGACCCGATGGAAGAAAACACTTATATGAAAGAACGCCGAGTGAANNNAAAGAGAGNATNTANTGTCTTGTTCATAATTCCGTAGAAGAGGTGTATCGATTAACCCCCGACTTACAAGAAGTCGAGGGTGGACAAGATAATATCGTTCACCAAGTCTACGAAAGATTAGAAACACTAGACCATGATGTTATGTCATTCGGACACAAGTTAGGTGACTTAGAGGAAAGTGGATACGTAGTAAAGGTATGGGTAGGAGACGGCGGAGAGTTCAAAGAATCCGTATACTTCGTAGTTCCAAACCAAGAATGAGATTGTTAAAAATATGGTTGAGATTACTCANCACNNCNNTNACNNTANCGTATTANCNANNNCGNCTACTNAANCANCGNATNCTATTCCAACTTGATGAGTGGTTCAAAACAGACAAAACGCCGGTAAGCTCGGAAATAATCAGCGCCTTTGACGAGTTNGAAGACCAGATACTTGATATAGAAGACGAAGAAGATGATAAGCCCGATAAACCATATAAGCCGTATAANGGACCAGTTAGTATGACACCATAAAGGAAAAAGATAAATGTTATTAGAGATACTATTCATTACAGTCGTAGTTATATCATGCTA